>Ga0310834_101516_pt1 | contig 13715 bp, 10 predicted proteins | sample SM_ome_2_FD_201314 | JGI IMG/M metagenome (GOLD analysis project Ga0310834, IMG submission 201314) | Sorghum-adapted microbial communities enriched on stacked mutant (SM) sorghum from Joint BioEnergy Institute, Emeryville, California... ... | reverse complement strand
CGGACATCCGCGTGCGTGCCGGTGAGCGTGGTGTGGCAGCCGTGGCAGCTCCCGCAGCCGGTGCCAGTCTCGCACTGCAGGGCGGCGGCGAAGGCGCGCGCCGCCACCGACCGCCCGGAGCCGGGCGGACCGGTGAAGATCCAGGCGTGCGTCATGGCGGCGCTCTCCCGCGGCGCCCCGGCCACCACGGCCGCCGCGGCGGCCGCAGCCCGGCGCAGCGTCTCGACCGCCTCCTCCTGGCCGACCAGCGACGCGAACACGTCCGGCCGGTCAGGCACGCCCGTCTCCCGTGGACTGCAGCTCGTTGTACTCGGTCATCGCCTCACCCGTGCTGAGGGTACGCGGCACGTACGACGGGAGGGTTTCTTCGACCCGGTCGGCGACCTCGGCGGCCAACTCGTCGACCGGCCGGCTGGCGTCCAGGACCAGGTAGCGGCTCGGGTCATTGGCGGCCAGGTCCAGGAACGCGTACCGGACCCGCTCGTGGAACTCGAGCGACTCGCGCTCCAGCCGATCGGTGCCGAGGGGGGTGGGCTCGAAGGACGGCGAGGCGGGAGACTCGCACCCGCGGCGGCGGGCCCGTTGCAGCCCGACCGCCGGGTCCACGTCGAGCAGCACCACCAGATCCGGCTTGAGCCCCGCGGTGGCCCAGGTGGACAGCCAGGACACCTCGTCCATGGGCAGCGTGCGGCCGGCGCCCTGGTACGCCAGGGACGAGTCGACATACCGATCGCTGATCACGACGGCGCCCCGGGCCAGCGCCGGCCGGACCACGGTGGCCACGTGGTGGGCACGGTCCGCCGCGTAGAGCAGGGCCTCGGCGCGCGGCGTCAGCGTCTCGTCGGCGCTGTCCAGCAGCAGGGCACGGATCTGCTCGCCGAGCTTGGTGGCCCCCGGCTCCCGGGTGACCACCACCTCCCGGCCGCTGCCCCGCAGCTTCGCGGCGAGCAGGGCGACCTGGGTCGACTTGCCCGCCCCGTCGCCACCCTCGAAGACCACGAACAGGCCGCCGGTGGCACCCGCCCCGACCGGCGGCAGCGGCCGGCCACGCAGCGAGCTGACCAGGTCGGCGAAGATCGGCACACCGGGCTTGTCGTCCATCTGCCGCAGTGCGGCCAGCCCGGCGAGCGCCCCGAGCAGGCCCGCGGCGAGCAGCAGCACCCGGGTCGAGGAGATGGCGACCTCGAGCCTGGCGATCTGGAAGATCGGGCGTGAGCCACCGACGCCGACCAGCACGCCGGACAGCGAGATCGTCAGCATCAGCACGAACCGCGTGCTGGTCTGCATGAACGCGAAGACCCGACCGCGCACCTGGTCGCCGACCTCGGTGCCCAGCAGGGTGGTCCCGGCCAGGAAGGCCATGCCCGCGCCCACCCCCACGCCGAACGCGGCCACCGCGGCCAGGGACGAGTGCGGCACGACGGCCAGCACCGCCACGGAGACCGCGGCGAGCAGGATGGACAGGCCGAACCAGCGCCGCCGCGACAGCGACCGGACCAGGCGCGGGCCGCCCACGATGCCGGCGGCGAGGCCCACGAAGAGCACCGCGAACAGCAGGTAGAAGGTGGCGTCGCCACCGCCGAGCGACCGCGCGTAGAACTGGCCGGTACCGACCACCACGCCGGCCCCGGCGAAGGCGCCGAGCATGCCGAGGACCAGGCCGCGGACCACCGATGTCTTCCCGACATACGCCCAGCCGTGCCAGAACTCCCGCAGCAGTCCCGACTTGTGCTCCCGGATGTGGCCGATCGGGCGGCCGCTGATCTCCTTGATGCCGACGAGCACAACCAGCGCGGTGGCGAGAAAGGTCAGCGCGTTGAACCACAGCGCCACGTTGGTCGGCGTGAACCAACCACGCAGCGATGGGTGCACGGTCTCGATGGTCCGGGTCAGCAGGGACAGCGACAGCGCGGCGAGCACCGGCGTGATGCCGTACGTGGTGGCCAGCGTGAGCTGGTTGGCGATCTCCAGCCGGGCCTTGGGCAGCAGGTTGGGCACCGAGGCGTCCTTGGCCGGCGCCCAGGCCATGCCGACGGTCTCGATGATGAACGTGGCGACCGCCGCCCAGCCGACCACCAGGGCGGCGTTTCCGCTGACCAGCCCGACGGTGGGGATGGAGGCGAAGAGCAGGAAGCGGATCACGTCGCAGATGACCATGGTGTACCGCCGGTCGAAGCGGTCCGCCACCACGCCGGCCACCGGGCCGAGCACCAGCCCTGGTAGCAGGCGCACCGCGATCACCGAGCCGAACGCCAGGCCTTTCGCGGCCGAGCTGCTGACCTGGTTGGCGGCGAAGGTGGAGGTGGCGAGCAGGCCGAGCCAGTCGCCCAGCGACGAGAACCCCAGCACGCCCCAGAGGCGACGGAACGCCCGGATACGCAGCAGCGCCCGCAACTCCCCGAGGCCGGAAAGGTCGGCGACGTTGCCGCCGCCGCGCGGGTCGGACGCACCGCGCCTGGGCGAGGTCGCCATGGGCGACTGGCGGGCGTGCCGGTCGCCGGACCCGTCGGTGTCGTTCGTTGCGATGGCACTACCTCCGGAGGTCTCCCACGCTCACTCTAGCCGCGTACGGCCTGCTCATTGGCGCTGGCCAGGGATTGTGCGAGGGTACCCACACGGCTGCGTCCAGGTTGCCGAGCCAGCGTAATGCTCCGCTCGCGCAGATTTATTGAGGGAGTTTCGCGTTAGCCGACCAGCCGCTAGCGTTCACCTGTGTCCGTCAACTCGCCGCCGCGTCCGGCCGGCCGGGCCGCCGACCGGGGCGACCAGCTGACCCGGTACCTCGCCGCGACCGGGCACCTGCAGCCGCCGTACGCCCTGGTGGACCTGGCGGCGTTCGACCGCAACGCGGCGTCCCTGGCCGATCGGGCCGGTGGCAAGCCGCTGCGGGTGGCCAGCAAGTCGGTGCGCTGCCGGGCGCTGCTGGACCGGGTACTGGCCCGGCCGGGCTGGCGCGGGGTCATGGCATACACCCTGGCCGAGGCGATCTGGCTGGTCCGCACCGGCACCTGCGGCGACGTACTGGTCGGGTACCCCACCGCGGACCGGGACAGCCTCGCCGTGCTCGCCGCGGACCCGGAGCTGGCCGCCGCCGTGACGCTGATGGTCGACGACCCGGCACAGCTGGACCTGGTCGACGACGTGGTCGCACCCGGCCGGCGGCCGGCGCTACGCGTCTGCCTGGAGCTGGACGCCGCGTGGCGGCCGCTGCGCGGCGGCCCCGGTGGCCGGCTGCACATCGGGGCACGTCGCTCACCGGTGCACTCGGCCGCGGCCGCCGGCCGGCTGGCCGCGCACATCGCCCGGCGGCCTGGGTTCCGGCTGGTCGGACTGATGGCGTACGAAGCGCAGATCGCGGGGATCGGCGATGCGCCGCCCGGGGCGCGGCTGCGCGGCGCGGTGATCCGTGCCATGCAGCGGCGGTCGTACCTGGAACTGCTGGAGCGCCGCGGCGCCGCGGTGGCCGCGGTCCGCGCCGAGGCTGACCTGGAGTTCGTCAACGGCGGCGGCACCGGCAGCGTGACGGCGACCGCAGCGGATCCGGCGGTGACCGAGGTGACCGCCGGGTCGGGCCTGTACGCCCCCGCCCTCTTCGACGCGTACCGGGCATGGCAGCCGATCCCCTCGGCGTTCTTCGCCCTGCCGGTGGTGCGCAGGCCGGCGCCGGGAATCGTGACGGTGCTCGGCGGCGGATGGGTGGCGTCCGGGCCGGCGGCACCGAGCCGGCTGCCCACGCCGTGGCTGCCGGCCGGCCTGCGGCTGATCCCGACCGAGGGCGCGGGAGAGGTGCAGACGCCGCTGGCCGGCGCCGCCGCCGACCGGCTGCGCGTCGGCGACCGGGTGTTCTTCCGCCACGCCAAGGCGGGTGAGCTGTGCGAACGGGTTGCCGAGCTGCACCTGGTCAACGGCTCGCAGGTCGAGGAGACGGTCAAGACCTACCGCGGCGAGGGCCACGCCTTCCTGTAGCGAGCTAGGTCTCCACGTGGCGGTGCAGGTACTCCCGGATGAGCGCCTTCGCCTCGGTGAGCACCGCTTCGTCGCCGTCCGGATCCCGGCGGAACGCCAGCTTGATCAGCGCGTCCGCCGCCTCCACCGCGATGGTCAGCGCGAACCGCAGCCGCGACACGTCGATCTGCCGGCCGGGCCCACCGGTGCCGCTGGCCGGCTCGCTGAACTGGGCCACCAGCAGCCGCGCGATCCGGTCCGCGATCACACCGTTGTTGTCCAGCTCCTCGTCGAGCAGGTGCACGTCCACCACGTCGCCGAAGTGCAGCGTCCGGAAGCCGGGAACCGAGCGGTGCATGGCGATGTACTCGTCGATCGCCGCGTCCACGCCGTCCCACCAGTGGTCGAACGCCACCTCACCGAAGCGCACCCCGAGGCGCTGCAGGTACGCCTCCAGGTTGCGCAGCGTCAGCGCCTGCACGACGGCCCGCTTGTCCGGGAAGAACTGGTAGACCGAGCCGATCGCCACCCCGGCCCGCTCGGCCAGCAGCGTGGTGCTCAAGCCCTCGTACCCGACCTCGTCGACCAGTACCGCGCAGGTGTCGAGCATGCGCTGGACCCGGGCGACGCTCCGCCCCTGCACCGGTACGCGACGAAGCGGTCCCATCGTGAGGGTCGACGTGGACACCAGGGGCCCTCCCCTTTCCAGGTCACCTATTGATGATGGACAAACTGTGCCCGACAACCGGAACCGAAACTGTACCCGGAACGGGAAGCGTCGGTGGGGTGCCGCTCTTTGCCACGCCTCTTTACCGCGCCGCCGCGGGCTGATATGAAGGCTACTCGCGTTCACCGAGCTGGGGGTGCCCATTGCCGACGACCGCGCCACCGGCGCACGCCTCCGCCTGGCAGAACTGGGCCGGCAACCAGCGCTCCACCGCGGCGGTCGCCCGGCCGTCCACTCCCGACGAGCTGGTCGCGCTCGTCCGGCAGGCCGCCGCACAGGGAAGGCGGGTCAAGCCGGTCGGCTCCGGGCATTCGTTCACCGACATTGCGCGCGCCGACGACCTGCGGCTGGAGCTGGACCGGATGAGCGGCCTGGTATCGGTGGACGGGCGGTCGGTGACGGTGCAGGCGGGGATGGTGCTGGCCGACCTCGCCGAGGTGCTCGCGGCGCGCGGCCTGGCCATGCCCAACCTCGGCGACATCAACAAGCAGACCATCGCGGGGGCCATCTCCACCGGTACGCACGGCACGGGCGCCGGCTTCGGCTGCCTGTCCACCTTCGTCGAGGCGCTCACCCTGGTCACCGGGACCGGCGAGGTCATCCACTGCTCGGCGACCGAACGCCCCGACGTGTACGCCGCGGCCCGGGTCGGCCTCGGCGCCCTCGGCGTGATCACCGAGGTGACCCTGCGCTGCGTGGACGCGTTCGTGCTGCACGCCGACGAGCGCCCGATGAAGCTGGCCCAGGTGCTCGCCGAGCTGGACGCGATGATCGAGTCCAACGACCACTTCGAGCTGTACTGGTTCCCGTACACCGACCGGGTCCAGGTCAAGCGGAACAACCGGGTGCCGGCCGACGACCGCCCACTGCCGCGGTGGCGGGCATGGCTGGACGACGAGTTCCTGTCCAACACGGTCTTCGGTGGGGTGTGCCGTCTCGGCCGCCGGATCCCGGCCGCCGTACCGGCGATCAGCGCGATCTCCGCGCGGGCGCTGTCGGCGCGCGAGTACACGGCTCGCTCAGACCGGGTCTTCTGTACTCCCCGGCGGGTCCGCTTCGTGGAGATGGAGTACGGGATCCCGCGCGCCGCACTGCCGCACGCCTTCGCCGAACTGCGTCGGCTGGTGGAGCGACTGCCGTTCAAGGTGCAGTTCCCGGTGGAGATCCGGTTCACCGGCCCGGACGACATCTGGCTCTCGCACGGGTACGACCGGCACTCGGCCTACATCGCGATACACCAGTACGTCGGCGCCGAGTACGAGCCGTACTTCCGGGCGTTCGAGCAGATCGTCACGCCGCTGGAGGGGCGGCCGCACTGGGGCAAGCTGCACTACCGCGACGCCGAGTCGCTGCGCCCGGCCTACCCCCGCTTCGACGACTTCCTGGCCGTCCGCGACCGCCTCGACCCGGGCCGGGTCTTCGCCAACCCCTACCTGGACCGGGTCCTCGGCTCCTGACTAGCGGCCGCGCGCCGGTACCAACCCGTGCTCGATCAAGCTCCATCCAGTGTCGACAATCGACTCCCGGACCGGTCGCATGGACCAGCCGAGGTCTTGCTCGGCCTGCCGGGCGGAGACGCGCTGCGGCCGGCCGATCAGCCCGAGCCCGGAGCGGATGGTCGGGCTGAACCGCCCGACAGTCCACATCAGCCAATACGGGACACGTCCGGTCGGGACGTGGTAGCCCCTGGGGTTGAACTCGTCGGCCAGCACCTTGGCGATGTCCTGCATCCACATTTCCTCTCCGGCGAGGATGTACCGCTTGCCGGCCGCCTCCGGGCGCTGCATGGCGAGCCGGTGGGCGACGGCGACGTCGCGCACGTCGACGGGCGCGAAGGCGAGCCGCGGCGAGCCGGGCACGCTGCGGCAAAGCAGCATCCGGACGAGATCCGTCGATGTGGTCGACCGCCGCCGCAGCACCGGCCCGAGGACCAGCCCGGGATTGACCACCACCAGCTCCACGCGCGGCTCGGCGGCGGCGAAGTCCCACGCCGCGCGCTCGGCGAGCGTCTTGCTCTTCGGATAAGCGGTGCAGTGCTCGGGATCTGACCAATTCCGTTCGGTGAGGACAGGCATGCGGTGGTAGTCGTCGCCGTAGGTAACCGCGGCGGTCGACGAGGTGAGCACGACCCGCGCGACGGTGTCGCTGTCCGCGGCCGCCCGCAGGACCCGCAGCGTACCCTCCACGGCCGGCCGGACCACCTCATCCTCGTGGCGCGGGACCCGGGCGGGAAACGGTGAGGCGACGTGCATGACGTACTGGCAGCCGGCCACCGCCTCGGCCCACCCCTCGTCCCGGTTGAGGTCGGCCCGCACCAGCTCGACCGAGTCCGGCAGGTGAGCGACCGTGGCCCCGGCGGCTCTGCCCCGCACGGTGCCGCGCACGGCGTACCCGGCCCCGACAAGTTCCCTGATCACGTGGCCCGCGATGAAGCCCGACGCCCCCGTAACCAGCACCCGTACCATGGCTCAGCTCCTCGACCCCGCTCCTCGCTCAGCCCGAGCCGTACCCCATCTGGGGCCCGGTCAGCCAGCTCACGGCGGCCGTGAGCCATCCGGCGCAAGATCCGCTGAATTTTTTCCGGCGCCGCTGTCGATCCGGCGGCGTGGCGTTTGTGTAGAGGGTGAACCGATGAGTTCGGGCCGGCCGGGAACCGGCCCGGAAGGGGAAGGACTTACCGTGGCGCAGTACCTACTGTCCGTACACATGATCGAGGGTGAGCCGGCGCCAGCGCCGGAGGTGATGGAGCAGGCGTACCGGGACGTCGACGCCTTCAACAAGGAACTGCAGGCCAGTGGCGCCTGGGTGTTCGCGGGCGGGCTGCACCCGCCGACGACCGCCACCGTCGTGCGCTACCAGGACGGCGACGTGGTCACCACCGATGGCCCGTTCGCCGAGACGAAGGAGCACCTCGGCGGCTTCTGGGTGGTCAAGGCACCCGACCTGGACGCCGCGCTGGCGCTGGCCGGCCGGGCCAGCCGGGCCTGCCAGCGCCCGGTCGAGGTGCGGCCTTTCCAGGACGTGCCCGAGGACTGAGCACGTCATGACAGCCCTCGACCCGGCGGAGATCGCGCGGATCTTCCGGGCGGAGTACGGCCGGGCGGTCGCCAGCCTGGTGCGCCTCCTCGGCGACATCGACCTCGCCGAGGAGGCGGTCCAGGAGGCCTTCACCGCCGCGGTGCAGCGATGGCCGAGCACCGGCCTGCCGCCCAGCCCGGCCGGCTGGATCATCACGACCGGCCGGAACTGGGCGATCAACTGGCTGCGCCGGGAGTCCTCGCGCGGGTACCGCCACGCCCAGGCGGCACTGGTCCACGCGGGCACCGACGCCTCCTTCCGCAATCCCGCCGAGATGGACGACGAGGTGAGCCCCGTGTACGACGACCGGCTCCGGTTGATCTTCACCTGTTGCCACCCCGCGCTGGCCCCTGCGGTGCAGACCGCGTTGACCCTGCGGCTGCTCGGCGGGCTGGAGACCGCGGAGATCGCCCGGGCCTTCATGGTTCCGGAGGCCACGATGGCCCAGCGCCTGGTCCGGGCGAAGGCGAAGATCAAGGCCGCGAAGATCCCCTATCGGGTACCAGGCGAGGCGGAGCTGCCGGACCGGCTACGCCCGGTGCTCGCCGTGCTGTACCTGATCTTCAACGAGGGGTACGAGGCGAGCTCCGGGGCGGCGCTGGTCCGGGAGGACCTGTGCGCCGAGGCGATCCGGCTGGCCCGGCTCCTCGCCGACCTCATGCCCGACGAGCCGGAGGTGCTCGGCCTGCTCGCGCTGCTCCTGCTGATCCAGGCACGCCGGCCCGCGCGCACCGGCCCGAACGGCGAGCTGGTGCTCCTCGCCGACCAGGACCGCACCCGCTGGGACCGGGCGCTCATCGCGGAAGGCCAGGACCTGGTGCGGGCCTGCCTGCGGCGCAACCAACCCGGCCCGTACCAGATCCAGGCCGCGATCAACGCCGTCCATGCGGACGCGCCGACCGCGGCGGACACCGACTGGCGCCAGATCCTGGCGCTGTACGACCAGCTCATGGCGGTGGCGCCCACCCCGGTCGTGGCGCTCAACCGCGCGGTCGCGCTCGCCGAGGTCGCAGGCCCCGGACCTGCCCTCGCCGCGGTTGACGCGCTGGACCTCAAGCGGTACCACCTCTACCACGCCACCCGCGCGGATCTGCTGCGGCGCCTCGGCCGGCGGGAAGAAGCCAGCATCGCGTACGACGAGGCGCTCCGCCTGACCGGCAACGCCGCCGAGCGAGCCTTCCTCCAGCGCCGCCGCGACGACACGGCACGCGGGCGGTAGCCGAGCGGACGCCCGGCGCGGCCGGGTCAGGACTTCGACTGGGCCTTCGCCGGCGTTGCCTTCTTGGCCGCCGCCTTCTTCGCCGTCGCCTTCGTTGCCGCCGCGCCGGCCTTCTTGGCTGCGCTGGTCTTCTTGGCCGCCGCGCTGGTCTTCTTGGCCGTCGTGCTCGTCTTCTTGGCCGCGGTCGCCTTCTTGCGCGGCGCCGGGCCCTTCGCCCGCTTCTCGGCCAGCATCTGGCTGGCCTCTTCGAGCGTCAGCTCCGCCACGCTCTGGCTGCGCCGCAGCGAGGCGTTCGTCTCGCCGTCGGTCACGTACGGGCCGAACCGGCCGTCCTTGATGACCAGCGGCTTGTCGGTCAGCGGGTCGTTGCCCAGCTCCCGCAGCGGCGGCGCGGGCGCCCGGCGCTGGCGGGTCTTCGGCGCGGCGAGCAGGGCCAGTGCCTCGTCCAGGGTGATCGTGAAGATCTGGTCCTCGGACTCCAGCGACCGGAAGTCGTCGCCGCGCTTGACATACGGACCGTAGCGGCCGGCGGCGGCGAAGATCTCGTTGCCCTCCGGGTCGCGGCCGACCAGCCGGGGCAGCGACAGCAGCTTGAGCGCGTCGGCCAGCGTGATGCTGTCCGGGGACTGCGAGCGCAGCAGCGAGGCGTTGCGGTCGCCGGTCGACACGTACGGCCCGAACCGGCCGGACTTGACCACGACCGGCTCGCCGGTCTCCGGGTGCTCGCCGAGCTTGCGTTCGCCCCCGCCGCCGAGGAAGAGCTCCTCCACCTTCTCCGGGGTCAGCTCGTCGGGCGCGATGCCCTCCGGCAGCGTGGCGCGGTCGCCGCCGTTGCCGTTGCCGTCCGCTGACGAGCCGGAAGGCTGCGCCGCGCCGGGCGCCGACCGCTGCAGGTACGGGCCGTACCGGCCGACCCGGACCACCACCTCGCGCCCGGCGCTGTCGGTGAACAGCGGGATGGAGTTGACCTCGCGCGCGTCGATCTCGGCGAGCTGCTCGGTGACCATCCTCTTCAGACCGCCCGAACGCGACACCGAGCCCTCGGCGCCGTCGTCGCTGCCGAAGTAGAAGGACCGCAGGAACTCCACCGCGCGCATGTCGCCGGACGCGATCTCGTCCAGCTCGTCCTCCATCGCGGCGGTGAAGTCGTAGTCCACCAGCCGCGGGTAGTACCGCTCCAGCAGGCCGACCACCGCGAACGCCAGGAAGGACGGGATCAGCGCCTGGCCGCGCCGGAACACGTACCCCCGGTCCTGGATCGTGCCCATGATGGTGGCGTACGTGGAGGGCCGGCCGATGCCCAGCTCCTCCAGGGCCTTGACCAGGCTCGCCTCGGTGTACCGGGGCGGCGGCTGGGTGCTGTGCCCGACCGCCTCCAGCTCGCGCGGGTCCAGCGGCTGGTCCTTGACCAGGGTCGGCAGGCGGCGCTCGGCGTCCTCGGCCTCGGCCTCCTCGTCGTCGGAGGACTCCACGTACGCGCGCAGGAAGCCAGGGTCGGTGATGGTCTTGCCAGTGGCGCCGAAGTCGCACTCCTCGCCGGCTTCGGTCACCGCGCGGATGCGCACCGAGACGCTGGAACCCACCGCGTCGGTCATCTGCGAAGCGATGGTGCGCCGCCAGATCAGCTCGTAGAGCCGGAACTCCTCAGTGGACAGCTCGTTCGCCAGCTCGCCGGGCGTGCGGAACTGGTCACCGGCGGGGCGGATCGCCTCGTGCGCCTCCTGCGCGTTCTTCACCTTGCCGGTGTACCGGCGGGGTTCCGGCGGCACGTTGCGGTCGCCGTACAGGTCGGCGATCTGGCGGCGGGCGGCGGCCAGCGCCGCCTCCGACAGGTTAACCGAGTCGGTGCGCATGTAAGTGATGTAGCCGTTCTCGTACAGCCGCTGGGCGATGCGCATCGTCGCCGCGGACGACAGGCGCAGCTTGCGCGCCGCCTCCTGCTGAAGGGTGGAGGTAATGAACGGGGGGTACGGCTTGCGGCGGTACGGCTTCTCCTCCACCCGGGTGACGGTGAACGGCCGGCCGGCCAGCCGGGCGGCGAGGCCGCGCGCCCCGTCCGCGTCCAGGTGCACCACACCCGCGCCGGGCCGCACCCGGCCGGTGGTCGGATCGAAGTCCTTGCCGGTGGCGATCCGGTCGCCATCCAGCGCGATCAGGGTCGCCGAGAAGGTCTGCGGCCCCTGGTCCACCTCGCGCACCGCGAGCACGGCGGTCACGTCCCAGTACTCCGCCGAGCGGAACTTCATCCGCTGCCGTTCCCGCTCGACCACGATGCGGGTGGCCACGGACTGCACCCGGCCGGCCGAGATCTTCGGCATGACCTTCTTCCACAGCACGGCGGAGACGTCGTAGCCGTACAGCCGGTCCAGAATCCGCCGGGCCTCCTGCGCGTCGACCAGGTCGCGGTCGATGTCGCGCGGGTTCGCCACCGCGGCCTCGATCGCCGACCTGGTGATCTCGTGGAAGACCATCCGCTTGACCGGCACCTTGGGCTTGAGCGTCTCCACCAGGTGCCAGGCGATCGCCTCCCCCTCGCGGTCCTCGTCGGTCGCCAGGTAGAGCTCGTTCGCATCCTTGAGCAACGACTTCAGCCTGGTCACCTGCTTGCTGCGGTCTGGGTTGACGATGTAGACGGGGGTGAAGTCGTGGTCGACGTCCACGCCCAGGTACGCCCACGGCTCCTTCTTGTACTTCTCGGGCAGTTGCTTGGCACCGGCGGGCAGATCCCGGACGTGCCCCAGGCTCGCCTCCACGACGTATCCCGGACCCAGGTAGCCAGAGATCGTCTTGGCCTTCGTCGGCGACTCGACGATGACCAGACGCGTGCTCTTGGCGGAACTCGGCACAGCTCTCCCTGCTCTCCGCTGACCCAAAGCCTTGGCCGGCCGGCGACCACCCTTGGTCGACGTCCGGCGGGCGGGCCGCCTGACCCGCCCGGCACGAGCCGACGCCACCCGGCTTGGCGCCGGCGTCCAAGGTAACGCGCACCGGGGCGAGGGGGTCGCGAATCGTGACGGTCGATCTCTCCGCGGCCCGCCATCGCCACCTGCGGCGTCACGCCAGACGGCGCCACGGTACACCCATCGTCAAGCGTGCCCGGTCGTCCGCCGTACCAATCACGCTTTACACGGATTTTCTGTCCGCGCTGGTTTAACCCGGCCAGGCGTCGGCGGGCGCGGCGTGTTAACCCGGCCAGGCGCCGGCGGGCGCGGCGTGCGGCCGCTCCCCGACCAGCTCGGCCAGGCGGGCCAGCCGGCGGCGCCCGATGATCCGGTACGCCGGACCGGGCGCAGCGGTGGCGGTGCCGGCGGGCGCGACGAGCACCGCCGGCAGCCCGGCGGCGGCCAGTGCTCCACCCACCGCGCCCCAGATAGCCTCGTCGGACGGACCGAGCCGCAGCAGGTACCCGGGTGGATCCGGGCTGCCCGCCGCCGCCACCCACAGCCGCAGCCGGGGACCGGTGAGGAAGAACCCGGGCGGCGGCAGCTTGGGCGACGACGCCCGGGCGCCCGGGAGCAAGGGAGCCGTGTTCGCCGCCGGCGCGCTGGCCAGCCAGGCCGCGGCGAGCGGAGCCAGCGCGGTGGTGAACGCGGTCCGCACAACCAGCTTCGACTCGACCTCCTCCCAGCTGGCGGTCAGCCCACGCAGGGCCAGCTCGGCGACGAGGACGTGCACCCGCCACGCCGCGTCGACCAGGACCGAGACGCGGGCGGTGCCGCCCATGCGCTCGACCTGACCCGGCCCGGCGAGCAGCCCGGCGAGGTCGGCCGGGCCCGGCTCGGCCGCCTCGACGCCGAACAGGGACAGCTGCCGGGGCGGGGTCAGCGACACTCCGGCACCTCGTCAAAGGCCCTCTCCAGCTCCGGAGAGTCCAGAGAGGACGTGTCCGGGCTGGTCCGGGCGTACTCCGTGTTGAGCCTCTCCATGACGGCGCGCACGCCGTCGTAGAAGATCTTCGGCTCGGCGGTCTCCAATCCCCGCAGCGATTCCCGCGCCCGGTGGTAGGCGTCGCGGACCGCAGTGAGCGAGTCGACGAACGCCCGCGCCGCCCTGCCGCCGCCGGGCACGGCCGGCGTGCCGGCCGCGACCACCTTCGCCCGCGCCGTCTCGCTCGCCGCCTCGGCCCCCGAGACCAGCCGCAACAGGTTCTCCTTTGCCTGCGCCGGCGTTGTCTCGGCGGTCATCTGCTGCTGCGCGCGGCGGTTCAGCGAGGTTATCTCGCTACGCCAGGGGGTGAGCGCCTCGCAGACCGCGGCCGCCCAGGGCCGCGCGCCGACGCCGCCGCCGCAGCCGGCGACCAGTCCCAGCAACAGGACGCCGATCACCGCCACCACGGAGGCTGGACGTTGGGCGCGCACCGGCCGGGCGGGCCATTTCGGCGAAGCGGCCCGGTCCCGGGCGTTACGCCCTGAGGGAGCGGGCCACTTCGGCAGTGCGCGGGGCCAACGCATGCGTTGCAGCGTACGACTCGGCCGTCGCGGAATGAACGAGAAAGTGTGCGGGCCGGGGCATCTCCCCGGCCCGCACTTTGTGCCGTTGCCCCGCCAGAGCCGTCGCGGCCTGGCACGGGTAGTGCGAAGTCAGGCGTTGACCGCCCCCGCCGTCTGGTCGGAACCGGCCCTAGGAGACCCCTGAACAATCCCTCAATCCCGTCTGGCACGCGGCTCGGGCGGGCTTGGATGGGGTGAGGGGGAGGCGTCTCAACAGGCCGTCACGCGGCAGGTAGGTCATAGCGCGTGGCTGGAC
>Ga0310834_101514_pt1 | contig 13722 bp, 9 predicted proteins | sample SM_ome_2_FD_201314 | JGI IMG/M metagenome (GOLD analysis project Ga0310834, IMG submission 201314) | Sorghum-adapted microbial communities enriched on stacked mutant (SM) sorghum from Joint BioEnergy Institute, Emeryville, California... ... | reverse complement strand
GGATGACGGAGCGCACCCAGGCGTTGTTGAGCTCGCGATCAAGGAAATAGCCGCCCGGAACGTTCGGAATGTCTTTGTACCACTGCCACTGCTTCAGGATGACCCGGGCGTCCTCTTTCTTCCAGGGCAGGCGGATGAACGCTTCCACGTTCGAGGTGTTCCACCGGAACGCCACGCCGTTGATCGCCTCCAGGTCCGAACCGTATTGCTCCTGAACATCCGCGGACAACCACCATTTCAGGAACGCCCATGCTTCTTGCTGCTTGTCGGATCGTTTGAAGATGACGCCGGTCCTCTGGCCGCCGCCGGCCCACCGGTTGATCGTGCCGTCCGCCTGGCGGATGCCCGGCAGGAGCGCGATGCCCCACCTTCCGTTCAGCTCCGGCGCCGCAGCTGCCAATTGGACATACAGATTGTAGTCCGAGATGCCGATCGGCATGTCGCCGCTGCGGAAATGCTGGTAGAAGCTGGACACTTCGCGTTCCAGCGCATACGTATTGAACAAGCCGGTCCATTGCTTGAACGCTTCGTACGCCTCCGGCCGATCCAATCTCGTCCTCGCTCCGTCGGGCTCGTAAAATTCCACGCCCCGCTGGTAGAAGTAAGGGGTGAATTCCTTCGGGTTGACATAGAAGTTCATGAAGTTCTGCTGCAGCGTCGGCAGCAGGTCGTAGACGTCGTCCCACGTCTGCGGCACGTCCAGGCCGAGACGCTCCAGAATGTCCTTGCGGTAATACAGCACCTGGAACGACTGCGTCTCGGGGACGCCGTAGTAGCCGCCGTTATAGTAAAGCGGAAGCCACGAACCGGGGCTGTACTTCGGGTACAGCTCGTCAAAGCCGTCCAGCTTCGAGAGATCGACCAGCGAGCCGCGCATCGCGTAATTCACCGGCAAATCTTGCGCCAGGCCCAACGCGACATCCGGCTGCACGCCCGCGGTATTCGACAACAGCAGCAACTCCGGATTCGGCAGCAGATTGACCTTGACTTCGATTCCCGTCTCCGGCGTAAACGATTCGTCGGCCAATTGCTGAAGCTGATCCACGTAATCCCGCCCGCGCTGCACCCAGACGTTCAGCTTCCGGTCGTCCATCTTGCGCAAGCTGTCCCGCGTGTCGAACGAATACGCGAAGTTCTCCAGGCCGCCCCATAGTTCCCGGAACCACGGGATGTCCATCGACGGCGTCTTCGTCTTCTGCGGAATGATGTAGATTTCGTCCAGCTGCAGCGATTGCTTGGACAACGTCTCCATGTAGGAGGCCAGTTTCTCGCGCATCGACGTGATCTCGTCGATGTTGTACGGAATCCGCTCCGGCTTGCGAAGCAGCGACCAGATGTCTTTCGCCGCCGTGGCGAGACCCTGACTGACCGAAAATTTCCGTCCGTTCGTCGATATGGCGCGTTCGGCCAGATCTTCCAGCACTTCCGCCGCCACCTGCAACCGTTCCGTCATGCCGGGAAAATCATGCTCCATTGTCCAGGTCCGGTTGCGGTCCAGCGTTCGGGTGTCCGTGTAACCCGTCATTTTGCGCAGGTCCCAGTCGATCGCGTCGAGATGGGCGATCGTTCTCTCGAGATCGGCGATGATCGGCCGGAACGGCGCCTGCGTCACCGCAAGCGAAAGCGTGTGCCGCCCCTTCTCCAGCTTCACGAGATACGGCTCGCCGCTTGCGTCCTGCGGCACGATGCCTTGCCAGGAAGCGGAATACGGGAACGGATACGCCAGGAACGGCCGGAACGGAACATGGCCGTCGATCTTGATCGTCCGGAAGGACGTCTTCTGTGCGATCGTGTTCTGCAACGCCCGGAAGCCGAGCTTGTACAGGCCGGTCTGCGGGACTTCGAACGTCCAGGTCAGCTCCTGGTTCTGCTCCAGCCACCTGAGGCCGCCCACCGTGTTGTACACGATGCGCCCTCTGTATCGCGGCACCGTGCGGGCGTTCTTGTCGGAGAACAGCTTGATCGCGGTGTCATTCTTGGCGGTGAACTGTTCGGCCTGCAGCGTCAGCGCCGGTCCGCCGATCTCAGGCGTATCCGCGTACTCCGCCGAGACCTGCTCGTAAGAGAGCACCGGCCGGCTCGGCGCGACTGCGACGCTGTCGATGGCGACGGCGGCGTTGCCCGCCAGCCGGATGACGTGTCGGCCTGCCGTCATATACCATTGAAGAGGCTGCGCATACGCTCCTTGCGAATCGACCAGCGGCCGCTCGCTCCACTCCGACACGTCGATCGAACGGGGGCGAATCTCGTCGCCGTCCGAGTTCGTCACAATCGGGCGTACATCCGCCCAACTCCGGTACAGGGCAACGGACGAAGCTTCGCGGTAAGCCCGATCGCCGTCGATCGTCACGTCCCATTGGATGGGGCCGGTATGCCCTTCATCCTTCAGGGGAACGTAGGAGACGCGAATCTCATACAGCGCGCTCTCCGCCACGTCCACGGTATATTCGATCCAGCTTTCGTCGTCCGACTTCCAGATGAGCACGCCGGACTTGCCCTCATAGCTTCCGACGGACACGGCCCGGCGGTCGGAGACGGCGGACGGCGCCGCTCCGTCCACTCGCGCGCCTGCGGACGCGTCCGGAATGCCTTCCGCCCGCCAGCCGGCCAGAACGTCCCCGAAATAAGGTTCCGTCTCGTACACGAACTTGGATTCCAGCCGGTCGTACGGCGCTGCCGGAGCGCGATCGCGGGCGACCGCTGCGGACGAGCCGCAGGAAGACATGGCGGCCGCGGCCGCGATCAGGATTCCGTATGCCAACATGCGGGCATGCCGCAGAGCGCCGATCTTCATCCCCTCCATCCGCCTCCCGCGCGCCACCGGATCATTCCGATAGCCGCTCCCCCGTATCCCGATGGAAGAAATGCGCCTTCGACAAATCCAGTTCGAGGTTCACTCTCTCGCCCTCCGCGAATCGATTCTCCGGGTCGACGCGCGCGACCAGCGGCTTCTCCTGTCCGATGTCCAAATAAATATACCGGTCCGCGCCCATCAGTTCGTCGTCTTTGTAAATCCCCGCAATGACGGTTCCCGAATAGAGCCCCTCCAGCCGCACATGCTCGGGCCGAATGCCCAGAACGACCGGTTTGTTGACCTGGTTGTGCCTGCGCAGCACGCCTTCCGTCGTCTCAGGCAGGTCGAGCCGGAACCGGTTCGTGCGGAAGTCCAGCCGGCCTTGCGCGTTCTCCTCGATTCTGCCGTTCACGAAATTGATCTGCGGAGAACCGATAAAGCCTGCGACGAACGTATTGGCCGGCTTGGAATAAATCGCCTCGGGCGTATCGCACTGCTGGATGACCCCGTCCTTCATCACGACGATCCGATCCGCCATCGTCATCGCTTCCACCTGGTCGTGCGTGACGAAAATGAACGTCGTTCCCAGCTTCTTGTGCAGCTTTGTGATCTCCATGCGCATCGACGCGCGCAGCTTGGCGTCCAGATTGGACAGCGGTTCATCCATCAGGAACAGCTTCGGCTTGCGGACGATCGCCCTTCCGAGCGCCACGCGCTGCTTCTGGCCGCCGGACAGTTCCTTCGGCTTGCGATGCAGGTAGGATTCGATTTCGAGCACCCGGCTCGCTTGCTTCACCGCCAGATCGATCTCGTGCTTCGGCAGCTTGCGCATTCTGAGGCCGAACGCGATATTTTCGTACACGGTCAGGTTCGGATACAGGGCGTAATTCTGGAACACCATCGAAATGTCCCGGTCTTTCGGAGGAAGCCGGTTGACCAATTGATCGCCGATATAGATCTCGCCTTCGGTCACGTCCTCCAGGCCCGCGATCATGCGCAGCGTCGTCGATTTCCCGCAGCCTGAAGGGCCGACGAATACGATGAATTCTTTGTCCCGGATTTCCAGATGAAAATCCCGCACGACCGCGTGCTTGTCTTTTCCGTATCTCTTGTACAAATGCTGGATCCGAACGCCGGCCATCGCATCCGCTCCTCCCTTCGCGCGTATAAGAAAATGGAGGATATCAGTCTCGCTGATCTCCTCCATTCGTATGGTCGGGTATTCGGTTAACGGGCCCGAACGCCGAACGTCGCTTCGTCGGCCTGCGCCAGCTCTTCGTCCGTCAATCTGACGTGCCACGTCTTCGCCGCTTCCGCAATGTGCTCCGGCTTCGACGCTCCCAGAATGGCCGACGTGACGCCCGGTCGGCTGAGCACCCAGGCCAGCGCGTATTGCGCGCGCGTCAGCCCGCGCTGTTCGGCCAACGGCTTGATCGCTTCGGCGACTTGCAGCGCGTTCTTCTTCAGCAGCTGCTCCAGCCGCTGCTCGCCGGCGGCCAGCCGCGATCCTTCGGGAGGCGCTTCGCCTTCGCGGTATTTGCCGGACAAAATGCCTCTCCCGAGCGGGCTGTAGACGATCACGGCGACCTGCTCGGACTGGACGTACGGGATGATCTCGCTCTCGATCTCCCGGGAGATGAGGCTATACTCCGGCTGCAGGCTCTCGAACCGGTGCAAGCCGTGCAGCGCGCTGATGCCGTGGGCTTTCGCCAGTTGCCACGCCGCGAAATTGGACGCACCGATATACCGGACTTTCCCCTGGCGCACCAGATCGTCCAGCGCGCGCAGCGTCTCTTCCAGCGGCGTATCCGGGTCGAAACGATGCACCTGGTACAGATCCAAATAGTCCGTCCTGAGCCTTCTCAGACTGTCCTCCACCGCCTGCAGGATATGATACCGGCTCTGGCCTCCGTCGTTCGGCCCTTCTCCGACGCGGCCGTGAACTTTCGTCGCCAGCACGATGCGGTTCCGTCTTTCCTTCAACAGGTTGCCCAGTATCCGCTCGGACTCGCCGGCGCCGTACACGTTCGCGGTATCGACCAGATTGATGCCGCTCTCCAGCGCCAAATCCAGAATGTCCGCCGAAGTCCGCTCGTCGATCCAACGCCCGAACGCCATCGTGCCGAGGGAGACCGCCGACACTTTCAGCCCGGTTCTGCCGTATTTACGATATTCCATGAGGATGGCTCCTTCTCATCCAATGTTCCGGCCGCGCCTGGCCGCCATGAATCTCGTCAACTCCTCGGCCAGCTTGCCCTTGCCGAAGGTCAGATGTTTCTTCCCGTTCGCTTCCCGGGCGCGGGAGGCTTGGTCCAGGAAATCCAGCATCAGCTGTCGGCGCTGCCGAATCGAGACGCAGCCTCGTTCGAACAGCCATTGGTCGATCGCGTTGTAGACGCCCCGATTCAGGTGATACACCTTCAAACAGTAGTGATGGAAGGCCAGATCCGGCCAATCCAGAATCGATTTTCCCATTCCTTGATCCCTGCCTGGTTACCAGCTTTTTTTCGCCGCGATCTGCGGCTTCTCGGATACGAACCGGCTGCGCACCGTCCGGTCGATCTGCACGATCCGGCCGTCGTGGATCATGATCTGAACGGCGCCGTATTTAAGCCCCGCCAGTTGTTCTTTGATCCGATTCATCCATGCGTCCGTCATCTCGACGGCTCGCGCCATGGTCAACACCTCCCGCACCAAGTTTACGGATCGGCCTGAAGCGGCCTCGGCATCCGCCGGAGAAGACGGAAGGCGCACGCAACCCGGGAATCCCGAATAACGTGCGCCTCCAGTTATCTAGCGGGCGCCATTCACTTGTTTTCCTAGAAATCCAAGTGAATTAGTAAGATTTTAGTTTCATATTAGCATCCGTCAACTGGCGATGTCAACTGCTTTTGGTATTGCTTCCACTTCCACCTTTACCTCCGCCTTCGCCCGCTTCGGCCGACGCCACCGCCGCCTGCCGGATTTGCTTGGGGAGTCTCGAAGCGGCGCGTATGCCTTGGCCCCGGGGATCATCACGATGCCGATTCTACACGGCGACATGCTGTTGCGCGTGATCGTTCAGCTTCCGGTAATGTCCGCCCAATGCCACCAATTGCTCATGATCTCCCTGTTCGACGATTTGTCCTTCGCTCATGACGATGATGCGGTCGGCTTGCCGGATGGTCGACAGGCGGTGGGCGATGACGATCGTCGTCCGATTCCGCGATACGACGCGCAGCGCGCTCTGGATCAGCTGCTCCGTGTGGGAATCCAGATTGGCACTCGCCTCGTCGAGAATCAGCACCTTCGGCTGGAACACGATGATTCTCGCCAGCGAGATCAATTGGCGCTCGCCCGCGGACAAGCCGCTGCCCCTCTCCGACAGCATCGTGTCATAGCCGTCCGCAAGCTTCCGGATCAAGGCGTCCGCCCCGACGAATTCGCATGCGCGCATGACTTCATCGCGCGGAATCGACTCGTCGAACAGACGGACGTTGTCGAGGATGCTTCCCGAATACAGATAAGGTTCCTGCTGCACGAGGCCGACCGTCCGGTGCAGCGAAGCCTGCGGAATATCCCGCACGTCCGTTCCGTCGATCCGGACGCTGCCCTCCTTCACGTCGTAGAAACGGCACAACAGGCTGATGAGCGAGCTCTTGCCCGCGCCGGTCGAACCGACGACTCCGATCATTTCGCCCGGCTCGATCCGCAGGTTCAGCTTGCGGATGACCGGAACGTCCTTTTCATAAGAGAATGAGACCTCGCGAAATTCGATTCTTCCCTTCACCTTGTCCGGATCCCAATCCGTCCGCGCTTCTCCGTCGCTGCGGTCCGTGATGTCCGGCTTGCTGCCGAGCACGGTCCAGATGCGGGAGACGGCGACCGTCGCCGACTGCAGCGTGTTCCACTGCTGGGTGATCGTGTTGATCGGCTGGAAAAATTGCCGGATATACGTAATGAAGGCGTAGAGCACGCCGAACTCCAGGGCATGGCCCCATACGGCTCGGCCTCCAAGCCAGGTCACGCCGGCAATCGACAGGTTGCTCAAAATATCGAACGTGCGGCCGAAGACGACATTCGTCCGGATTTCCCGCAAATTGGCTTTGAAGTACAGCCCGTTGCGTTCGTCGAACCGTTTCACCTGTTCCCGCTCCTGGTGGAACGCCTGGACCAGACTCATGCCCGTCAAGTTCTCGGCCGTGAACGCCACCATCCGCGACAGCCTCGTGCGGGCGAGCTGGTACGTCGACCGCATGAACGACCGGAACATGACGGCAATGGCGAAGATGACGGGGAGAAGAATCAGGCAATACAGAGCCAGCGCCGCGTCGAGCCGGAACATCATGACGAGGATGAACACGAGCATCAGGCCGTCCCGGAACAGGCTGAGCAACACCTGGTTGAAAAATTGGTGGATCGCCTCCGTGTCGCTCGAGACATGGGTGATGAGGCTGCCGCTCGACATCCGGTCGAAATACTTCATCGATTGCCCCAGGATGTGTCCGAACAGCCGCTTGCGTATCGAGGATACGATGCTCTGGCCGACCTGTTGAAGCAGGTTGTTCTGGATGTATGCGAAGACGAAGCTGGAGACCGACAGGCTGAAATAGACCGCGCAGATGACGAGCAGTCCGCCGTAATCGTTGCGGCCCGCCAGCAGGTTGTCGTCGATCGCGATCTTCATCAGATAGGGCTGCAGCAGCTCGGACAGGATCGCCAGCAGCGTGCAGACGAACGCGGCGGCCAATCCGGCGAGATGCTCCCGGAAGTAACCGGACAGCGCCCGGAAAGCCGAGACATATTCAGGCTTCTGCTCCGGCTGGCCCGGATCGGTATGCCGGTCCGTCTGCCAGTGATGAATGGCTTGCGCCGGCCGCATCGGGGCTTCCCTCCTTCTGGATGGCGTATAGTTCGGCGTAAAGCCCCCGCTGCTGCAGAAGCTCCGCATGCGTGCCCTGCTGCGCAATGACGCCGTCGTCGAGCACCACGATGAGATCCGCGTGCCGGATCGCGCTGATGCGATGGGCGATCATAATCGTCGTTTTGCCTTCGCGCTCCCGGCGGATCGTATCGATGACCTCCTTCTCCGTCACCGCGTCGACCGCGCTGACGCTGTCGTCCAGGATCATGATCGGCGCGTTCTTGATCAGGCCGCGGGCCAGGCTCGTTCGTTGCCGCTGACCGCCGGAGAGCGTCAGACCCCGCTCGCCGAGCTGCGTCTCGAAGCGGTTCGGCAATCCGGCGACATAGCCGTAGATTCGGGCGTTCCGCGCGGCGGCCTCCACCTTCGCGAGCGCTTCGTCCCGCCGGTGGAAGGCGATATTTTCCCGAATCGTCGTGCTGAACAGAAAGCCGTCCTGCGGCACGTAGGCGATGCCTCCGCGCAGGCACTCCAGCCGGATCTCCCGCAAGTCCGTATCGCCGAACCAGATCGTGCCGGGCGGCGGATCGTACATGCGCAGCAGCAGCTTCATCAGCGTCGTCTTGCCGCTTCCCGTGCGGCCGATAATGCCGAGCGTCTGCCCCGGCTGGACGGTCAGACTGATGTTCCGCAGCGCGGGGCGCAAGGCGCGGCCGTATGCGAACGTCAACTGATCGATGCGGATTGCCGCGCTCGCCAAGTCGACATGGCGCGCATGGGGCAATTCCGCGATGTCGGGCTGTTGCGAGAGCAGCTCGTTCAACCTTTCGAGCGAAGCGCGCGAACGCTGGATCGTATGGATGACGTTGCCGATCTGCTGCAGCGGATGCATCAGCATGCGGATGTACAGTGTGAGCGCGACGAAATGGCCCAGCGAGATCCGACCGGTGATCGTCAAATATCCGCCGAACGCCAGCGCGATAATCAGAGCGGACGTCCCCAGGAACGGGATGAGCGCCTGGAAGAAAGACGACACCCTCACCAGCCGGATCTGCTCATGGCGAATGCGGTCGACCGTATCCCCGAATCTTCGTTTCATCACTTCTTCCACCGCGAATTTCTTCGTGACGCGAATGCCGCCGAACTGTTCCTCCGCCGCTTCGGTCATGCGGCCGAGCGCCTCCTGTACCTGGTGCGAACGACTTCGAATGATAGGGCCCAGATAGACGACGATGAACGGGATCAGCAGCAGCGGCAGGACGGATGCCAGAATCAGCCCCGGCGGAATGCCGCTTGCGATCATCATGGCGACGGCCGCGATCAGCAGCATCGTGGCGTTCGCCGTCGCGTTGAACCCCATCGAGATCGACTCCCGCACCGCCGTCACGTCGTTCATGAAATAGCTGAGCAGTCTGCCGACGCCGTTCGCGGAGTGGAAGCGCTCGCTCATCCGGGTGAAGTGGCGGAACAGCCGTCCGCGCACCTGGTATTCGAACCTGCGGCCGACGTACATGACCAGGAATATCGCCGCTCCGTTGCACAACACATGCCCGACTCCGATCATCAGGAGCAGCAGGCTGTATCGGGCGATCAGCGGACGGGTCAGCTCCCCGAGCTGCAGCTTGTCGGTAAATTGACCGAGCACCCGGGGGAAATAGACGTTGACCAGATTCGACGCGAGATGAAGCATGAGCGAGAGCAGGTAGACGTACCAGGATTGGCGGATATAATCGGCAACAATCCGCTGCGATTTCAACTCCCCTCACTTCCCGTCCAGTCGGTTCCCCGCACATGCGCCTGGGATCGACACAGGGTGCGCAGCGCGTCGCGCCGATCGGCGGCGCGGTCAGCCTGCATCGCTCTTCCGCCGCTCCGCTTCTCTCTCGGCAACCCATCTGTCCTTGTTCCGGTTCTCCGGACGCGCCAGTCCCAGACGGTCCCGCAGTGTCCGGCCTTCGTAAGCCGTACGGAACAGGCCGCGGTTTTGCAGCTCCGGAATGACCTTGTCCACGAACGTCTCCAGCCCCCGGAAATACACGTGCGGCAAAATATTGAATCCGTCGGCGCCGTTCTCCCGAATCCATCTCTCGATAAAGTCCGCCGTCTGCAGCACCGATCCTGTGAACGAGACGTGCCCGTGCCCGGCCGCGCTCCGCGCGAGAAATTGCCGGATCGTCATCCGTTCCCGAATCGCCGCGTCGACGACGACTTCCTGCCGGCTCGTGATGCCCGTCGTAATTGAACCGTAAGGCTTGGCTTTGTCGACCGGAACAGGATCGTCCAGATCGTACTCCGTCAAGTCGACCGTGAAGTAATTCGACAACCGCTTCAGCGCCTGCTTCGGATTGAGCAGCGCGTTGAACTCGGCTTCGATCTCCCGCGCCTCCGCCTCGGTATCCCCGACGATCGGGCAAAGGCCGGGCATGATCAGCAGCTGGTCCGGCGTCCGGCCGTATTTCGCCAGCCGGGATTTGACGTCCCGGTAGAAGTTCTGAGCCGCTCCGAGCGTCTGCTGCGCGGTGAAAATGACTTCCGCCGTCTTCGCCGCCAGCTCTTTTCCGCCCTCGGACGAGCCGGCCTGCACGAGCACCGGATAGCCTTGCGGCGGCCGCGGGATGTTGAGCGGGCCCCGCACGGCATGATATTTCCCGCGGAAGCGGATCTCATGAACCTTGTCCGTATCGATCGCCACGTCGTTCTCCCGATCGTAGACGAGAGCGTCCTCTTCCCAGCTGTCCCACAGCTGCTTCGTGACTTCCACGAATTCGTCGCCGATCTCGTAGCGCTTCGTCACTTCCGGATGTTCCGGCTTGTTGAAATTGCCGGCGTCCGCCGGGGAATGTCCCGTCACGATGTTCCAGGCCGCCCTGCCCTTGCTGATATGGTCGAGCGAAGCGAACTTTCGCGCCACGTGATACGGGTCATTGTAGGTCGTGCTCACCGTGGCGATCAGGCCGACGTGCTTCGTCAGCGCCGCAAGCGCCGACAGCAGCGTGAACGGCTCGAGCCTCCTGCCGAGTCCCGAATAGTTGTCGGCCGTGAACAGCGAATCGAACAGGCCGCGCTCCGCGATTCGGGCGATTTCGGCGTAGTATTCCAGGTCCAGATCGGCTTTCGGATCGGAGTCCGGATGCTTCCAGGCGGCGGCATGGTGGCCGGAGCCTCTCAGAAACACGTTGAAATGCGCTTTCTTGTTCGGGTTGGCGGCGAATTGTCCCATTTTCGGAATCCTCCCTTATGGATGAGCGGTATCATGGGCCGACGCGGCAATGGCGGCGTTCGAAGCGTCCTCCCGGCGCTTGCGTTCCAGCCATTTGCGCCGGAAAACCGGAAGCAGCGCTTCCCCGGAGATCGACGCTTCCTCCAGATTCGGGTAGCCGGACAAGATGAACGATGTGACGCCGATCCCGACGTATTCCAGCAGCCGGTCCGCCACTTGCTCGGGCGTTCCGACGAACGCCATCGCTCCGCCTCCCCGGACTTGCGCCAGGCCGGCCCAGAAGTTCGGTCCGATGACGTAGTCGTTCGCCTCGGAAAGCTTCTTCAGTTCATTCTGCCTTTGCTGCCCCGCCGAGATATAGAACCGCTGGCCTTCCCGGCTTTGCTTCAATGCCGGGTCGATCCGGCTGACAATCCGCCTTGCGGCGGTCCATGCTTCTTCCTCTGTATCGCGGATGACAACCTGGGCCCGAAGGCCGTAGCGGATGAACCGGTCTTCCCCCGTCGCCTCGAACCATTCCCGCCGGCGGCGCTCCACTTCGTCGATCTGCTCCCGGATCCATTCCACCGGTTCCGCCCACATCAGGTACACGTCGGCGATCGCCGCCGCCGTCTTCTTGGCCGCTTCGGAACTTCCCCCGAAATAGATCGGCGGGTGCGGCCGCTGCACCGGAGGCGGATAGCTGATCCCTCCTTCCAGCCGGAAATACTTGCCCTGATGGTCGAGCGGCGGAATATGCCCAAGCGGGTCGTGCGCGGCCAGCAGACGCTCTCCGCGGTCCGCCGCGGAACGGATCCACAGTTGCTTCACCAGCTGGATATATTCGAGCGTCCGTTCATATCGGGCTTCCTTGTCGTACGCCAAGTCGTCCCCCATCGCCTTCATGTCGGCCGGGGAGCTTCCCGTTACGACATTGAAGAGCGCCCGGCCCCCCGTCACTTCGTCCAGCGTCGCGCCCATTCGGGCCGCCAGTGCGGGAGCGATCAGGCCCGGCCGCATGGCCACGAGCGGCTTGAACCTGTTCGTGTGCGCCGCGAGCGTGGCCCCGACGAGCCAGGCGTCCGAACAGTTGCCGCCCGTCGGGATCAACGCGAACGTGTAACCGGCCTCTTCCACAGCCTGCGCGACTTTGATCTGATACGCGATGTCGACGACCCGCTCGGATTTCGCCCCGATATAGGGGCCGTCTCCCCTCGTCGGCATATACCAACCGAATTCCGGTTCGATGTTCCATCTGTCGACCATGCCGATTCCTCCTTGCCCGATTATGCGTTCCGGCTTCGGCGATTCGCCGGCTACCTCAATTCAAAGCCCCGATCGTGCAGGAATGCGTACATATGGCCCCGGTGGCGTTCGCCATTGAACCGGCGCAGCATCTCCCGGGACCAGATCGTCTCCTGCTCGCCGCCCTTGCCTCCGCCTTTGCGCGTCGCGTAGTAATGGCGCATCACCTCGTCATATTGCCGGATGTCGGACTCCAAATTCCGTTCCTCGTACACCTCGCGATGATACACCGCCGACAGCGGCAATCTCGGACGGAGATCCGGCTCTTGGTCCGGCACGCCCACGCACATTCCGAACACCGGGTAGACGTAACGAGGAAGGGCAAGCAAATCCGTCGCGGCTTGCGGATTGTTGCGGATGCCGCCGATGTACACCGTGCCGTATCCGAGCGATTCGGCCGCCACGACCGCGTTCTGCGCCGCGAGCGCAGCGTCGATCGTGGCCAGCAGGAAGAGCTCCGTGTTCTGCTCCAGCTCTTTGTCTTCGTGCAGCCGGATCGCCCTGCGGATTTTGTTCAGATCCGCGCACCAGACGAGGAATACCGAGCATTGTTCAATCTGGGGCTGGCGGCCGGCCAGTTCGGCGAACTGCCGTTTCTTCTCCGGGTTTCTGACCGCCACCACGCTGTACGCCTGGATATTCGAAGACGTCGGAGCGGCTTGCGCCGCGCGGACAATCTCCTGGACGATCTCCTCCGGAATGTCGCGCTCTTTGTACTTGCGAATGGATCGGTGATTTCTCAGCAACTCGATGGTCGAATTCAGGGATCCTCATCCTCCTTGAAGTCGGCGAATGAAAGAAACCGGAGACACAAGCATCGTGTCTCCGGTTGACCGGTCGCCCCATATGATGCGGTGATCTTCCGTCCGCTTGGCCCTCTCACTGGTCGCCGAGCGTCGTGCGAAGCGACTCCACGTCTTTGTTGATCGCTTCGGTCGCAGTCCGAATCGCCGTGTTAACGTCGTATCCCTTGAGCGCCATTCCTTCCACCGCTTCGTTCAATCTGCCCGCAATCTCGCCTTCATAAGGGTGGAAGTAATGTTCCTGCAGCGGTTCTCCGATGAACACGTTCTGCACATGCTTGCCTTGCAGCACCGGCAGGTCGAGTCCGTACTCCTTCTCCAGATCGGGATTGACGATCGCCGGCACGCGGCCGTTGCGGGCAAGGATGCGTTGGCCTTCGTCGGACAATATTTCGACGATGACCTGGAACGCTTCGTCCTTGTGCTTGCTCCGGCTGTTCACCGACAACGTGTGCACCTGCGCCTCTCTGGTCTTGCCGAGCTGATCTTCAAAGTTGGGCGCCGGAGCGATGTCCCAGTTGAACTCGACGCCTTGCTGGCGAAGCTCCTCCAGGGGGCCGACCATGTTGGCGAGCCACGAGACGCGCATGGCGATGACCTGATCTTTCATGAATTGATCGCGGCCCCAGTTCCAGAACCCATCCGGTGTCACGTATCCCGGGATCTCCAATATTTTCTTCTGCAATTCGAACGTGCGGAGCCAGTCCGGCGTATCCAGAGCGGCGTTGCCCGTCTCCCGGTCCAGGTACGGCAAGCCGAGACCTTTCGCCAAGCCCGT
>Ga0310834_101510_pt1 | contig 13783 bp, 13 predicted proteins | sample SM_ome_2_FD_201314 | JGI IMG/M metagenome (GOLD analysis project Ga0310834, IMG submission 201314) | Sorghum-adapted microbial communities enriched on stacked mutant (SM) sorghum from Joint BioEnergy Institute, Emeryville, California... ... | reverse complement strand
AAACCGCCCGCCGACGCGCCTTCACCCGATGGCAGCACATCTACAATCACCACCGGCCCCACACCGCGCTCGGCGGCAAACCACCCATCAGCCGCGTCACCAACCTCCGTGGACACGACACCTAGGGTGGCCGGCGGCGACTATCCGGGTCATTCGACGACCTGGAGTTGACTGGTAGGAGCCTTTGTGACCGACCTGGAGGTGCGTGTGCTCAACGATGATCGACGCCCTGGGAGTGGCGTGAGCCGGTCCTGGCGCGCGGCGTCGTCGGCGGCCGTGGCGGCGGCCCTCGCATTGATCCCCCTGACCGCCTGCTCGAGCGACTCCGAGCCATCGCCGACGACCGGCACCACCACCGCCCCGGTCGAGACGACGACCGAGGACGCCGGTCAGGCCATCGAGAACGGCCTGTACTACTACCCGCCGGTCGAGGGGGCGACGCTGCGCTACCAGAACAGCGGCGGGACGGGCGCGTCCACGCTGGACGTCACGGTGACGTCGGTGACGTCGAGCGGCGACGGCCAGACGGTCGCGGTCACCGAGGTCGTCGGCTCGGACGCCGGGCAGCCGGTCACCATCGAGCGGACGCTGCAGACCGGTGCGGACGGGAGCCTGCGCCTGAACGCCGGAACGTTCGGCGCCTTCGGCCCCAACTTCGAGGTGACCGCCGAGGGTGACGACATCGTCATCCCGTCGGTGGCCGACCTTCAGGCCGGCAAGCAGTCGTCCGGCAGCACGTTCGTCGAGATGTCCGGGTCGGGCATGACCATGCGCACCGACATGACCTACACCGTCACGGGCGTCGGCTGGGAGTCGGTGACGGTGCCCGCCGGCACGGTCGAGGCGTACCTCGTGGAGATCCAGTTCGAGGGCACCAACTCCGTGATGGGCGCGGTGACGGCCCGCGGCCGCTACTGGTTCGTGCCGGAGTTCGGTCTGGTGCGGCAGGAGTTCAGCATCGCCATGATGAGCGGCACGACCGAGCTCGTGTCGTCATCGGTGCCGCTGCGCTGATCGTCGGGCCCGTTCCCATCGGTCAGGGCAGCGACCCTGCGGGCCTCGCATTGGATAGAGGAATACTCTCATATATCTGAGGCGTGGTCCGGGGTGCCGGCGTCGTCCCGGCACCCCGGACCGTCGTTCGTCGTACGCGGATCGTCGTCCGTACGCGGTGGGGCGGGGCCGTACGATCACCGGCATGCAACAGCGGGTACTGGGCCGGACCGGCCGGTCGGTGAGTGAGATCGGGCTGGGGGCGTGGCAGCTCGGCGGTGACTGGGGCCGGGTCGACGACCCGATCGGGGTGATCGACGCGGCCGTCCAGTCGGGGGTGACGTTCATCGATACCGCCGACGTCTACGGCGACGGACGCAGCGAGCAGGTCATCGCCGAGTACCGGCGGCGCAACCCGGACGTCGCGCTGACCGTGGCCACCAAGATGGGTCGGCGCGTGCCGCAGGTGCCCGAGAACTACACATTGGCCGCGTTCCGCGAGTGGACCGACCGGTCCCGGGCCAACCTGAACGTCGACGTGCTCGACCTCGTGCAGTTGCACTGCCCGCCGACCGAGGTGTACGAGAACGACGCCGTCTTCGATGCGTTGGACACCCTCGTGGCCGAGGGGCGCATCGAGGCCTACGGGGTGAGCGTCGAGACCCGGGCCCAGGCGCTGCGGGCCATCGCACGCCCCGGGGTGGCGACCGTACAGATCATCCTCAATATGCTGCGGCTCGGTCCGCTCGCCGAGGTGCTGCCGGCGGCGCAGGCGGCCGGCGTCGGCATCATCGCCCGGGTGCCGCTGGCGAGCGGGCTGCTCTCCGGGCGCTACGACGCGACGACGACCTTCGCGCCCGACGACCACCGCACCTACAACCGGCACGGCGAGGCATTCGACGTCGGGGAGACCTTCTCCGGGGTGCCGTACGAGGTCGGGCTGCAGGCGGTGGCCCGGCTCGCCCCGCTGGTGCCGCCGGGCGTGTCGATGGCGGCCTTCGCCCTGCGGTGGATCCTCGACCAGCCCGGTGTGAGCGTGGTCATCCCGGGCGCCCGTACCCCGGAGCAGGCCCGGGCGAACGCGGCCGCGGCCGATCTGGCGCCGCTGCCGGCGGACACGCTGGCGGCCGTCCGGGCCGTCTACGACGAGCTGATCGCGCCGCTGGTGGCCGACCGCTGGTAGGGCGCGGTACTCGGTCCCGTTCACCGGCCCCCGGGGTTCGCCCTGGCCCCGTTCTGCTGGCCCGAGGGCTCGCCGCAACGCCGCAGGTTACCGGCGGGTCGGATCGCCCGCCGTCGCTGCGTGCTCGGTCCGGCGCCCGCATGACGCGATCGGCGCGGGCTGTCACCTAACTGTCATACGCCTGCGGACCGCCCGCCATGCTCGCTGAGCAGCCTATGGCGGCAGGAGGGGTTGGCAGTACCGCGAGGAGGCGATATGCCCTGCGTGCCAGTCACGAGGCTCTGAACGGCCCGGCCCGAGCCCACCGACCGGTCGCGCGTGGCACCGCGCAGCTGGTCGTGGTGACCGACCGCCCACCCCGGGACCCGCATACGGGTGAGGTCGCCCCCGGTGTCGGCCTGCCCGATGAGCCGGCGCTGATCGCGCTGCAGAACGTGGCCGCTCGGGGCCGGGGCGTGTGGGTGTGTCGAACCGGTGAGGTGGAGCCGACGCTGCCGTTGCGGCGCCGGTTGGTGGACCCATCGGCGGCCGCCGTCCACGACGCGGGTCACGCGGCCACGCTGTGGCCCGTCTACCACGATCTCGGTCCGGGGCGCTATGACCCGGCGTGGCGTTTGGCGTTCCGGGCGGTGAACACCGCCTACGCCGACGCGGCCGCCGTGGAGGCGGCGCCCGGGGCGACGGTGTGGGTGTACGGCCACACCCTGCAGCTGGTGCCGGCGATTCTGCGCCGCCGACGGCCGGATTTACGGATCGGGATGTATCTTCCGACGCACTTCCCGGCCGGGGACCTGCTGCGGGCCATGCCGGTGCACCGCGAGGTGATGCGTGGTCTGCTCGGCGCCGACCTCGTCGGCTTCCAGACGGCCGCAGCAGCGGAGAACTTCCTGCGGCGGACCCACGACCTGACCGACCAGCCGCCGAGCGTCGGCGTGTTCCCCACGGCGGTCCTGACGCCGACGATCACCAAGCTGGCCGACAGCCCGGCGGTCGTCGCTGCGGCGGAGCAGTTGCGGGCCCGGCTGGGCAACCCGCGCACGGTGATCCTCAGCGTCAACCCGCCCGAGGCGTCCCAGGGTGTCGCCGAGCGGCTGCTGGCCCTTGGTCAGGCCTTCGCCGACGGTCGGTTGGATCCGGCCGAGACCGTGGTGATCCAGATCGTCCTCGGTCGGTCCACGGATCCCACGGTGAGCGACGAGATCGCCCGGGCCGCGGCCAGCGTCAACGGCCGCTACGCGGCGGTGGGCCGGCCGCCGATCCACTACGTGGTGGACACGCCGAGCCTGGCCGAACGGGTCGCCTATTACCGCACGGCCGACCTGTTGCTCGCCACACCGTTGCGCGAGGGCGCCACGACCAGCGCGTTGGAGTTCGTCGCGGCCGCGCGCGACGATGCAGCGGTCGTGCTCAGCGAGCTGTCCGGCACCGCGACCGTCCTGACCGACGCGTTCCTGGTCAACCCTCACGACTCCGAACAGGTGCAGGCCGGCATCACCGCCGCGCTGGCCGCAGGTGAGCAGCGGCCGGCCCGGATGGCGCGGATGCGGTCGTACGTGACCTCGTACCACACCTTCACGTGGGCAGAGGCGTTCCTGCGCACCCTGCGCGGGACGTCACGCCGGCACGCCGAGGTCCCGCTGCGTCCTCATCCGGTGCCGACGCCCCACGTGGTGCGGGCCACACATCGGGTCCGGATAGGCTAGCCGCCGGTCCTGAAACGGCGGCTGGCCGAGACGGAGGTACCTGGTGGAGGTCGAGCGAACAGCCCTGCCCGGAATCGGGTTGCGCCATGAGTTCTTCACCGAGAAGGGGCAGCACGCGGCGGTCATCTCCCACGTCTCCGGCCGGCGCGACATCGTGATCTACCGGCTGAACGACCCCGACACGGTGCTCGCCACGCTGAGCCTGTCGCCCGACGAGGCGAACGGCCTGGCCGAGCTGCTCGGGACGGCCCGCATCGTCGAGCGCCTGGCCGACCTGCAGCGGCAGGTCGCGGGCCTGTCGACCGTGCAGATCCCGATCATCGCTGGGTCACCGTTCGACGGCCGCACCCTCGGCGACACCCAGACCCGCACCCGCACGGGAGCCTCGATCGTCGCGGTCATCCGAGCCGGCGCCATCATCGGCAGCCCTCGTCCGGACTTCATCTTCCACCCCGGCGATCTGGTCGTCGTGGTGGGTACGGCCGAGGCGACGCAGGCGGCGTCCACCCTCTTCGCCCAGGGATAGGCCGGCATGGAGACCACCACCACTCTGATCGAGTTCGGTGCGGTCATCCTCGGTCTCGGCCTGCTCGCCGCGTTGGCGCTGCGGTTCGGCATCTCGCCGATTCCGCTGTACCTGCTGGCTGGGCTGGCGTTCGGTCACGGCGGGCTGGTGCCGTTGGCCACGAGCGAGGAGTTCACCGCGATCGGCGCCGAGATCGGCGTCATTCTGCTGCTGTTCACGCTCGGTCTGGAGTACACCGCCCCCGAGCTCGTCGGAACGCTGCGCACCAACCTGCCGTCGGGCCTGGTCGACCTCGTGCTGAACGCCGCGCCCGGGGTGGTCACCGCCCTGATCCTGGGATGGGGCCCGGTGGCCGCGGTGGCGCTCGGCGGCGTCACGTACGTCACCTCCTCCGGCATCACCGCCAAGGTGCTCGCCGACCTGCAGTGGCTGGGTAACCGCGAGGTGCCCGTGGTGCTGTCGCTGCTGGTCTTCGAGGACCTCACGATGGCGATCTACCTGCCGATCCTTACCGCCATGCTCGCCGGGGTGAGCTTCCTGGCCGGGGCGACCACGCTCGCCGTGGCGGCGCTGACGATCAGCGTGATCCTGCTCGTGGCGCTGCGCTGGGGTCGGTGGGTCGAGAAGTTCGTGCACTCGCCGAACCAGGAGGTGCTCCTGCTCAAGGTGCTGGGCCTGACCGTGCTGGTCGCCGGCGTGGCCCAGCTGCTGCAGGTGTCGGCCGCGGTCGGGGCGTTCCTCGTCGGCATCGCGCTGTCCGGCCCACTGGCCCACGAGGCCCGGGAGCTGGTGACTCCGCTGCGGGACCTGTTCGCCGCGGTGTTCTTCGTCTTCTTCGGCCTGCACACCAATCCGGCCGACCTGCCGCCGGTCCTGGGCATCGCGGCCGTGCTCGCCGTCATCGGCGTCATCACCAAGATGGCGACCGGATGGTGGGCGGCCCGCCGGGCGGGCATCGGCGTGCTCGGTCGGGGCCGGGCCGGGGCCGCGTTGGTGCCTCGCGGTGAGTTCAACATCGTCATCGCCGGCTTGGCCGTGGCCGCGGGCGCGCACGCCAACCTGGGTCCGCTCGCCGCGGCGTACGTGCTGATCCTCGCGGTCGTCGGCCCTCTGGCGGCCCGGGCGATCGAGCCGGTGCACCGGTACCTTGCCCGCCGGAGGGGGACCCCGGTGGACCCCGACCCCTCCCACGACCCCGGTGCCGACCCGGACACGGCGCGCGCGGCGTTGTCGCATGACTGACACCGCGACGTACCCGTACGACTGACACCGCGACGTTGTCACACGACTGACACATCGTCGCGCGGGAACGGCCATCCGGCCGGCCGAGCGTAATGCGCAACCAGGCCGCGTCGCCCGTCATGGGCGAGTCGCACGCCAAGCATCGGGGAGCTTGCGGGCCGAAGTGTCGTTACCGGCCGCACAGGGAGGGCCGTTGACCGAGATCGCGCCGCCCGCGCCGCGCGAGTCCTCTGCGACCGCGCTGGTGGAAATCGTGGTGGATGAGGACCTGACCGCCGAGGCGGCGGCCCGGTTGAGCAGCCGGCTCGCCGACGCCCTACGGCTGCGCCCCGCTCAGTTGGTTGTCGACTTGTCGCGCTGTGGGTACGCCGACGCGCTCGCCATCGACGTCCTGCTCAACGCTCACCGGCAGGCCTACCAGATCGGTGGTCGGCTGACCCTGCGGTGCCCGTCGCCCCGGGTGCAGCGCCTGCTGCACGTGGCCCGGGTGCACCAGGTGTTCCACGTGGTCAGCCTGGCCAGCTGACGCGTCGGCGTAGGTCCCCGCCGACGTCCGTCCCCGCTGGTGTGCGCCCGATGGCCGTCCGGCCGGTCCGGCGCGCGTCACGCCGGACCAGCCGGACGGCGCGCCGCCGTCAACGCGGCGTCTCCACCAGTGCCTCGTAGTCGGTCGCGGTGAGCACGCTCCGGGTCTGGGTGCCGTCCCCGCGCGGGACCGAGACCCGCTCCCCGTCGCGGCTGAAGAAGACGCCGTCGATAGAGGGGTGCGCGTCAAGCGTGCAGACGATCTGCGCGTAGACCAGCAGCTGGTTGTCGAAGGCGAGTTCCTCCAGGTTCTCGCCGATCGTCACGGTGGCGACACGGTTCTCGATGCCGACCATCGACAGCGCGGTGAGCCCGGCGACGACGCTGTGCAGCCCCTGGGCCCGCTCGCTCTCGTTGGCGCCCGCGGAGAGGTCGGCGAGCAGCTCGGCTGGGGTCGGGGTCCGGTCCACCGGTCGGGTCACCCGGACCAGACGGTTGTCGCGGGCGAGGCAGAGAACCTCCTCCACGAGGCCCGCCTCCGGGGTGGGGGGCGGTGCCGGGGTGAGCGTCCGGTACTGCGGCGGGGGAGTGACCGGCTGGGGCCGCGGATCGGTCGGGACACCGCAACCGGCGACCAGGGCAGCGGCGGCCAGGGCGACCAGCCCGGTGGCGAGCCGGCCTCGCCGGGCCCGGGCCGGCGGGCGGCCGGTCGGGGCCGAGAGCCGGTCGGGGGCCGCGCAGCGAACCGGCTGCCCGGCTGAGCGGGGGGTCGACGAGGGGGACGTCATGGCGACTGCCTGCCCAGCTCGACCCGGAACCGCGCGCCGCCGCCGGGCCGGTCGAGCACCATCGCGCCACCGCCGTGGCTTTCCGCGAGGCGGGCCACGATGGCCAGGCCCAGCCCGGCCCCGTCGGTGTCGCCCCGGCGTTCCGCCGTGGAGCCCCGGACGAACGGCCGGAAGATCAGTTCCCGGTCCTCGGGCAGTACGCCCGGGCCGTCGTCATCGACCTCGATCACGTTGTGCGCCCCTTCCTGGTACAGCCGGACGGCGACCACCCCACCGCCGTGGCGCTGGGCGTTTTCGATCAGGTTGCCCAGGATCTGCTCCACGCGCCGGGCGTCGGCCCGCCACGTGCCGTCGCCCTCCCCGCCCACGACGGTGACGACCGCCGGGTCGATGTCGCGCCGCTTGCACTGGTCGCGGGCCAGCGCGAGGACATCCACCTCGGACAGGTCGAGCTCGCTCTCCGCGCGGGTGATCTCGAGCAGGTCGGTGACCAGTTGCTGGAACCGGTTGACCTCCTCGACCACCAGGCGGGCGGCGTCGGCGGTGCGCGCGTCAAGGCTGTCCTGCCGCCGCTCCAGGACGGCCGCGGCCGCGGCCAGCGTCTGCAGGGGTGAGCGCAGCTCGTGGCTCACGTCCGCCGCAAAACGTCTATCCCGTTCGATGCGTTGCTGCAGCTGGTCGACCATGTTGTTGAACGAGGCGGCCAACCGCTGCAGGTCGGGCTCGGCCTGCGGGTCGAGCCGGGCGCTCAGATCGCCGGCCGCGATGCCCTGGGCCGCCTCCGCCACCGAGGCCAGCGGCCGCAGCGCCCGGCGGCCCGTGTACCAGCCGAGCGCGGCGCCGGCGAGCGTCACCCCGCCCGCCACCAACGTCAGCACGAGCCCGATCTGACGGAGGTTGTTGTCGAGCTCGCGCAGCGACACGATCTCGTAGTACTGGGTGCCGGTCGACAGCGGGATGCCGATGATCATGGCGGGACCCTGCTCGGTGTGCACCACCTGTCGGGCGGCCTGCCCGCCCTCGACCATCTCCGCGAGGTTGCGTGGGATGTCCACGCCGGCGACGTCGAGCCGGTACGGCGTACCGGAGACGACCAGCACGGGTGTGCGGCCGCGGCCGGGGTTGAACGAGCTGAGCACTTGGACGTAGTCGGTCTCCGGACCGCCGATCCGGGCCTCGACGTACGAGGCGTCGTAGTAGGCGGTTCGCCACACGACGTTGCGGCGCTCGTCAACCAGCGAGCTGCGGATGAACTGGTAGGACAGCAGGGCGACCGAGGCCGACAGCACCAGGGCGCCGACGGCCACCGTCGTGCTGATCCGAGCACGCAGACCGAGACGCGGCATCAGCGCTGCAGCTTGTAGCCGAGTCCTCGCACCGTCACCAGTCGCCGGGGAGAGGAGGTGTCGTCCTCGATCTTCTGTCGGAGCCGACCGACGTGGACGTCGACCAGGCGCTCGTCGCCGAACTCGTACCCCCACACCCGCTGCAGCAGCTGCTGGCGGGACAGCACCTGGCCGGCGTGGGCCCCGAGCTCGCACAGCAGCAGGAACTCGGTACGCGTCAGCGCCACCGGCTCGCCGCGCAGTCGCACCTCGCCGGCGTCGGCCCGGATCTCCAGGTCGCCCACCACGATGGTGCCCGGGTTGGACTGGCCACCCCGGTTGCGGCGGCGGACCGCCCGCATCCGGGCCGAGAGCTCCTTGATGGCCACCGGCTTGACCAGGTAGTCGTCGGCCCCGGCCTCCAGCGCGGCGACGATGTCGTGCGTGTCGTCGCGGGCGCTGACCACCACGATGGTCGCGTCCCCGTCCCGGCGCAGTTGCCGGACACATTCAAATCCATCAATGCCGGGCAACATGAGGTCGACCAGGACGGCCTCGGCGGGCTCGGCCCGGTGAGCCGCCAGTCCCTCCTCGGCGGTGGCCGTGCCCCGCACCTTGTAGCCCTCGTCCTCCAGCGCCATCATCAACGAGCGCCGGATGCGGTCGTCGTCCTCGATCACGAGTACCCCGCTCATGGCTGTCCATCATGCCGGGCGACGCCGTGATCGCGCTCGTTGCGTGACCCGTCGGACTGGTCAACCGTGACCCTTGTCACGTAGGCGACACTTCGCGCGGCGCGGCGGTAGGGATGACGGCGTGGTCACGCCGCCCCAGATGGCCCCATCTCCCTCCATACAGTGGTATTCGTCGCGGAACGGGTGATCGGGACACGTTAGGGGGCGGTGCTGACCCGGCCAGCCGCGCGACCGGCGGGGCCCACGACTACTCCATTTCGGCGAAACGCTCGAGCGCCGGGACGGGGCCGACCGCCACGATCGTGTCGCCGTACATGAGCACCGTGTCGCCGTGCGCGGCCTCGAACCGGGCGCCCGGCCCGTCGGCCTCCCGCTTCACCGCGACGATCGTGACGTTCATCTGGGCCTGGATGCCCGACTCGCTCAGCGTGATGCCCACGAGGTCGCGGGGCGGCTTCATCTTGATCATCGCGAAGTCGTCGTCGAGCTCGACGTAGTCCAGCAGCCGCCCGGTGAGCACGTGGGCCAGGCGCTCGCCCATGTCGTGTTCGGGGAGGACCACGTGGTGGGCGCCCACCCGGGCCAGGATGTCCCGGTGCTGGTGGCTGATCGCCTTGGCCCAGATGTCCGGGATGCCCAGGTCGGAGAGGAGGCCGACCGTGAGGATGCTCGCCTGGATGTCCGAGCCGATCGCGCAGACCACGTGCCGGAAGTCGGGCACGCCCAGCTGGCGCAGCGCCTCGATGTCGGTGGAGTCGGCCACCGCGATGTTGCCGAGCTGGTTGGCCAGCGCGGCCACGGTCTTCTCGTTGCTGTCGATGCCCAGCACCTCGGTGCCCTGCTGGGTGAGCTGCAGGGCCAGGGCCCGCCCGAAACGGCCCAGACCGATGACGACGACCGGGTCGGTGGTGCGGTCAGCCAATGATCGTCCTCTCCTCGGGGCGGTCGTAGCGGCGGGTCCGCTGCCGCAGGGCCAGCGCCGTGGCGACGGTGAGCGGGCCCACCCGACCGACGATCATCAGTATGGAGAGTAGAACGGTGGCCGCGTCGTTCAGGTCGCCCGTGATGCCGGTCGAGAGCCCGACCGTGGCGAAGGCGGAGATCGTCTCGAACAGGACGCGGTCCAGGCTGTAGGGCGTGATCGCCAGCAGGATCATGGCGGTGACCGCCACGGCGGCGATGCTCAGCAGCGCGACGGTGAGCGCCTGACGCTGGTTGTCGGCCGGGATCCGTCGCTTGCCGACCAGCACGCTGGTCTCGCCGCGGACCTCCGCCCACAGGACGAAGGCGAGCAGGCCGAACGTGGTCACCTTGATCCCGCCCGCCGTGCTGGCGCTGCCGCCACCGATGAACATCAGCACGTCGGAGATGAACCATGTGGCGGGCCGCATCTCGCCCACGTCGACCGTGTTCAGTCCGCCGGAGCGGGTCATGGCCGTGTGGAAGAAGCCCGCCAGCACCTGCTGGCCCGGGTTCAGCCGGCCGAGCGTGGCCGGGTTGGTGAGCTCGGCCAGCGTGATCGCGATCGTGCCCAGGACGAGCAGGGCGCCCGAGAAGATCACCGTGATCCGGGTGAGGACCGACCAGTTCTTCGGCCGCCAGCCGCCTCGCCGGCCGAGCTCGAAGACCACGGGATAGCCCAGCCCGCCGAGGATCACCGCGAACGCCAGGGTCAGGCAGATGACCGGGTCGCCGACGAACCGGGTCATGCTCTGCGGGTACAGGGACAGCCCGCCGTTGTTGAACGCGGAGACCGCGTGGAACACCCCGTCGTAGAGGGCGCGGGCCGGGGGCTCGTGGTAGACGAGGCTGAGCCACAGCGCGAGGATGGTGGCGGCGATCGCCTCGGATATGAGCATAAATGTCACGATGTCGCGCAGCAGGCGGCGGATGTTGGTGAGGCTCACCGCCCGCGTCTCGGCCTGGGCGAGCAGTCGGCTGCGCAGGGCCAGCCTTCCGGAGACGAGGACCGTCACCAGGGTCGCGAGCGTCATGATGCCCAGCCCGCCGACCTGCATCAGCACGAGGATCACGAGCTGGCCGAACAGGGTCCAGTGGGTGCCCGTGTCCACCACGGCCAGCCCGGTGATCGAGACCGCCGAGGCCGCGCTGAACAGCGCATCGATCAGGCTCGTCCGGCGGCCGGGCGCGGTGGCGGCGGGCAGCATCAGCAGCGCCGTGCCGACCACCACCAGACCCACGTAGGCGGCGACGATCAGCCGGGCCGGGCGACGTACCCCGGACGGAGTACCGACCCGTCGGGCACCGAGCGCGGGGGCCACCGGCGGGGCGGTCTGACGTGTGCTCACCTCTGCGGAGGCTAGCGAACCGGGACGAACCGCGGGCGGCTACCCGGCGGAGTCGACGGTCAGGACCGCGGCGCCGGTCACCCGGTCGGCGGCGAGGTCGGCCAGCGCCCGGTCGGCCTCCTCGAACGGGTAGGGGACCGCGTGCACGGTCAGCCGGTGACGGGCCGCGAAGTCGAGAAAATCCCGGCCGTCGGCCCGGGTGTTGGCCGTGACACTGGTCAGCGTCCGCTCCTGGAACAGGTGCCGGCGATAGTCCAATGTGGGCACGTCGGTGCTGTGGATGCCGGCCAGGACCAACGTGCCGCCGCGATCCAGGGCCGCCAGCGCCACCGGCACCAGGTCGCCCACCGGGGCGAAGATGATGGCCGAGTCCAGCGGCTCGGGCGGGTTGTCCCAGGAGTCACGCGCCGAGACGGCCCCGAGGTCGAGCGCCAGCTCGCGGGCGGTCGCCGAGCGCGTCAGCACGTGCACCCGCGCGCCCTGGGCCACCGCGACCTGCGCGGTGAGGTGCGCCGATCCGCCGAAGCCGTAGATACCCAGCCGGCCGCCGGGCGGCAGGTTGGCCCGGCGGAGCGCCCGGTAGCCGATGATGCCGGCGCACAGCAGCGGAGCGAGCTCCAGATCGGAGTAGTTGTCCGGCAGGTGATAGGCGTATGCGGCCGGAACGGTGGCGTACTGCGCGTAGCCGCCCGGCTCGTCCCACCCGGTGTACGTCGACGACGGGCAGAGGTTCTCGGCGCCCCGTCTACAGTAGACACACCGCCCGCAGGTCCGGCGCAGCCAGGCGATGCCCACCCGGTCGCCGGGCGCCCACCCGCTCGTGGCCGGCCCGGCCGCAACGACCTCACCCACGACCTCGTGGCCGGGCGTCATGCCCGGGTGTTTGGGCGGCAGGTCGCCCTCGGCCAGGTGCAGGTCGGTCCGGCAGACGCCGGACGTACGCACGCGGACCAGCAGCTCGTCGTCGGCGATCGGGCCGACCGTCCGAGGGCCCAGCACCATGGGCTTGGTGGCCATGGGGCCGGGCCGCATGATCTGCCACGCCAGGGCCTGGCGCGCGGTCTCGGTCATGGCCACACCGTAGCGCGCACCCCCGGCCCGGACTCCTCACGGCGGCGGGCGCGACCGCCCGGACGCCGTACGCCCGCTCATCCCCGCTCGCGGAAGGCCCCGAGGCTCATCCCCGCTGGCGGGCGCGCGTAGGCTTCACGCCCGCTCGCGGGTGTGCGTGGCCGTATGCGGGTGGACCACGGCGACCGGGCAGTAGGCGTGACCCACCAGGTCCCGGCCGACCGAGCCGAGGAGCAGGCCCGTGAAGCCGCCCCGGCCCCGACTGCCGACCACGACCAGCCCGGCATCCCGGCTCGCCTCGATCAGCTCCCGGGAGGGGGTCATGCTCTGCACCGGGCGCAGCTCCACCGGCACGTCGGGGAACTTGGCCGGCCAGTCGCCCAGCATGCTGGCGAGCAGGCGCTTGTCCTCCTCGATCGCCTCGGGCAGGTCCATCCGGATCGGGAGGTCCGGGCCGAGGTCGTGGGTGGGCAGCTGCCACCACACGTGCATCGCCACCAGGGTGACTCCGCGCAGCGACGCCTCCTCGAAGGCGAACTCCACGGCATCGGTCGACGTGCTGGACCCGTCGACGCCCACCACCACCGGGCCGGACGCGACCGCGGCCCGGTCGGAGGTGTCGGTCAGCGGCTCGGTGTCGCCCTCGATCACCGGCCGGATCACCATCACGGGGCAGGCCGCGTGCGCGGCCGTCTGGGCGGCCACCGACCCGATGGAGAGCCCGGCGAACCCACCGCGCCCGCGGGAGCCGACCACCACCAAGGTGGCGTCGTGCGATGCCTCGATGAGTGCGCTCGCCCCGGTGCCCGGGTGCAGTTCGGTCGTGACGGTGATGTCGGGGTAGGTGTCGCGGACCTCGTTGGCGGTCTCGTCGACCATGGTCTGGGCCAGGGCCCGCGGATCGTAGGCCGGCCCCGCGTACATCGGGGCCCAGCCGTACCAGGTGTACGGGTCGGCCGGGTATCCGTGGGCGAGCACGAGCGTGGTGCGGCGGGCCCGGGCCTCCCAGACGGCCGTGTGGATGGCCTGCCAGCTCGCGGGCGACCCGTCCACCCCGACCACGATCGGTCGCGGGGCGGAGGTGATGGTGCGGTGGGTGTGGCCAGCCTGGTCAGACGACCTTGTCATCGGCGTTCTCCGATCTGTGGCGCGAGGACCGGACCACCGGCGGGCCAGGTCCACTCGCGAACCTCGGGTAGGTCCTCACCGGTGCGGCGGATGTACTCGTGGTGGCGGGTGCGCTGGTCGACCATCGTCTGGCGGACGACCGCGGCCCGGCGAGCCAGTCCGGGCACGCGGTCGATGACGTCCATGACGAGGTGGTAGCGGTCGAGGTCGTTGCGGACGACCATGTCGAAGGGGGTCGTGGTGGTGCCCTCCTCCTTGTAGCCGCGCACGTGCAGGTTGGCGTGCCCGGTGCGGC
>Ga0310834_101507_pt1 | contig 13809 bp, 19 predicted proteins | sample SM_ome_2_FD_201314 | JGI IMG/M metagenome (GOLD analysis project Ga0310834, IMG submission 201314) | Sorghum-adapted microbial communities enriched on stacked mutant (SM) sorghum from Joint BioEnergy Institute, Emeryville, California... ... | reverse complement strand
TCGTCGACCTCAAGGCCGTGCCGATGACCAGCAACAGGGCCGCGCCCGTCGACGTGTCCGATCCTATGGTCGTCGAGATCGAGCATTCCATCCGGCATGCGATCCTGCGCACCGGTGTTGATTTCCGGCACTGCACGATCGTCGTCCAGCGCCACGTCGTTTCCGTGGATTCGATAAAGATGCCCTGCCATCCGGTATGGTCCGAGCGCGCCGATCGGGATGTGGCGAGAGGGGACGACGCCTTCCTTCGGTCCATAGTTCGAAAGGTCGGGAACAGGCTTCCCGACGGCGCAGCCGTCGCCCTGAGCGCCTCCGAAGGAACCGCCCTCCACGTGACCGCGCACGAACGAATGCGCATGGAGAAGGTGCGCTCGACCCTGTCGCCCGCGGAGCGCGCCTATCTGGACGACCGGTCCATGGTTCGGTTGCTTCGAGTTCGCCGCATCGGGGAAGCCGACAGACTCGAACAGTCCGAGTTCTACCCCTCCGGCCACGAACACGTCGAAGTCTTTGGCGCCCACGTCGTACCGCTTCCGCTCGAGAAGGAGAGACCGTATTGATCGCGGCACGCCCGTTGTCCTCGATTGCTTTCCATCCGGAAGCCCGGGCCGAGCTCGGCCGGATCCTGGGGCCGGCCGTCGCCCGCTGCAGGGCGATCCTCGCCGAGCAAGGCGATCTTCTCCTTCTGACATGCATGATCACAGAGAAGTCGCCTCGCGACATGGGCGGCGATCCGCTCCCGACCGATCGCCTCTCGGCCAAGGATATCGTCATCCATTACCTGGGCCGGCTGCGAGACAAACACCTGACCAGGACCATGTCCGTACTCCATCCCAGCCTGAACGAGCTCGACTGGGAGCTTCGGTGGGCATTGCCCTCGATGGGGCTGGCCCTCGATTACCTCAACATGTCCGTGCAGCGCCACGTTGCGGCCCTGTCCACGCTCGACACCCCCGACTTGCCGTTTCTCGCCGATCGTACGGAAGAGGACGAAGCCGGGATCTACACACCCCTTCGGTCGCTCGTGAGAGCGGTCGGCAACTGCCTCGCCGACGGCGCTTCAGCATTCGTGAGCATTCCCCATTCGGCGAGGCATCGCCTTTCGGCGCACGAGCGGATTTCTCTCGAGCGACTCCGCGCCACACTGACCGCCGAACAGATCGCGGCGCTCGACGCAGTTTCGCAGAACCGGATGCTCAGCGTGCGTCGCATCGGTGACGCCGCCCGCCTCGAGAGATCGTCCGGCGGCGTCATCGTCGACGTCGATCACGCGCACGTCGTCCCGCTGCCCCCATATCGGGAGACTCACCGTTGAACGACATTCGTTCGCTGCTGTCCTCCGTTACCCTCGATCCCGTAGCTCGGACAGAGCTTGGCCTGGCTCTTGCCCGGGCGATTGCCCTATGTCGGCAGATCCTCGAGGAACGCCCGGACGCCCTCTGCCTGCTCTTCTCTTGTGTCGACTATCCGACCTACATGCTGTGGGATCGCTGGGGACCGGAACCCGCCCAAGGGACCGATCCAAGGTTCAGCCACGTTCGCTCGGCCGTTCTCGAAGCCCTGCCTCAGGTCGCGTCTTCGGACAACGCGATGACCATGTCGGTTCAGCGTCACGTCGCCTCGCTCTCCGCCGTACCGGTTCCCGAGGTGCCGATAACGGCGGAGCGGACAGACGTCAGCGAGACGGGCATGTACGCGCCCATCAGGGATGCCATCAGGGCCGTTGGCAATCAGCTCGCCGACGGCGAGGTCGCGATCGTCGGCGCCAAGGATCAACTTCTGGATCGACTTTCCGCGCATCAGCGGATCGAGATGGAGCGGATCCGAAAGGCGATTAACCCCAAGCATCTCGCCGCTCTCGACGACGCGAGCTTCGCCAGGATGATCTCCGTTCGCCGGCTCGGCGATGCGGCCCGGCTGGAGCAGTCCTTTGCCGGCGGCCATGTGCAAGTGAACAGGGTTCACGTCGTTCCGCTCCCACCGGAAAGAAGCGAATCACTCTGAGGAGACACGAAGTTGCCCGTCACGCGCTCCTTGTCGTCGATCGTCTTCGATCCGGCCGCCCGCGCCGAGATGGGACGCATCCTGATGCCGGCCGTCGCGATCTGCCGCGATATCCTGGATCGTCGTTCGGACATTCTCGGCGTGTTGTGCTCGCGCGGGAAGCTCATTTCCTATCTATCGATGAACCAGAACCTTTCCTGGCCCTTCTCCAAAAGCGCGCCGAAAGTGCGAGAGGTTTACGAGGAGTGTCAGCGCACGCTCCCGAAAACCGAGCTGTCCGATATCGGTCTTACCCTGCACGTCCAGCGCAGCCTTGTCGCTCTGTCTTCATACGAGGCGCCTGCCGTTCCGGTCGTCGCGGAACGGACCGATATAGACGATGCCGGCATCCATACACCCGTCAGGGCGGCCATCAGGACGATCGGCGCGCGGCTTTCCGACGGCGCATCCGTCCTTGTCTGCACCCCCGAGGTCGTCAAGCACCTCGTCTCGGCCCACGAAAGGTTAAGCCTCGAGCGATTCCGCTCGACGATGACGGCGGAACATCTCTCCGCCGTCGATGAAATCGCGGACGGTTGCCTGCTCCGCGTGCGACGCATAGGGGATGCCGTACGGCTTGAGCACTCCCCCGACGGGCGGATCGTCCACACACGGAGATCCTACCTCGCCCCACTTCCCCTGGAGTAGAAAGAGCCATCATGATCACCGAAAGCGCGGTGTCGGCCGCGGTCTTCGATCCGAATGTCCGCGCGGCGCTCGGACGATACATCGCGCCGGCCGTGTCGATGTGCCAAGAGATCCTCGATGAGTGCCCGGATTTTCTTTGTGTCGTCTTCGATTCGGCCGGCGATGCGTTCTATATGCCGGTTGACGATGCGGCGTGCTTGTTCGCGGATCGGGAGGACGCCAGGGTCAAGAGGATTACTGATGGGATCCGCTCCATTCTGCCGGGCGGCGAATTCGGTCTCCCTTACTGCAGGCTGTCGGTTCAGCGGCACGTCGCGTCTCTTTCGACTTATGAAATCCGCAGCGTGCCTGTTCTATCAGAACGGGTCGACGAAGCCGCTACGATCCACGACGGCATTCACGCACCTGTCCGCAACATCCTGCGGACGATTGGGAAGCGTCTCGCCGACGGCGAAGCCGCTCTCGTCGGAGTCTATTCTGAGAACAAGAACATGGTCTCCGGACATTGCCGCGTCAGAATGGAACGGACGCGGTCGACCATATCGGTCGAGCAGCTCCAGGCGTTCGACGATGCCCTTTCATGTTCGCTTGCTTTCGTGCGACGCATCGGAGACGCGGCACGCCTCGAGCAATCCTACGACGGGAAGAACATCTGGGTCGCGCACGCCCACGTCGTACCCCTTCCTCTGGAGCTATGCGCGCATTCAACAGAAGCGACATGAGGCCCTATCGATTATCCGCCGCTGTTTCCGATCCGAAGAGCCGTGCCGATCTCGGGCGTTTGGTCGCTCCCGCCGTGGACCTGTGCCGAAAGGTTCTCGACGATCACGCCGATGCCCTATGCATAACCTGCGAATTGGATGGCAGTATCGTTTTTCTCCCGCGGCGCGGATCAGAAATCATAACCCCCAGTGGCGCCAATCCGAGGGTCGCCGGGATCAGAGACGAAATTCGCCGCATCTTTCCGATGATCGGCTCCATGCAGGATCACTACAGGCTCTGCGTACAGCGCCATGTCGCAACGCTTTCCGAGCCCAAGGTTCCCGATGTGCCGGTTCTCACGAGGAGAACCGATGAGGATGATGGCGGTGATTACACCCCAATCCGGACGGCCATAAGGACGATTGGAAACCGAATCCCCGATGGGGGTTCCGTTTTCGTCGGAGTGAGGAAAGGCCTTCGGGCCAGCCTGAGCGCGCACCAGCGCATTGAGCTGGAGCGGGTTCGGGCTGGCCTTTCGGACGACTGCCTAGAGGTACTCGACAAGAACTGTCGTGGAACGGCTACATTCGTTCGCCGGATCGGAGATGCCGCCCGGCTCGAGCAGGTCTTTGACGGCGGCTACGTCTACGTCGATCATGTTCATGTCGTTCCGCTTCCCCTCTGCTCAACGACACGCGACGGCTTTCTCACGGCCTGACCAGGCGATTCTATAACGGTCGACCTGGAATCGGCCCGCCCCGCGCGCCCGAAATGGGCGCGACCGCGCGGGGTGGATCCGTGCGAGGGATGTTCCCATGAAGAGGAGGACAGGATGATGGCTCGACCGAACGACTCGCTGACTTCCACCTGTACGCAAACCAATTGGGTCGCCTGGAGCGGCAGCGGCGGATTCGCCGTAACCCGGCGCCACTCATGGCCGCAGCGCGAAGCTTACGACGGCTCCAGAGCCGGCGCGGAGATGGCGCCACGAGGCTCTGGAGCGACCCCCCCTAGCAGAGATCTGTCGTGACCGGATGCCGGCGGTGCGGCCGCCGCAACGACAGCGTCGATGCTCTTATGCGCATGGACATCGACTGCCCAGATGGACGAGTTCCGGCGTCGGCCGCCGGAACCGTCGCCAGCGCCTCCGCCCAGCCGAAGAACAGCTCCGCCCCTATCGCGGGCGTGGGCCTTGCCTTGCTGTCCGTCATTCTCGCGGCGATCGCCTGTCTGTCCGCGATTCGCTGATCGATTGTCGCGCCACTGGATGTCGGCCGGCGCATCGATCTCCGGCGCCGCCGACACGCTTCCGGCAATCGAACCCACCTTCCAATCCGACGCCGAGCGAAAGGACTCCCGACATGAGCTTCGAAAGCGATGCATTGCGCAGTCATGAAGACGACGAGGACGCCGGGGTCCCTGCCGAGCTTCTCGCCGAGCGCGAGGATCTGTCCAAACGCCTCTCCGCGGTCAATGCGAAGATCGCGGAGGTGCGGCTTGCGCGCCTCAAGGAAGAGCCGCGCTGCCCCGAGTGCGGCGCCGGGGTGCTGCGCCCGAAATGCATGTACGAGTATGGGCCCAACTGCCCGCGCCACGACGTGGTTTCCCTTTATGGCGGAAGAGCCGCGATCCTCGAGCACCTTCAATCTCTCCCCGGCCCTTCCTCCGCCGGAAACGAAGGGGAGAATTAATGAAACCCATGATCCTGGCATTTATCGGAATCGGTCTTCTGTGCTCCATCGGCGGCTACCAGGCCGGTTTTCACCATGGCTATTTGGATGGCGAATCGGCCGCCGAGCAGCGCTTCGAGACGGTCCGCCAGAAGCTTCATGAGCTGAAGATGTGCGACTGGGTGGATGCCTACGCCGAGGCCTACCGCTGCATGCCCGGGCCTTATCTTTCCCGCGTCGCAAAGGAGAGCAAGCATGGAGAATAACGATCGTACGGATTTCTGCATCGAATGCGGGAGCCGAGACATCTTCGAGGAAACGAGCCCATTCACCCATGTCGTGAAGGGACGTCCCGTTCACATCGAGCGGGATCACCACATGCGCTGCCGCGCGTGCGATGCGGTGACTTATCCCGGAGAGATGCTCCGCGCGTTCCTGAAGTCGATCACCGATCAGATCAGGCGCGAGGATGCAACGCTTGCGGCCGGGTGCGATCGGGCTCCCCGCTGAGCCTCTTGGGGCCGGGCGCCCGCCGCGCCCATAACGCTCCCGCCGACCCGGATCGCGGCGCTTCCCTCCCATAGCGCCGCATTTTTCAGACGAACCCACCTTCTCCCCTCCGTCACGAACTCGCGCTGCGCCTCGGATGTCGAAGGCGCAGCGCGAGCGCTCGACCGAAAGCCTTGCAACACCAAAGATCAGGAGACGACGATGGCCGAAAACGGCAAGACCTCGAAGACCGCAAAGGCGTCGATGGGCGCCAAGGGCAATGGCGGCAAGCGGAAGCTGAACGGCAAGGACGTGAAGCCTGTCTACTTCCATGGCTCGGCCATCGGCAAGAGCAACTACATGGCGGGCGCCGTCGACGGCAACCTGGTGACCGGCAAGGATGGCCTTCCGCTCAAGTACCGGCAGATCGGCGAGGTCGCCTGATCCTGTTCGAGGCGTGACCCGCTATGCACCCTGGCCGCCAAGAGACGGCCGGCATATCGGGATCTCAAGACCCGGTACAGCGCCGCTCCGTTTGCAGGGCGGCGCCGAGGCCGGGCTGGCCCGCGGGGATCCAGATTCCCCGCGCCTGGATCGGCAGGCGGGGTATGCGGCGCCCTGCCCATAAAGCGCCGAGGCGGGAGCCCGATCGCGTCCCGTCGGCCATGACTCCCCCAAATGGGCGTGCTCCAAGCTCTGCTTGGGGCACGCCCTTCGTCACGAGAAGCCAGATGACACCTCGCCTGATGGACACTCCCCTCCGAATCGATCTCATGGCAGGCAGGACGACCAAGGAGATCCTACGGAAGACGTTCGAGATCGCTACGGCGGTCTTTGCTGCCGCGCCGAACCTGGAGGCCGTATCCTTTAGAGCCAGTTGGCACGGCGGATTGGTTGATTCATCCGTCTTGTACCATTTTTCCGACGACATCGATTCAACGACATACGATCCGTCGGACATGGATGCCGCATTCCGGGCAGAGGCCTTTCGTCTTGAGCGGCAACGTCCAGAGATCGGTCAATTCCTCAGGGTCAACTGCACCCCACTCGACGGGCGTCCACTCGACGGGCGCGGCGTGGTTTCTTCTCTCATCATTGGCCGCAATGGCCATCGCTTTCTCTGTGAAGCAGACCCTGTTCAGAAGCTGCTCACTCTCGATGCGATCGAGACTCTTCATCGAAAGAGGCGATCCGGCCAAACCATGATTCATCCCATAACCGATGGGGAGCCTAGCGCCCACGAACTTTTGGCATGCGAGGCGTTCTTCCGACGACTTTTTCCGAAAATGGCTGAAGTGTTCGAGCGCCTTATGGATGCTTCGGATTCATGAATTCAACGTCGAAACAAACAGGCTGTTGCTTCGACGGGCAGTCTCGCTCCTCGCAGTCGGGCCCTGCGTGATTATTTCGTCAGACTTTTTGCTGCCGGATTCGGCACCTCTTCGCGCCAACGCCTTTTCTCCTTGCGCCCTGTTCTCGCGAAGGGCGCCGCGGAGGCGCCTCGGAACCGGAGGACTTGATCATGCTCGATTTCTCGAAGCTCTCCCGGAATCTATACGAGAACGCCACCCCGGAACAGCGCGCCCAAATGGATGCCGCGCACGCCAAGCGCGAGGCGGATGCGGCCAGGACCCGGTCGATACCGGCGGTCTTTGTGCGCACGGCCTATAAGGGCCGTCCGGAGAACCGCAGAATCGTCGAGATTTCCAGAGAATTCAAGGAGATCGGGCTTCGGATCGACGACATGCCCAGCACCTTCGGGAGTGAACCGCGGGTCCTCAAGTTCCTCGGCGGCCCGACGGGGCACGAGGCCTACCGCCTCGATCCCGACTTCATCGCCGAACTGATGCGCGACGACGCAGGCGACGAGCTCTGCATATGCGCCGGAACGCCCGGCTCCTGCGCGCAATGCTCGGTGAAGAGAAGCGACGTCGTCGCCTTCCTGCGCGAGATGGCTCCCGACCTGACAGCCTGACGCCGGAGACCTTCGGGCGAACGTTCGGGAGAAGGCGCGGCGGACTCCGTCGCGCCCAACGCATTCGCGCCTCCCGAACGAAACCATATCCCACACCGAGCCCGAAGGAGAAACCATGAATCTGACCTACATCGTCGGCGACATTCACGGCCATCTGGAACCCCTCAAGAAGCTTCTCCGGCAGATCCGCGAGGACGCGGAACGGCGGCCCGAAGGCCGACGCGAGGTCGTCTTCCTTGGCGACTACATCGATCGCGGGCCGAGCTCCGCCGAGGTGCTGCGACTCTGTCACCCGCGCAAAGGCGAGGACATGGAAGCCCTGCCGGGTTTCTCCGTCGTGCCGAAGATCGGAAATCACGAGTAGATGCTCCTCAGCTGGCTTCTCCGGGATGAGCTTCCGCAATACGACCCGCGAATGGAGCGCGCCTTCATGATCGCGGCCAATGGCGGATTCCAGACGCTGCGCTCCTTCGGGGTCGAGCCGATCGGCACCCCGGAACAGCAGGCCCGCAAGGCCGTGCGCGCGGCGCTTCCACCGCATGTTCTCGACCGCATGGTCGAGGCGCTCTCGCGACCCTGGCACGAGATCGGCGAGCGCTTCATCGCCGTTCATGCCGGCTTCGATCCCTATGACGACGCGCTGGAAAACCAACACCTCTTTCATATGCTCTGGATCAGGGCGCCCTTCCTGCTCTCGGATCACGACTTCGGCCGCATCGTCATCCACGGCCACACGCCGACGGGCGGACTGCCCGAGGTCCGGCCGAACCGGATCAACGTCGATGTCGGTTCCTATAAGACGGGCGCGTTGTGCGCCGCCGTTATTGGGAACGACCGGCTTCTTGGCTTTCTTCACACGGAATCCCGCTGGATCGGAGCCGACCTCTATGCACCGCACCCCGCGGTTGCCTGAATGTCGGACGCACTCGAAAACGACAGGACGGTAGGCACATCCGACCGTCCGTCGCCTCTTCCCCTTTTCCTCCTTGCCGCGGTGCATTCGCGCCCGTTCTTGACCTTCCCGCTCCCCGCTTCGCGCTTCTCTGCGCGCATCTTGTCGCGCCCGCATCCCCATGTCGGGGGATCCGCTCAACCCGCCTTGGCGACCCCCAGGCCCCGGAACAATATTCTTGAACAGAGCTGCCCCGAGGCAGCGTTTGTCCGTGACTCGCAAGTACGAACTTTTGCGAGTTGCGGCAAATACTTGATGCACTTTCAGGACTGCTTGCGGACAGTTCTCCGCGGCGGTCGCCCGGGACTGGGTTCTTGCCCGTGCGGAAAGCCCGAAATCAGGGCTTTCCCTGACCTGGAACCATGCTGGCGACGGGCGGACGGCGGGACCGGACGCTCGAAGCGACCAGCGACCTGAAGCCGCCCAACCCGACGGCCTCAGACCCGAGATCAATTGACGTCGCGACAGGCGCCGCCCGGACTTGCGGGCGGCGAAGCAGGAGGTTTCCCTTCAATGAAGATCACCCGCAGGTTTACCCGTCAGCCCGCAGACCCCGGCGCCGAGCTCTCCATTCCCTACGAGGGCGTGCAGTTCGAAAAGCACGACGCGACCATCCGCGGCCTCAAGGGCGAAGTCATCTTCGCCGCGCCCGACATGGTCATGCCGAAGTCCTGGTCGGAGACGGCCCGCAACGTGCTCGCGCAGAAATACTGTCGCAAGCGCGGCGTGCCGAGCGCCACCGTTCCGGTCGACGAGACGGGCGTGCCGGCCTGGCTGCGGCGCCGCGAGGCGGCGCCGGACGCCACCTTCGGCGGCGAGACCGACGTCCGCCAGGTGATCGACCGGCTCGCGGGCACCTGGACCTATTGGGGCTGGAAGGGCGGCTACTTCGACACGGAAGACGACGCTCGTGCCTTCCACGACGAGCTGCGCTACATGCTCGTTCACCAGATGTGCGCCCCGAACTCGCCGCAGTGGTTCAACACCGGCCTGCACTGGGCCTATGGAATCAACGGCCCGGCCCAGGGCCACTGGTACGCCCTCGACGCGCGTGACGTTGCGGCCGGCCGTTTCCCGGAGCACCTCCCGGATGGGATCGACCGCGACACCCTCAAGAACTCGACGGCTATCGTTCCCTGCCCGTCGACCTCCGCCTATGAGCGTCCGCAACCGCATGCCTGCTTCATTCAGTCGATCGCCGACGACCTCGTGAACGAGGGCGGCATCATGGATCTTTGGACCCGCGAGGCGCGGCTGTTCAAGTACGGCTCCGGAACCGGCACGAACTTCTCGGCGCTTCGCGGCGCCGGCGAGACGCTGTCTGGCGGCGGCCAGTCCTCCGGCGTCATGTCGTTCCTCAAGATCGGAGACGCCGCGGCCGGCGCCATAAAATCGGGCGGCACGACCCGCCGCGCCGCCAAGATGGTCATTCTCGACATCGATCATCCGGACATCGAGGAGTTTATCGACTGGAAGGTCAGCGAGGAGAACAAAGTCGCCGCGCTGGTCGCGGGCTCCAAGGCCCTCAAGGCCAAGGTCAACGAGATTCTCGATGCGGCCCGCGAAGGCGGAAGCGACGTCGCCTCGAACGAGGCCCTAGCCGAGGCGATCTCCGCGGCCCGTGAGGCCGGCGTGCCGGATGGCCTGATCGCCCGTGTTCTCGGCCTGGCCGAAGCCGGCGTCGAGGAAATCGACCTCAAGGAGTTCGACGTTGACTGGCAGGGCGAAGCCTACCAGACCGTCTCCGGTCAGAACTCGAACAATTCCGTGCGCGTCAACGCCGACTTCATGCGCGCCGTGGACCAGGACCGTGACTGGCGGCTCGTCGGTCGCGTCACGGGCGAGACGGTCAAGACTGTCAAGGCACGCGACCTCTGGCGGCGCATTGCGCTCGCGGCCTGGCAGTCGGCCGATCCTGGTCTGCAGTACGACACCACCGTCAACGACTGGCACACCTGTCCGGAGAGCGGCCGCATCAACGGATCGAACCCCTGCTCGGAGTACATGTTCCTCGACGACACGGCCTGCAATCTGGCGTCGCTCAACCTGATGGCCTTCTTTTTGGGCGCCGATGAATCGACAAACCGGATGTTCGACGTCGAGGCGTTCCGGCACGCGGTTCGTCTCTGGACCATGGTTCTCGACATCTCGGTGACGATGGCGCAGTACCCGGCCAAGGACATCGCCGTGAACAGCATGACGTTCCGCACGCTGGGCCTCGGCTTCGCCAATATAGGCGGGCTGCTGATGGCTTCGGGAACGCCCTACGACAGCGCGGCCGGACGCGCTCTCTGCGCGGCCATCAGCTCGATCATGACGGGCGAGGCATACCGGACTTCGGCCGAGATGGCCGAGGCCCTCGGCGCCTTTCCGGGCTTTGACGCCAATCGCGAGGCGATGCTGCGGGTCATTCGCAATCACCGCCGAACGGCGCGGCACGAGAACGGCTATGAGGGGCTTTCGGTCAAGCCGGTACCATTCGAGGCAAAGAAGTGCCCCGACAAGGCGCTGGCGGATGCCGCGATCGCGATCTGGGACGAAGCGTATGGCCTCGGCGAGAAAAGCGGCTATCGCAACGCCCAGGTCACCGTCATCGCGCCCACGGGAACGATCGGCATGGTGATGGACTGCGACACGACCGGCATCGAGCCCGATTTCGCGCTGAAGAAGCACAAGAACCTCGCCGGCGGCGGTTGGATAACGCTGGTGAACCAGCTGGTCCCTCGGGCCCTGGCCTCACTCGGCTACGACCGCGACACCGCGGCCGGAATTCTCGACTACGTCAAGGAGACCGGCACGGTCGAGGGTGCGCCAGGCCTGTCGCTCGATCACCTCGCGGTGTTCGACTGCGCCAACCGCTGCGGCAACGGCAAGCGATTCCTCTCTGCCGAGGCCCATATCGAGATGATGGCGGCCGCACAGCCCTTCATCTCGGGCGCTATCTCGAAGACCATCAACCTGCCCTTCGACGCGACCGTCAACGCGGTCGAGGACATCTACTACAAGTCCTGGAAGCTCGGCCTGAAGGCGGTTGCCCTCTATCGCGACGGTTCCAAGCTCAGCCAGCCGCTCAATCTGAAGCTGGACGTGCCGCAGGAGAAGGTCGTCCGAATCGCCAGGGCCGCGCCCGAGGAGAAGTCGCAGGCGGTCGCGGAGATCCTGGCCGATCACGCCCTCAAGCACGGCGAGCAGAGAAAGCTGCCGGCCCGTCGCAAGGGCTACACGCAGAAGGCCGTCGTCGGCGGGCATAAGGTGTATCTGCGCACCGGCGAGTACGAGGACGGCACGCTCGGCGAGATCTTCATCGACATGCACAAGGAGGGCGCCAGCTTCCGCGCGCTCACCAACAACTTCGCGATGGCGATCTCGATCGGCCTGCAGTACGGCGTGCCCCTCGAGGAGTTCGTGAACGCCTTCACCTTCACGCGCTTCGAGCCGGCCGGCATGGTCGAGGACAATGCGGCGATCAAGAACGCGACCTCGATCCTGGACTACATCTTCCGTGAGCTGGCGGTCAGCTATCTCGGCCGCTACGACCTCGCCCATATCAAGCCGGGCGACGACGACCCGTCGCACTCGAGCATCGGCATGGGCGAGGCCGAGGCCGGTACCGCGGTCCGGCTGATCCACTCGGCCACCGGCTTCAACCGCAAAGGGCACAAGGCCAAGGCGGCGCACGAGGCCGTGCAGCAGATGCAGACGAAGGTCATCCGGGCCGTCGGGGACGGTCTGGTGCACGACGACCAGGACGATCATGCCGAGGTCTCTGTCGGAGTGGTTGATTCCGTAGAGGTATCCGTCGGCGAGGAGTACGACTTCGTCACGGAGGCGCGTGCCATGGGCTACACCGGCGACTCCTGCGCCGAGTGCGGAAACTTCACCATGGTCCGTAACGGAACCTGCACAAAGTGCATGACCTGCGGCGGGACATCCGGGTGTAGTTGATTATTCCGACCGTAGCACCCTGAGCGTCACCCCGAAAGGCCCCTCAATCCCCGAGGCAAAGGCAAGGCGTCTCCCTCCGGCCTCGGGGATTATTTTCTTGGGAAATCAGCGTTCGAAAAATCCTCCGTTCGAGCGGCCGCGCTTGCTTCCAACGGAAGCGCAACCGCTCGTTCGAAGGGAGATCGGACAATGAGCAAACAGGACATCCAGGAGCGCCTAGCCATGCTGGAATCCCTCCAGGAAGCCGGCGACGAGGACTCGCTCGAGCTCGCCGAGATCATCCGCTCCGACCTCTTCAAGGCCACGCAGAACCGCCGGCGCTGAGCAGGCGGCGCGTCGAGACGATGCCGGCGGCCATGACCGCCGGCCCTTCACCGAACCCCCATCGGAGGGCCGCTCCATGAGCACCTGGATTCTTTCCGGCGTCGCCGGTTTCGCTCTTCTTGCCATGATCGTCCGGCTCATCCGGTGGCGCGTGAAGACGTTTCGCGTCATCGATGGCGATTCGGTCGAGGTCAACGGCATGAACTGCCGTCTGGCCGCCATCGACGCGCCGGAAATGCCGTCCACTGCCGGGATCCTGGCGCGCGAGCATCTCTTCCGCATGACCGTCGGCAAGTCGCTCTCCTACCGGACGCTGTCGAAGGACCGCTACGGCCGCCGCGTCATTCTGCTCTATGTCGATGGCCGGAACGTCAATCGACGGATGGTCGCCGACGGCTTCGCTCGGGCCTATCGCCGTTACAGCTGGCGCTTCGTCTGGGCCGAGATCGGCGCCCGGATGGCTGGCCGCGGACTCTGGAAGCAAGGGCGCATCGTCAACCCTGAGAAGGTTCGGAGAGCCCGTAGATCCGCGGCCTGAAGGGCGCGCCGCGGATCGTCCGGCTTGAAAGCGTCGCAACCCGCATCAGGATCCATCAATCAGGGGGATCGGCATGACTCTCTCCATCGACCGCCAACGCGAACTGCGCGCCATCGTTCGGAAGACAACCGCGGATTTCATCCGTCAGGTGCGGCGCGAGAGCCGCTTCGGCTTTCGGTACGCGCTGGAGGACGGCGACCTGGTTATTACCAACCAGTTCAACGAGCAGACGCGCCTGCCCACCGACCCCGCTTTCGAAGTGATGGCCGCGGATGCGCTGCGCCGCATCCACCGTGCTCTCGCTCGCTCCAACAGAAAGCGCGAGAAGATCTCGGCCTGACGTCGCCGAAAACCCGCGCAAGGACGGAAACAGGCCGGAGAATCGCCGCACTCGAGACAACCGGCATGGCACCAGATCCCGAAGTGCCAGAGATCCCGCCTCTTCCGCTCCACGAGCAGGTCCATGGCGAGGGTGAGTTCCCCTTTTGCCTCCGTTTTAAACTGCCCTCATTTATGGGCTTGC
>Ga0310834_101506_pt1 | contig 13822 bp, 13 predicted proteins | sample SM_ome_2_FD_201314 | JGI IMG/M metagenome (GOLD analysis project Ga0310834, IMG submission 201314) | Sorghum-adapted microbial communities enriched on stacked mutant (SM) sorghum from Joint BioEnergy Institute, Emeryville, California... ... | reverse complement strand
TTCCTGATCGGCTATTCGCTCGGCGGCAACATGCTCCTGAAGTATCTGGGTGAGGAGGGGCGGCGCGCGCTCGTGCTCGGCGCCGCCAGCGTGTCGGCGCCGATCGATCTCAAGGCGACGCAGCTCCGGATGATGGCGCGGCGCAACTGGGGCTATCACCGCTACATCCTCGCCCGGATGAAGGAGGAGTTCGCGGCGCTGGCCGATGCCCCAGGCGTCGCCGACCGCTTTGCCGCGATCCGCACCGTCTACGCGTTCGACGACCGGGTGGTCGCGCCCTGCAACGGGTTCGCCGGCGCGGACGACTATTATGCCCGTTGCGCGGCCTTGAACTTCCTCCCGGATATCCGGGTGCCGACGCTGGTGATTCACGCGCTCAACGATCCCTGGATTCCGGCCGACGCCTACCTCGGCTTCGATTGGGCGGCGAACCGGAAGCTCACGCCGCTGCTTCCCAAAGGCGGGGGCCATGTGGGCTTCCACGGCCTCGGCGGTCGCGCCGCCTGGCACGACCGCTGCATCGCGCGGTTCCTCGCGGCCCTCGGCTAGCGTCTCGGGCCCGGCAAGATCGCCCCGCCCTTGCGCGTGGTCTTGGTCCGGTCGGCAAGGGTGGTGGCCTCAGGGGCGCGATCCGGCGTTAGACCGGCAGACCTGCCTTGCGCAGCCCGGCGAGCAGGCGCTCGACGCTGCTCTGGTCTCTCGCGGGAAATGCTTTCGCCCAGTATGCCTTCCAGCCCTCGACGTCGTCGTCCGAAGGTCCGGCACGCTCGGCACGGGCGCGCTCGTGGAACCTCGCCGCTGCCGCGCGTGCCTCGCCGTCGCGCCCCAGCTCGGCGTAGCAGGCGGCCAGCCACCCTAGGAGGTCCGCGCGCGGCTGCGACATTCGGCCAAACGTCGCGATGGCGTCTTCGTATCGTCCCAGCAGGTATTCGGCCATGACGCGGCTATGCAGGCATTTCTCGGGCATGTTGGGCGCTCGGCGGATCGCCTCGCTTGTGCACCAGATGCCTTCCTCGAGCTCGCCCGTATAGGTCAGGAGAAAGCCTTTGAGGCAATAATTGTCCAAGTCGTTGGGGTTGAGGGCGATCGCTTCCTCGATCTGGGCCTTTGCCATCTCGAAGTTCCCCTCGACCTGCCAGTGCCCCCAGGCAAGGCACAAGCGGGCGCGACTCTCCTGATCGTCCAGCCCCGCCGCCATGTGGGCGAGTTGGAACAGCCGTTCGGCCGCGGCCTCGGGTGAGGGCGCCCAAGTGGATACGGCTTCGTAGAAATACGTCTCGGCAAGCGCGACATATGCGGCGGCGTAATCCGGATCCAGCGCGATGACCCGCTCGAAGAGTCCGCGCGCCTTCAGCACATCCTGCTGCGAGCCCCGGTCCAAGCAGTGCCTGCCTTGAAGGAGGAGGTCATACGCGGAGAGGTCGCCGGGGTTCTTGCGCAATGCGCGCCGGCGGTCGGCATCCTCAATCCGGCCCGCGAGACTGGCGACGATGGTCCGCGTAATCTCGTCCTGTACGGCGAATATGTCCGTCAGCTCTCGGTCGAAGCGCTCCGCCCAGATGTGGCAGCCCGCCGCGGCGTCGATCAGCTGCGCGGTGACACGCAGCCGGGTACCGGCCGTGCGAACGCTGCCCTCGACGACGAACCGGACCCCCAGGTCCCGAGCCACCTGCCGCACGTCAACGGCTTTCCCCCGATACTGGAATGACGAGTTGCGGGCGATGACGAGAAGCTGCCGGAAGCGTGAGAGGCCGGTAATGATATCTTCGGTGAGGCCGTCACTGAAATACAGCCGCTCCGGATCGTCGCTCATGTTGACGAAGGGCAGCACGGCAACCGACGGCTTATCCTGATTGACCTCGGTGCCGGGTGGTCGTTCGGAACCTCTGGGTGGCCTCTCGCCGGGCAGGACGCGATAGACGCGGATCGGATCGCGAAGATTTCGCAGGGTCTGCGGGCCAAGATCCTCGAAGCGAGCGTCGATCTTGTTCTTGACCTGATCGTAGGCGGCCCCGGAGATCGAGATGCCGCCGGGCTCGGTCAGTGCCTCCAGCCGGGCGGCGACGTTGACGCCCTCGCCGTAGAGATCGCTGCCTTCGACGATCGCGTCGCAGAGATTGACGCCGATCCGCATGACGATCCGGCGATCTTCCGGCAGGCCGGCGTTGGCCGCCGCCATGCGCCTCTGCAGCTCGATGGCGCAGGCGACCGCATTGACGGCGCTGGCAAACTCGACCAGGACACCGTCCCCCATCACCTTGATGACGCGACCGTGATGCGTGCGGACGAGCGGCTCAAGGATGTCCTTGCGGCGCCGTTTCAGCGCCGCCAACGTCTCGGCCTCGTCCAGCTCCATGAGCCGGGAGTAGCCGACCACATCGGTGCAGAGAACTGCAGCGAGCCGGCGTTCCACGCCAATCTCCTATGTGCGAAGCTTAGCGCACCGGTATGCGCGAATCCACGCGAAAGGAACGCACCGGCGGCCACGGCCCGCTTTCAGGCGGACGCGAACAGGTCTACACTCGTCCTCTCATCGGGAGACTCGTCTGGCATCGGCGGAGTCTTCTCGTCACGAGATGGCGTTCGCCGATTTCGGAGACTCGACCTGCCTCCCCAAAGCGAGAGAACGCCGGGTTCGCCCGGACGGCTCGCGCATCATGCAACGGGGGTGGACAAATGGCTTTCTACCTCATCGAAGCGAAGCTTTCGCAGGACGGCGTCAAGGCCTTGCTGGCGACGCCGCACAATCGCCGCGAAAGCGCCGCCAAGCTCGTCGAGGCGATCGGCGGTACGCTGCATCAGTACTTCTTCGCCTTCGGGGAGTATGACATCGTCCTGCTGGTCGAAGCGCCCGACCATGCGAGCGTCACCGCAGGCTCGCTGGTCGCCCTCGGCCGCCGTGGCCGCCACCAGGACGACGGTCCTCATGACCGCGGAAGAGGCCTCGGAGGCAATGAAGAAGGCCGGCGAGATCGCCGACAAGTTTGCCCAGCCGAGCCAGTGAGCCGCCGCGGCGGGCCCCGCGAGCTCATCGGTGTGGGGGTCCGCCGCTTGTGGTTTCGAAGCCGTGGGCTCGGCGCCGTGGGACCGCCGGCCCGGCTGCCCATGCGCTCTTCGAAAGCGTGGGGAGGGGCCGTTGCCACTGAATGGCTCATGACGCCTTTCACGGCGCGCCGTCCGTGCTCGGAAAGACCCATCACGGCGCCCGGAACCATCTCGCTAGCCTCGCGTTAGCGATCGATGCCCGGCGACTGCGGGACGCCGAAGGGCTGCCGGCAGGGGTCCGCGATGGGCCCGAAGGTTTCATCGGCTCGCGCGGCCGGTGCGCGATCGGAGTGTCCGGTGCCGCGGCGCCGACGGCCGGCAGTCCGCCGCGGCCGAGTAGGGGACGTGAGGGGCCGCTCCGGCCTGCAGCCGCCCGCTGGCTACGGCCGGCTGAGCACAGACGAGAACTCCGGAGGCGGCTTACCAGTCATGCAAAAGGCACAGCGTCACGATGAAGTTCCCACGGCCGAGCAGCGGCTAGCCGCCCCACCGAAGCGCGACCGCTTTCCTTTGCAGGAGACCCGCCGTGCGTGGAGAACGCTGAGCGCCTACGAGCGTTTCGAGCAGGTCGTGGCGCTTGTTCTCACGGTGCTGATCGCGGCCGTCATTCTCGCTGCTGTCGCGCATCTGGCGTTCCGGATCGGGCTTCTTCTCATGCTCGGGCTGGATGGGCCCGTCGAACAGAGGGTATTCCAAGAAGTCTTCGGCATGATCATGACGGTCCTGATCGCGCTCGAGTTCAACCACTCGCTCCTGGGTGTGCTCCAGCGCGAGGACAACATCGTACGGGTCAGGACGATGATCCTGATCGCCCTGCTCGCGCTTGTGCGCAAGTTCCTGCTCATCGATCTGGGAACGACAGATCCGATCATGGTGCTGGGATTGGCGGCGGCCGTACTGGGCCTGGGTGGCGTGTACTTGCTTGTTCGCGGGCAAGATCGGCGTGCCGCCAGGTCGGTATCGGACCCTCGCGCCCCGACGCGGACGGAAGGCTGAGCCGGTCACGGCGTCCTCGTGGCCGCAATCAACACAGCTTGTCCGCTTACGAGGTCCTGTCCTTCCGCATCTCCGGATAGCGCGGCGGGCGCCTCCAGAGGAAAGCTCGCAGGCGCCTGCCAGCAGGGTTATACGCCGCCGCGTTCGATGCCGGCCGATACGCGCAGGATGCTGTAGTTCGTGCCGTCGAAATAGGCTTCGGTCGTGTCGGTCTCTCGGAAGGTCACGCGGATCGAGCGGTGCGCGGCGGTACCGACGGCCTCCGTGGCCGGGCCTCGCACGAGGCGGATCAGCAGCTCCGGAATGCGGTTCGAGGCGAAGATGTCGCTCGCCGCGATCGGTTGTGCCCTGGCCTCGCTCGCGTCGATGTGCATCGGTCGGCGCTCGGGTGCCACGACAAAGGTGCCGCGCAACGGATCGAACCGGTCGCCGGGCGAAAGCAGGCTGAGCGTGAAGCCGTGGAGCGCGTCGGTCGAGGCATCCGGCGGCGCCTCGATGACGGCGACGGCCCTGCTGCCCACGACCTCCCAGAGGGCGCCATCCCCGTCGCCGTCACCCGGCACGATCACTGCGGTCTCCTCGTCGATCCCGACGCCGATCCGGACGCCGTTCCGGGCCAGGGCATAGAGGTGGCGGCCGAGGAGGCCGCGGGCGAAGAAATGGGCGTCCACCAGAACACCGTCAACGAAGTCGAAGCCCGGCGCCTGGAACAGCGTCCCCTGGAGCAGGGCGGCGATGCTGCTGCTTTGACCGCATTCGCACAGGGTCACCGGGCCGGCGATCATCGCCCCGGCGCTGGACCCGGCGACGGTGGCGCCCCGGCGCTCGAACCTCTCGCGGATCGTGGCGAGGGCCGCCGACTCGCGGCCGCCCGGACGGAAAGCCTCCGACAAGCGTTGCGGATCGCCGCCGCCGAAGAAGTAGGCGCTGCACCCCCGCAAGGCTTCGATCGTTGCCGGCGCATCGGCATTGGTGCCGTCGATCGTGATGGCGCGAAGCTTCAGGGCCTCATAGCCCCTGAAGAAGCGCCCCGATTCGCCGTCGCCCTCCGAGGCCGTGTCGATCACGCAAAGCGCCGGGGCGAGGCCCGCCCTTGCCACGATCCGGTCGAGGGTGGGGCGCGCCGCATAACCGCCGCCATGGAGGATCAACGCGCCGCGGCCCGGGCGCTGGGCGATCGGCTCGGGCATCGCGGCGGGCTCGGGCAGCCGATAATCCGGGAAGGCGCCCCGGCGCGGTCCGTCCGTGCCGGCGCAGGCCGCGAGCGCGATGACAAGCGCCGCGACCGCCGAAAGGCGCGAAAGGCGCCCAAGGCCGCGCGGCGCTGCCCGCGACGCCGGCTGGAAATCGTTGGAGAGTATCGAAGCCATAGGGCGAGCGTTGTGAAGTCCCGTCGCGTGCTGCATTATTGCTGGCGCTCAAGAAAGGGCAAGGTCCGGGGGGAACGGATGAACAACTTCTTGGCCAACAAGGAGGAGGAGTACGTCGTCGATCGGCTCGTGGCCCTCATGACGTTCGAGCCGCAGCGGTGGAAGTTCATCGTCAATACTGCGGACGACTACTGGCTAAGATATCGCCGGTATTTCGGGCGGCCGATGATTTTGTCGGTGACGCAATGTGGTATCGATATCGAAATGATCTCGCCGAGCCACATTGTCTTCCGCGGCGAAAGCACGGTTCGACTGCGGGAGGCGATCGAACGGCTTCGACGCGTCACGGAGTCGCAGACGCCAGCACTACTGTCGGCACTCAGGGTGCTCGGCGTACCCAAGACGGCTGCCTGAACCGGACGCCGCTTGTATCACATCGTGGACCGAACGGTCACGGCCGATTGCCGGCGGGAGCCGCGTGGGTGACCGAAGCGTCGTGGCGCACGGGGAAGTTCACCGAGTTCGCGATGAAGCATTCGGCATGGGCCTGGGCGTGCAGCCGCACTGCCTTCTCGAGGTCGTTCGCCGGATCGATCACCACCTTCGGTCGCAGCACCACCTCCGTGAAGCGGATCCGGCCTTCGGACGGCGCCATCGTGCCGGTCGCCTCGTCCTCGTAGGCGACGACCGAGATCCCGCCGCGCGCGCACAACGCGAGATAGCTCAACATGTGGCAGGCGGAGAGGGCGGCGACCAGCCAGTCCTCCGGGTTGTGCCGTGCCGGGTCGCCGCGAAAGGCAGGATCGGCCGACCCGTGCAGGTCGGGCTTGCCTTCCATCTCGATCACATAGTCCCGCGAATACGCCGCATAGCTTGCGGTCCGCCTGCCGCCCCCGTCCAGCGTGTCCTCAGCCGGTAATGATGCGCGTGGGACATGGGTAGCCTCCATCGCGCTCAACCGGCCTTGAGCCGTCGCGCCACGTCGACGGCCGCATAGGTGAGGATGGCATCGGCGCCGGCACGCTTGAAGCCGAGCAAGCTCTCCATCATCACCGCCTCTCCGTCGAGCCAGCCGCGCTCCGCCGCGGCGCGCAGCATCGCGTACTCGCCGCTCACCTGATAGACGAAGGTCGGCATGGCGAAGGCCTCCTTCACCCGGCGCAGCACGTCGAGATAGGGCATTCCGGGCTTGACCATCAGCATGTCGGCGCCCTCGGCGACATCGAGGGCGCATTCGCGCAGCGCCTCGTCGCCATTCGCCGGGTCCATCTGATAGGTGCGCTTGTCGCCCCGAAGCGCGGCCTTGGAGCCGACCGCGTCGCGGAACGGGCCATAGAAGGCGGACGCGTACTTGGCCGAATAGGCGAGGATGCGGACGTTCTGGTGGCCGGCGGCATCGAGCGTGTCGCGCAGCCGCCCGACGCGCCCGTCCATCATGTCGGACGGCGCGATCACATCCACACCCGCCTCGGCCTGGGCCAGCGCCTGGCGGCACAGCACCTCGATGGTTTCGTCGTTGAGGACCCGGCCGTCGCGCAGCAGACCATCATGTCCGTGGCTGGTGTACGGGTCGAGGGCCACGTCGCAGATGACGCCAACCTCCGGCAGCGCCGCCTTGAGCGCGCGCACCGCGCGGTTGCAGAGATTGTCCGGCCGCCAGCACTCCTCTCCGTCGTCGGACTTGAGCTCCGGCGGCACCACCGGAAAGAGCGCGACCGCCGGGATGCCGAGCTCGGCGGCCTCGCCGACGGCATCGACCAGCGCCTCGATCGACAGCCGGGCGACGCCCGGCATCGACGGGATCTCGACGCGCGGCCCGCCGCCTTCCTGAACGAAGACGGGCCAGATCAGGTCGTCGGCGCTGAGCCGGTTCTCCGCCACCAGCCGCCGCGTCCAGGCATCGGTCCGGTTCCGCCGCAGCCGGACGCGGGGGTACTGGCCGGGTGCGGCCTCCCTTGGAGCGGCGCCCAGTTCCTCGGCCGCGGTCTGGAACGGTGCCGGTCGCAGGACGCCGCCTTGCAGGGATGTGGTCTTCGTCATGGCGAACTCGTCGGAAGGAAACTGTCGAACGGAATCGCGAATCGGTCGTTGCGGTTGAATTCTAGGCGCGCGGCACCCCCAGGGTCCAGTTTGCAACCGCGCCGTTGGAGAGTGTCGGGCCTTGTCTAGGTCTTCCCGATAAATGGCTGTTGATCTTCGGCGGGGCAACCGTATCCGGCCTGGGGCAGGCGAGGGGCTTGCCATTGTCGCCGGGCCGAGCGCAGCGGTCGAGCATCGCCGGCCTTCCGCGCTTTCATTCGCCTGTGCGCGTCCGCTCGATCCGATAGGCACAGCGGCGGGCACCGGCGAGGAGATGCTCGGTGCGCTCGACCGTGCAGTCGCCGCCCAGCGCCGCCCGGAACACCGCCAGCTCCGCGCGGCAGAATCCCTGGCAGGCTCTGGCGGCGACGCAGATCGGGCAATGGTTCTCCACCAGGAGAAACCCGTTCTCCGTTTCCTGCCAGTCCGCCATGTAGCCCTCTTCGGTGCGGATCTCGGCCAGGGCGGCGACCTTTGCCCGAAGCGAGCGGCACCCCGCGAGGCGCCCGCGATAGGCCCGCAGCGTGCCGCGCTCGCGCCGCGCGATGAGCCGGTCGAGCGCGTCTTCGCCCAGCTCGTCCCTGACCGCGTCGATAAGCTCCGCGGTCAACTGGGCGTGCGTATCGGGAAACCGGCCGTGCCCGCGGTCGGTCAAGGCCCAGAACCGTTTCGGCCGTCCCTTGCCCATCGCCTCGTCGGCGAAGGTCACGAGGCCCTCGCCCAGCAGCCGTTCGAGCTGCTGCCGGATGCCCTGCGGGCTGATGCCGAGCCGGTCGGCAAGCGCGCGGGCCGTCGCGCGCCCATGCGTCTTCAGAAAGAACAGGATCTCGTCGCTCGTGCCGCTCATGGCCTCCTCTCAACCGGCCGGGGCGCATTTTAGCAAGAAATGTCTTGCGTAAAACGGCCGCGTTGGTTTAGCAAGTAAATTGTTGCCTAAACGCGGAGCCCCGAGGGCGGGAGGATCGGGCCATGACCTGGACACCGGCAATCGCGTCGGATCGGCTCAGTCGCGACCGCAAGGCGGTGGTCAAGCTCGGCGCCCGGCAGATCGCCCTGTTCGAGGCGGGCGGCGCGATTTACGCCTGCAACAATCGCTGCCCGCATGAGGGCTATCCCTTGCGCGAAGGCACGCTCGACGGCTGCGTGCTGACCTGCAACTGGCACAACTGGAAGTTCGATCTGCGCGACGGCAGCAATCTCCTGGGCGGAGACCGGCTGCGGACCTATCCGACCCGGATCGCCGAGGGCAGGGTCTGGGTCGACCTGTCCGACCCGCCGGCGGCGGAGCGGGGGGCGGCGGCCCTCGCCAATCTCCGCGACGCCTTCGACGACCACGCCTATGACCGCATGGCGCGGGAGTTCGCGCGGCTGATCAAGATCGGCAGCGATCCGCTGCGCGCCGTCGCCGCCGCCATTCTGTGGTCCCACGACCGGCTGGAGTTCGGGACGACCCACGCCTACCCGGCGGCGGCGGGATGGCTCGCGCTCTATGCCCGGCGCAACGAGCCGGAGGCGCGGCTCATCTCCCTGGTCGAGGCGGTCGGGCACATGGCCTGGGACGTCCTGCGGGAGCCGGTCCGTCCCTTCACGTCAGAGGAGCGGCCCTTCGATCCGGCCGCCTTCCTTGGCGCCGTCGAGGCGGAGGACGAGGTGGCGGCGGTCGCGCTCCTCCGCGGCGCCCTGGCGCAAGGCCTGCGCTTCGCCGATCTCGAGCGGGTGCTGACCGCCGCGGCGCTCCGGCACTACGCCGATTTCGGTCATTCTCTGATCTACGTCGTCCACACCGGGCGCCTGATCGAGCGGCTCGGCCCGGAGGTCGAGGCGCCGCTGTTGCTGGCCCTGACCCGGTCGCTGGTCTACGCCTACCGCGAGGACCGGATCCCGGAGTTTCGGCGCTATGCCGCGGTGCTCGCCGATTGGCCGCCCGGGGATTGGGGAGAAGCGGATGAGGGCGATTCCGAGGCGGCGCGGCCGAAACCGGCGGACTTCTTCGGCCGCTCAATCAACGAGGCGATGCGGACCGCGCTGGAGCACGCCGCGGCCGGCGCCGCGCCCGAGGCGCTGTTCCGCGCCCTGATCGGGGCGAACGCGCTCAACCTGCTGCGCTACGACACGCGCTATCAGGAGCGGACCGATGGGCCGGTGGCGGACAATGTGGGCTGGCTCAGCTTCACCCACGGCATCACCTTCGCCAACGCCGTGCGCGAGCAATGCCGGAAGCACCCCGAGTTCTGGCCGCAGGGCCTGCTGCAGATGGCCTGCTTCGCCGGCCGCAACGCCGGCTACACGGACCCGGAGGTTGCCCTGGAGGCGTGGCGGGTGGAGGACCTGGCGGCCTTTGACGCCGCCTGCCTCGACCGGATCTTCGACCACGGCGAGCGCGACTACATCTTCTCCGCGCATCTGCTGAAGACCTATCTGGCCGCACGCGAAGAGGTGGAGGCCGGCCTGCCGCCGGAGATCGAGACCGTTCTCATGGCGGCCGTGAACCGCTACTTCCGTTCGCCGCTCAAGCACAAGCACACCCGCCGCACCGCGCACCAGGCGCTGCGGTTCGTGGCGCTGGAGGACTGAGCCCAGGCCGGGCCGACGGCCTTGGGTCGGGGCCGCTGCGCCCGTTATTCGGCAGCGCGCGTCGCCTGGTCGGCGGCGGCGAAGCCGCGGTCCAGATCGGCGAGGATGTCGTCGATGTGCTCGAGCCCGACCGAGAGGCGGACATAGCTCTCCGACACGCCGGCCGCGAGCTGCTCCTCGGGCGAAAGCTGTGAATGCGTGGTCGTCGCCGGATGGATCGCGAGGCTGCGCGCGTCGCCCAGATTGGCGACGTGGTAGAACAGCTTCAGCGAATCGATGAAGCGCCGGCCGGCCTCCAGCCCGCCCTTGAGCTCGAATCCGACCAGACCGCCGAAGCCGCCCTTGAGATAGGTCGTGGCGCGGCGCTTGTCCTCGCCTTCGGCGAAGCCCGGATAGATGACCCGGGTCACGCTCGGGTGCCGCTTCAGATGCTCGGCGACCGCCTGGGCGTTGCGGCAATGGCGCTCCATGCGCAGGGGCAGGGTCTCCAGGCCCTGCAGGAACAGGAAGGCGTTGAAGGGGCTCATGGCGGCGCCGAGGTCGCGCAGCAGGATGACGCGCGCCCTCAGGATGTAGGCGATGGGGCCCAGGGGCTTGGCCGCCTGCGTCCAGATCGCGCCGTGGTAGCTGGGGTCCGGCTGGTTCAGCATCGGGAAGCGCGCGGCATGGGCCTCCCAGTCGAAGTTGCCGCCGTCGACGATGACGCCGCCGATCGACGTGCCGTGGCCACCGATATACTTCGTCGTCGAGTAGACGACGATCGCCGCGCCGTGGTCCAGCGGCCGGCAGAGGATCGGTGCGGCCGTGTTGTCCACGATGAGCGGCACGCCCCGCGCCCGTCCGATCTCCGCAACCTCCCGGATCGGGAAGACCTTGAGCTTCGGATTGGGCAGCGTTTCGGCGTAGTAGGCGCGGGTACGGTCGTCGGTCGCCCGGGCGAAGTTCTCCGGATCCGCCGGATCGACGAACCGCACCTCGAGACCCTGCTCCTTGAGCGTGTTCGCCAGCAGGTTCCAGGTGCCGCCATAGAGATCCGTGGAGCTGACGATGTTGTCGCCGGCATGGGCGATGTTCTGGATTGCCATGGCCGAGGCCGCCTGGCCAGAGCTGACGGCGAGTGCCCCGGCGCCGCCTTCGAGGGCGGCGATCCGCGCCTCCAGCACCGCCGTGGTCGGGTTCATGATCCGGGTGTAGATGTTGCCCAGTTCCTTGAGCGCAAACAGGTTCGCTGCGTGCTCGGTGTGCTCGAACTGGTAGGACGTCGTCTGGTAGATCGGCACGGCGACCGCGCCGGTGGCGCTGTCGTTGCGGTAGCCGGCGTGGAGCACCAGTGTCTCCGGATGCTTGCTCTCGATGGTCATGGCCTCATCTCCGACCTGTTCGGCTCGGCCCCTCGATCCACCCTCCAAGCTGCCGTCGACGACGAAGCCCCGGGCCGAAGCTCAGCCGTTGCCGCCCGGAAGAAATCCAAAGGCGGGCAGGCTGTCAAGCGGATGCGCCGCGCCGGCGCGGCCGGCCTCGATCGCGCGCACGGCTTCGCTGATCGGGCGGAAGGGCGGGGCCAGCCGTCCGGGCGGACGCGGCAGGGTGCCGGCGCCGCGGGCTTTCTTCAAAAATACTTCGAATTTCCAAATATTAAGCGGTGCTTGACAGTCTGAATAAAGCATTAATACATGGCTTGGTTCATCTTGCGCATAAACACCCCATTAATCTCCGGCATGTTAAGCAGGGGCCGGAATTCGAAATCGCTGTGAGGACAGTCCCGTGAAGAAGTCCTATCTTGAGACCATTGCGTTGGTGGAGCGCCTGCACCGGCAGTGCCTCGAGGTCATCAAGGCGGACCTGGATCGCCTCGGAATCCGCGATCTCAACAACGTCCAGGCGATGATCCTGTTCAACATCGGCGACGACGAACTGACCGTCGGTGAGCTCACCAACCGCGGCTACTATTTGGGCTCAAACGTCTCCTACAACGTGAAGAAGATGGTCGAGAACGGCTATCTCGTGCAGGAGCGCTCGCCCCACGACCGGCGGGCCGTGCATGTCCGGCTGTCGCCCAAGGCGCTCGCGGTCTGCGCGAAGATGCACGAGATCTTCGAGCGGCACGCCGCGATGCTGGCCGACGGGATCGTCGAGGAGAACGACCTGACGGAGCTCAATCAGACCCTGCGCCGGCTGGAGCGGTTCTGGGTCGGGGCGCACGACTTCCCGGCCCGCATCCCGAGAGCTGCCGTCTCTCCCGCCGCCTAAGACCCGAGCGCCGCCGTCCGGAGCCCGGACTCCGATCTCTCCCAGCTAGAGACGCGTCGCGGCCAGCTTCTCCTCGTCCAGCTCGAATCCCATGCCGGGCCGGTCCGGCAGGACGATCCATCCGTCCGCATCGACCGTCACAGGTTCGGCCAGCATGTAGTCGCGCCGGTCGAGATCCCATTCCGGAGGGTCGTAGGGGAATTCGAGGAAGGGTGCCCCGGTGCAGCCGGCAACCAGATGGGCGTTGGCGATCAGCCCGATTCCGTTGCCCCAGGTATGCGGCGTAAAGACCATGCCGTGGTCGAGCGCCATCTGACCGATCCGGCGCAGGCCGGTGATGCCGCCGACCAGCGCCGCGTCAGGCTGCAGCACGTCGACGCAGCCGCGTTGGATCAGCGTGCGCAGCTCGTGCGGCTCGCGCGTCATCTCGCCGCCGGCGATGCGCAGATCGACCGCCTGCCGGAGCGCCGTCATCCCGTCGTAGTCGGCGCGGTGCAGCGGTTCTTCCATCCAATAGACATCAAGTTCCTCGAGCTCGCGCGCGACGTCGATCGCGTCCTTGAGCGACCAGGGCTGGGCGGTGTCCCAGGGCATGCGCCAGCCCTGGTTGCAGTCGACCATCAGGACGAGATCGTCGCCGACCTCGTCGCGGATTGCCTCCAGAGCTTCGATGTCGTCGCGCCAGTCGCCGCGGTGGAACCGCACCTTCATCGCCGGGAAACCCTGCTCCAGATAGCGGCGCGCCGTCTCCGCCATTTCCCGCGGGCTGCGCAGCGTGCCCGAGGAGGCGTAGGCGCGGACGCGGTCCGACAGGCCGCCGAGCAGCTTGTAGCAGGGCTGCTCCAGAAGCTTTCCCGCAAGGTCCCAAAGCGCCAGGTCGAGCGGCCAGCAGCGGCCGTAATGGAAGCTCAGATTGGCGAGCACGCGGTAGTGCCGCTCGAGCGCCAGCGGATCCTGCCCGACGAAGAGGTGCTCGTGCCCCTCGAAGCCGAGCATCAGGTCGCCGGAGCCGATGCCGACCAGCCCTTCGTCGGTGGCGACCCGGACGATGGTCGCATCCCAATGCGTCCGCGGTCGGGAGTCCCAGCTGGCGCGGAACGGCGGCTCGAAGGTCAGCCGGTGGTGGGTGATGGTGATGCTCGTGATCTTCATGGCGCCTTGCTTTCGATGAAGAGGGTGGTTCAGAACTCGGCTCGCCACTTTGCCCGCGACGTCGAACGAAAGCCACGGCTATTTATTGGATATTGTCGGCTCGCGCGAATGCTTTGTTTCCCCCGGGGTGCCCCGGTGGCTCTCACGGTGCTTGCCTCCCGGCTGGGAGATTCATCGCGCCGTAGCGCCCCAGGATGACGGGCCGGTCATCGAGAAAAGCCGCTGCAACGCCTTTCATCGCGATGCGCACGGGGGCAGGTGGGCCCTGGACTCGAAGAGGGTGGCGGGGCAGAGAGGGAGGCTTTCTTTGCACCCGGGCTTTCGATAGTTTTCTTCCCGTCATTCGCTTTTAAAGA
>Ga0310834_101504_pt1 | contig 13833 bp, 9 predicted proteins | sample SM_ome_2_FD_201314 | JGI IMG/M metagenome (GOLD analysis project Ga0310834, IMG submission 201314) | Sorghum-adapted microbial communities enriched on stacked mutant (SM) sorghum from Joint BioEnergy Institute, Emeryville, California... ... | reverse complement strand
GCTGCGGGACGCTGCGCGCGCTGCACGCGCTCACCCGCGGCGACATCGGCGCCGCCCTGGGGCTGAACGCGCTGTTCGTCGTGTTGCTCCCCATGGCGGCCGCGCTGTGGGTACGGTGGGCGGTACGCTCATGGCAGGGCAGGCCCTTCGCCGAAAAAGCACCGCATCCCGCAATTGTGTGGGCCTTTCTCGCGCTCCTTATTTCCTATGGGGTGGTGAGAAATCTGCCTTTCGGGCAATTCCTCGCGCCATAGGGGCGGCGGGAGGATCCCGTGGCGGCGAGGGGCGACACGGGGGAACAACGGGGGATACAACCCCGGTGTCGGGTCGCGGTGACGCGGGCTTATAGCATCGGCAGAACGAGTACTGGACGGGCGAGGAGACCGTGTGAGTGTGCTGGACGAGATCCTGGACGGGGTGCGGGCCGACCTCGCCGAGCGGCAGCGGTCCGTGGGGATCGAGGAACTCAAGCGGCGTGCCGAGCGGGCCCCCGCACCGCGGGACGTGTACGCGGCGCTCGGCGGTGACCGGGTCTCGGTGATCGCGGAGGTCAAGCGGTCCAGTCCTTCCAAGGGGCCGCTGGCGGCGATCGCCGATCCGGCCGCTCTGGCGAGCGACTACGAGGCGGGCGGCGCGCACGTGATCAGCGTGCTGACCGAGCGGCGCAAGTTCGCGGGCAGCCTCGAGGATCTGGCCGCCGTGCGGGCGCGGGTGGACGTGCCGCTGCTGCGGAAGGACTTCATCGTCACCTCCTACCAGCTGTGGGAGGCGCGGGCGTACGGCGCGGACCTCGCCCTGCTCATCGTGGCGGCCCTGGACCAGCAGGCCCTGGTGTCGCTGATCGAGCGGGCCGAGTCGATCGGCCTCGTCCCGCTGGTGGAGGTGCACACCGAGGAGGAGCTCGACCGCGCGCTCGACGCGGGCGCGAAGGTCATCGGAGTGAACGCCCGGGATCTGAAGACCCTAAAGGTCGACCGCGAGGTGTTCGCCAAGCTCGCGCCGAAAATCCCGGACGGTATCATCAAGATCGCCGAGTCGGGTGTGCGCGGGCCGCACGACCTGCTCGCTTACGCCCGGGCGGGCGCGGACGCCGTCCTGGTGGGGGAGAGCCTGGTCACCGGGAGGGATCCGCGCGCCGCGGTGCACGATCTGGTGACCGCCGGCGCCCATCCGGCGTCACGCCAGGACACCGGGCAGGAACGGCGTCACTGAGCCGCCCGGCGGCGCAGCTGAGGAGGAAGCGTGAGTGAGGCGACCATGTTGAGCGCGGCCGACCTGGCCGGGCCGGGACCGGACGAGCACGGACGGTTCGGCATCTTCGGCGGGAGGTTCGTGCCGGAGGCGCTCATCCCGGCGCTCGACGAGGTGGAGAAGGTCTTCAACGAGGCGCGGAACGATCCGGAGTTCGTCCGCGAGTTCGACCACCTGCTGCGCACCTACGCGGGCCGGCCGACCCCGGTCACCGAGGTGCCGCGGTTCGCCGAGCACGCCGGCGGCGCCCGCATCCTCCTCAAGCGGGAGGACCTCACCCACACCGGCGCCCACAAGATCAACAACGTGCTCGGGCAGGCGCTGCTCACCAAGCGGCTCGGCAAGACCCGGGTGATCGCCGAGACCGGCGCGGGCCAGCACGGCGTCGCCACCGCGACCGCGGCCGCGCTGCTCGGCCTGGAGTGCGTCATCTACATGGGCGCGGTCGACTGCGAGCGCCAGGCGCTCAACGTCGCCCGGATGAAGCTGCTCGGCGCGAAGGTCGTGCCGGTGCACACCGGCAGCAGGACGCTCAAGGACGCGATCAACGAGGCCTTCCGCGACTGGGTCACCAACGTCGACCACACCCACTACATCTTCGGCACGGTCGCCGGGCCCCACCCCTTCCCGGAGATCGTGCGCGACTTCGCCCGGATCATCGGCGTGGAGGCGCGCCGCCAGGTCATCGAGCTCACCGGCCGCCTGCCCGACGCGGTCGCGGCCTGCGTCGGCGGCGGCTCGAACGCCATCGGCATCTTCCACGCCTTCCTCGACGACAAGGACGTGCAGCTGCACGGCTACGAGGCGGCCGGGCACGGCCTGGAGTCCGGCGAGCACGCGCTCACCCTCACCGCGGGCTCGGTCGGCGTGCTCCACGGGGCGCGCACCTACGTGCTCCAGGACGACGAGGGCCAGACGATCGAGTCGCACAGCATCTCGGCGGGCCTCGACTACCCCGGGGTCGGCCCCGAGCACGCCTGGCTCAAGGACTCCGGCCGGGCCGTGTACCACGGGGTCACCGACGAGGCGGCGATGGAGGCGTTCGCGCTGCTCGCCCGCACCGAGGGCATCATCCCGGCGCTGGAGTCGAGCCACGCGCTCGCCGGGGCGCTCGAGCTCGGCCGCGAGCTCGGGCCCGGCGCGACGATCCTGGTGAACCTCTCCGGACGCGGTGACAAGGACATGGCCACCGCGATGAAGTACTTCAACCTCTGACGATCGAGCAGCACCGGCCAGGGTCCGCGGGACCGACCGGGCGGGACGACGGACATAGACGGACGTGACGATGACGACTCTCCAGACGGTGTTCGAGAAGGCGCGGGCCGAGAAGCGCGCCGCCCTGGTCGGCTACCTGCCCGCAGGCTTCCCCTCCGCGCGGGGCGCCATCGCCGCGGCCACCACGATGGTCGAGGGCGGGTGCGACGTGATCGAGATCGGCCTGCCGTACTCCGACCCGCTCATGGACGGCCCGACCATCCAGGACGCGGTGCACCGCGCCCTGGTCAACGGGACCCGCATCGCCGACGTGCTGCGCACCGTGGAGGCCGTCGCCGCCACCGGCGCCGCCACGCTCGTCATGACGTACTGGAACCCGGTGGACCGTTACGGCGCCGAGCGCTTCGCCCGCGACCTCGCCGCCGCGGGCGGGGCCGGCACGATCACCCCGGACCTCACCCCGGAGGAGGCCGGGCCGTGGCTGGAGGCGAGCGCCGCCGCGGGCATCGACACCGTCTTCCTCGTCGCGCCCAGCTCCACCGACGCGCGCATCGAGAAGGTGGTGCGGTGCTGCACCGGGTTCGTGTACGCCGCGTCGCTCATGGGCGTCACCGGCGCCCGGGAGACGGTGAGCGCCGCGGCCGAGGGCCTGGTCAAGCGCACCCGGGAGCACACCACCCTGCCGGTGTGCGTGGGCCTGGGCGTGAGCAACGGCGCCCAGGCCGCCGAGGTGGCCGCGTACGCGGACGGCGTGATCGTCGGCTCGGCCTTCATCCGCCGCCTGCTCGACGCCCCGGACGAGGCGTCCGGGCTCGCCGCGGTCCGCGCGCTCGCCGAGGAGCTCGCCGCGGGCGTGCGCGCCTGATCCCGGGGCCGTCCGGCCCGTCCTTACCCCGCGCCTCGCGCGTATCTCCTGTCGCCCGGCCCGCCCGCCGTCTTTGGGTATGTCGGGCGCGTCGCGCCCGTACCGGCCCGCGCCGGTCGTAGGCTGAAGACGCCCCTGCACGAACGCCGGCAGAGGCGTGCGCTTACACCGCGTTTACGGCGGGTGTGCTGTAGTGGGCCGGGGCTCCGCGTGTGCCGGCGGAGGTCGCCGGCACACGCCGGTGGGGGAAGGACGAGGAGACGAGCAGAACCGTGACAACACAGAGCTCAGCCACGGCACCGTTGCCCTTGGCACGGGTCGCGCTACCCTGGGTGACGACGGTCGCCCGGCTGGTTTTGGCCGGGGTCCTCATCGTGGCCGGTTGGTCGAAGATGGGCGCCCCGGCGCTGTCGATCCAGGCGGTCAAGGCGTACGAGCTCCTGCCGGAGGCCGTCGCGGAGATCGTCGGCTACGTGCTGCCGATTCTGGAGATCGTCATCGGGCTGCTGCTGGTCATCGGGCTGCTCACGCGGATGGCGGCGATCGCCACCGCGGTGCTGATGCTCGCGTTCGTCATCGGCATCGCCTCCGCCTGGGCCCGCGGGCTCAACATCGACTGCGGGTGCTTCGGCGGCGGTGGCGCGCTGCCGCCCGGCCAGAAGGCCAACTACCTGCCCGAGATCCTGCGTGACGTGGGCTTCCTCGCCCTCGCCGCATGGGTCGCGGTCAAGCCCCCGGGGCGGTTCGCCCTCGACACCGCGCTCGGCCTGGCGCCGGCCGCGGACGGGGACCAAAGCCCCTACCGCGACGACTCCGACGCAGACGACGATCCCGAAGCGGACGAGGAACGGAACCGAGAAAAGGACGATTGATGGGCAACGCCGCCCGGAGGGCCACCCGAGAGAAGATTCGCCTCCAGCGGGAGCAGGAGCGCAAGCGGGAACAGCGCCGCCGCCAGGTCACCATCACGCTGTCCGTGGTGGGCGTGGTCGTGCTGATCGTGGCGATGGTCGCGATCTGGCAGTCGACGCGCAACCGCTCCGAGGGGTACGCGGGCGAGCTCGCGTCGATCAGCCGTACGGCCGAGGGCGACGTGGTGATGGCGCGGCCCGGCGTGAACGCCCCGGTCCTCGACATCTACGAGGACTTCCAGTGCCCCGCCTGCAAGATGTTCGAGGAGACGAGCGGCGACACGATCAAGCGCCTCGCCGCCGAGGGCAAGGTGAAGGTGGTCTACCACCCCATCGTGCTGTTCGGCCAGGAGCCGCTGCGGGGCAACTCGCTCCGGGCCTCGACCGCGCTGCGCTGCGTGCCCGGTGACCGGCCCTGGATGGCGCTGCACGACCGGCTCTTCAAGGAGCAGCCGCGGGAGGGCGACGTCGGCTTCGCGGTCGACGACCTGGTCGCCTGGGGCAAGGAGGCCGGGGTGACCGACGCCGACTTCGAGAGCTGCGTGCGCGGCCAGCAGGGCGCCTCCGAGCAGCTCGACTACTCGTCGCGGACCATGCAGAACGCCAAGATCCAGGGCACGCCGACGGTGAAGCTCGACGGCAAGGAGCTCGGCGACACGGCGTTCCTCCCCGGCGAGCTGGAGAAGGCGATCCTCGAGGCGCAGCCCAAGTGATCCACGCCCGGTGACGCAGGCCGGGCGCCAGGGAAACGGATCGCCGGGACGCGCGGGCTGCGGGAGTAGGGTAACGTCACCGACATGCCGCTTGCCTCGATTCCCAGCCCGTCTCAGGGGGTCTGGTACCTGGGGCCGATCCCCATCCGGGCCTACGCCCTCTGCATCGTGCTCGGTGTCGTGGTCGCCGTCATCCTGACGGAGCGCCGCTGGCGCGCCCGTGGCGGCGACCCGGGCACGATCACCGACCTCGCCGTCTGGGCCGTGCCCTTCGGGCTCGTCGGCGGCCGGCTCTACCACGTCATCACCGACTGGCAGCTGTACTTCGGGCCGGACGCGCCCAACGAGCCGATCGAGGCGCTGTTCATCTGGAACGGCGGCCTGGGCGTGTGGGGGGCGATCGCGCTCGGCGGGGTCGGCGTGTGGATCGGCTGCCGCCGGCGCGGCATCTCGCTCACCGCGGTCGCCGACGCCGCCGCGCCCGGCATCGTGATCGCGCAGGGCATCGGGCGTCTGGGCAACTACTTCAACCAGGAGCTGTTCGGCGGGCCCACCGACCTGCCGTGGGGCCTGGAGATCGACCCCGGCCGGCCGGGCACCGTCCCCGGCGTGCTCACCTACCACCCGACGTTCCTGTACGAGATGCTGTGGGACTTCGCGGTGGGGTTCACGCTGATCTGGCTGGGCAGGCGGTTCGACCTGCGGCACGGCCGGCTGTTCGCGCTCTACGTCGCCGGGTACACCGCCGGCCGGTTCTGGATCGAGGGCATGCGGGTCGACCCCGCCCACGAGATCCTCGGCCTGCGGCTCAACCAGTGGACCTCGATCGTCATCTTCGTGGGCGCGCTCGTGTACTTCTGGCTCCGGCGCGGCAGCACCGCCGAGGAGTCGCTCGGCGTCGCCACCGGCCCGGCCGGGCCGGAGGCTGACCGGGAGGAGAGCGACGGCGGCGACGGCCGGGACGAGCCGGACGGCGAGCCGGGCACCGTGCGCTCCGCCGCGGCCGAGGGCCGCGGTGACGGGGACGGCGGCGCCGTGCCGGAACGGGAGGCCGGCCGCCGATGAGCGCAGGCGGGCGCGACGGGCGCCCCGGACGCCGCCGCAGGCGGGAGGCCCCGGGCGGGCCCGCGGACCGGCCGCCCGCGGCCGGTGGGCAGACGGCGTGGCACCACCCGGGGCCCCATCCCGGCGGGCCGCCGCTGCCGGGTCAGGGACCGGAGCCTCCGCAGCCGCGCCCCGGTCCCGCCCCCCGGCCGCAGGCGTTCCGCCCGGCCGGGCATCCGCCGGGGCCGGGCGGACCGTTCCCGGGCCCGGCGGAGCAGGCCCCGCCCGGACGCCCGGCCTTCCCGCCCGGCCCGGCCCGGCCCGCCGTACGGTCGACCGGCCGCATGCGGAACACGGCCGGGCGCTGGTTCACCGACCGGCAGGCCGCCGAGGCGCCGGGCGCGCCGGCGTCGGGACCGTTCCCGCCGCCGGTCCCACCGCAGGGCCCGGAACCGATGGGACCGCCGGCCGGCGGGCCGGCCGAGCCGCCGCGCCCCGGGCGTACCAAACGGCGGCGCTCGCCGTTCTCGTTCAGCCTCCCGGCGCTGCGCGAGCGCGGGCTGAGCGACCGGCAGCAGACGGTGCTCGTCGCGGTCGCCGGGGGCGTCGTCGTGCTCGCCATCGCGATCGCGCTCACCGTGGTGGTCGGGCGGCTGTCGGAGGTGGCCGAGCCGCCCAGGGCGGCCGCCGGGGAGAGCTCGCGCGTCGACCTCGCCCGCCCGGACGACTACCAGGGCTGGACCTCGCTGCCGCAGTTCAAACCGATCGCCGACCGTAGGAACGATCCGAAGCCGGTCACCGCCAAGGAGCTCTTCGCCACCAGGACCCTCAAGGGCGACCGCATCACGCTGCGGCTGGTCGCGCGCAAGGAGGACGGCGACTGCTCCGCGGTCGTGTGGGGGGAGCAGCTCGCCGCCAAGCTCGCCGCGGGCGGCTGCAACCAGGCGGTGCGCGGGCTCTACCGCAGCGCCGACGGACGGTACGTCGCGCAGTACACGCTGTTCAACCTGGCGACGGTCGACGCCGCCGACGACCTGGTCAAGACGCTCACCACGCTGCACCGGGGCGGCTGGGTGCGCCCGCTCGAGTCCTCCGCGGCGGCCTTCGCCCCCGGCGGGTACACCGAGGCGAGCGGGCACGCGATGGGGCATCTGGTCGGCCTGGTGTGGCTCGGGCGGGCCGACGGCCGCGAGCCGACGGCGCGGGACGACTTCGTCGGCCTGTCGCTGACGGTCCGCGCGGTGGAGAAGGCGGTGTTCACACGGGTGGTGGCCGCCGGCGGCAAGCCGGAGGCGTCGCCCAAGTAAGGTCAGGATCATGCTGGGCCGGATCTGGGGTGACACGCGGGGTCGGGTCGCGGTGGTCGCGACGGTGCTGGTGCTGGTCGCCGGGGGCGCCGGCGCCTGGTGGTGGCTGCGCGACGGCACGCAGGCGACGGCGGGCACCTACCGGATGGAGAGGTCGACGGCGATCTACGCCCCGATCGCGAACCGGAAGGCCGACCCGCGGCCGCTCACCGAGCAGGAGATCCTCGGCCCGGACACCGAGCGGCTCACGGCGAACGACACGGTGCTGGTACGGCGCGCGGCGAGCCTGTCGGAGGACTGCGCGGCGGTCGTGTGGGGATCGGCGGCCGACGCGCTCACCGGGTGCACCCAGGTGCTGCGCGCGGTGTACGCGAGCGAGGACGGCGCGGTCTCCGGCCAGTTCCTGGTGTTCAACATGCCGGACGCCGCGGCCGCCGACGCCCTGGTCGCGGCGCTCGACCCGAAGGCGGACCGCGGGTTCGTGCGGGTCGCGCCCGAGCAGCCCGCCTCGTTCGACGCCGCGCGCAGCTGGGCGCAGGCCCGCGCCCTCGGCCACTTCGTGACGCTGAGCTGGGTGGGGCCGGTCGGCGACGAGCGGCCCGACCTCACCGGGCCGCAGCTCGCGCTCGACGGCCTCGGACAGGCGCTGAACCAGCGCGTCGTCGACGCCGAGTGACGCCCGGGCCGCGGCGGCCGGCCGCCGCCCGCCGTACCTCTGCTGCCGGGCCGGCCGGTGGCGCAAAGCACCGGCTCGGGCACGTAAGGTTTCCTTGGCGCGGTACGGCGCGCCGTCCCGCATGCCCGCCGTCCACAAATCGCCACGCTCGTGCGTGAGGTGTGGTCGAGCGGGGAATAGGGTTGCGTACCGGACCGTTCGGAACGGAAGATATGCTCCCATTCGGTTGCGTGCGCGTCACGAAAGTTCGCGTACCAACCCCTGGAGGGACCATTCCGACATGGTGCGGTACCCTCCACTGACACTCACTTGCAGCAGGGCCAACGTCGTCCCTCTTGCCGGTAGACCAGCGACGAGACGACAGGAGGGAACCCATGCCTGCTGCCCACCTCGGTCTTCCGCAGCCCCAGGGTCTCTACCACCCCGCCTACGAGCACGACGCCTGCGGGGTGGCCATGGTTGCCGACGTCCACGGACGACGTAGTCACGACATCGTCGGCAAGGCCCTGGTCGCGCTGTGCAACCTCGACCATCGAGGCGCCAAGGGCAGCGAACCGGACACCGGAGACGGAGCCGGCATTCTCACCCAGATGCCCGACACCTTGTTCCGGCAGGTCGTGGACTTCACCCTGCCGGAGGCGGGGGCGTACGCGGCGGGCATCGCCTTCCTCCCGACGGAGCCGCAGGCACGCGAGGCCGCGGTGCAGGCGATCGAGCGGATCGCCGCCGAGGAGAACCTCACCGTCCTCGGCTGGCGCGACCTGCCGGTCCGGGCCGACGTCCCCGGCCCGACCGCCCGCTCGGTGATGCCCGCCTTCCGGCAGCTCTTCGTCTCCTCCCCGGGCGGCGAGACGGGGATCGACCTCGACCGCCTCGTCTTCCGCCTGCGCAAGCGCGCCGAGCACGAGACGGACGTGTACTTCCCGTCTCTGTCGTGCCGGACGATCGTCTACAAGGGGATGCTCACCACCCCGCAGCTCGAGCGGTTCTTCCCGGACCTGACCGACGAGCGGTACGAGACCGCGATCGCCCTGGTGCACTCGCGGTTCTCCACCAACACCTTCCCGTCGTGGCCGCTCGCCCACCCGTACCGCTACATCGCGCACAACGGCGAGATCAACACGGTCCGGGGCAACCGCAACTGGATGCGGGCCCGCGAGGCGATGCTCGCCTCCGACCTCATCCCCGGCGACCTCTCCCAGCTCTTCCCGATCTGCACCCCCGACGCCTCCGACACCGCCTCGTTCGACGAGGTGCTGGAGCTGCTCCACCTGGGCGGCCGCTCGCTGCCGCACGCGGTGCTCATGATGATCCCGGAGGCGTGGGAGAACCACACCGAGATGGACCCGGCGCGCCGGGCCTTCTTCGAGTTCCACTCCACGCTCATGGAGGCCTGGGACGGCCCTGCGTCGATCACCTTCACCGACGGCACGCTCGTCGGCGCGGTGCTCGACCGCAACGGCCTGCGGCCGGGCCGGTTCTGGGTCACCGACGACGGCCTGGTGGTGCTCGCCTCCGAGGCCGGCGTGCTCGACATCGACCCGGCCAAGGTGGTCCGCAAGGGCCGGCTGCAGCCGGGCCGCATGTTCCTCGTCGACACCTCCAAGGGCCGCATCATCGAGGACGACGAGATCAAGGCCGAGCTCGCCGCGGCCGAGCCGTACGCCGAGTGGCTGCACGCCGGGCTGGTGCGGTTCGAGGAGCTGCCCGGCCGTACCCACGAGGCGCCCGCGGCGGGGGAGACGCTCGTCAAGCGGCAGCAGACCTTCGGCTACACCGAGGAGGAGCTGCGCGTCATCCTCGCGCCGATGGCCCGCACCGGCGCCGAGCCGATCGGGTCGATGGGCACCGACACCCCGGTCGCCGTGCTCTCGGAGCGGCCGCGGCTGCTGTACGACTACTTCACCCAGCTGTTCGCGCAGGTCACCAACCCGCCCCTGGACGCGATCCGGGAGGAGCTGGTCACCTCGCTGCAGACCACGATCGGTCCCGAGGGCAACCTGCTCGAGCCCACGCCCGCCTCGTGCCGCCGGCTCGTGCTGCCCTACCCGGTGATCGACAACGACGAGCTGGCCAAGATCGTCCACATCAACGACGAGGGGTCGCTGCCCGGCTTCCAGCCGCACGTGGTGCGCGGCCTGTACCCGGTGGCGGGTGGCGGCGAGGCGCTCGTCCACCGCCTGGAGGAGATCTGCCAGGAGGTGTCGCGGGCGATCGAGGACGGAGCGCGCATCATCGTGCTCTCCGACCGCGGCGCCGACGCCCAGCACGCCCCGATCCCGGCGCTGCTGCTCACCGGCGCGGTGCACCACCACCTCATCCGGGAGAAGACCCGCACCCGGGTCGGCCTGGTGGTGGAGACCGGCGAGGCCCGCGAGTGCCACCACATGGCGCTGCTCATCGGGTACGGCGCGAGCGCGATCAACCCGTACCTCGCCATCGAGACCGTCCTCGACCTGATCGCCGCCGGCAAGCTCGACGTCGAGCCGGAGAAGGCCGTGCGCAACATGATCAAGGCGTACGGCAAGGGCATCCTCAAGATCATGTCGAAGATGGGCGTCTCCACCGTCGCCTCCTACACCGGCGCCCAGATCTTCGAGGCGCTCGGCCTCGGCCCCGAGGTGATCGAGCGCTGCTTCACCGGCACCACCTCCCGCCTGGGCGGCATCGGCTTCGCCGAGATCGCCGAGGAGGTCGCGCGCCGGCACCGCCGCGCCTACCCGCGGGCCGAGAACCCGCACCGGCGGCTCGAGGTCGGCGGCGAGTACCAGTGGCGGCGCGAGGGCGAGCCGCACCTGTTCAACCCGGAGACCGTCTTCAAGCTCCAGCACGCCACCCGCACCCGCCGGTACGAGATCTTCAAGGAGTACACCGACCTGGTGGACTCCCAGGCCGAGCGGCTCATGACGCTGCGCGGCCTGTTCAAGCTGCGGGAGGGCGTGCGCCCGCCGGTGCCGATCGAGGAGGTCGAGCCGGTGGAGAGCATCGTCAAGCGGTTCTCCACCGGGGCGATGTCGTACGGCTCGATCTCCGCCGAGGCGCACGAGACCCTCGCGATCGCGATGAACCGGCTCGGCGGCAAGTCGAACACCGGCGAGGGCGGCGAGGACCCCGAGCGGCTGTACGACCCGGAGCGGCGCAGCGCGATCAAGCAGGTGGCCTCCGGCCGGTTCGGCGTCACCTCCGAGTACCTGGTGAACGCCGACGACCTGCAGATCAAGATGGCGCAGGGCGCCAAGCCGGGTGAGGGCGGCCAGCTGCCGGGCCACAAGGTCTACCCGTGGATCGCCAAGACCCGGCACTCCACCCCGGGCGTCGGCCTCATCTCGCCGCCGCCGCACCACGACATCTACTCGATCGAGGACCTCGCCCAGCTCATCCACGACCTGAAGAACGCCAACCCCAAGGCCCGGATCCACGTCAAGCTCGTGGCCGAGGTCGGGGTCGGCACGGTCGCGGCGGGCGTGTCGAAGGCGCACGCCGACGTGGTGCTCATCTCCGGGCACGACGGCGGCACCGGCGCCTCCCCGCTCACCTCGATCAAGCACGCGGGCGCGCCGTGGGAGCTCGGCCTCGCCGAGACCCAGCAGACCCTGCTGCTCAACGGGCTGCGCGACCGCATCACGGTGCAGGTCGACGGCCAGCTCAAGACCGGCCGCGACGTGATCATCGCCGCGCTGCTCGGCGCCGAGGAGTACGGCTTCGCCACCGCGCCGCTGGTGGTGTCCGGCTGCGTGATGATGCGGGTCTGCCACCTCGACACCTGCCCGGTCGGCGTCGCCACCCAGAACCCGGAGCTGCGCAAGCGGTTCTCCGGCAAGCCCGAGTTCGTGGTGAACTTCTTCGAGTTCATCGCCCAGGAGGTGCGCGAGTACCTCGCCAGGCTCGGCTTCCGCAGCCTCGACGAGGCGATCGGGCACGTCGAGATGCTCGACACCCGCGAGGCGGTGGAGCACTGGAAGGCCTCCGGACTCGACCTGTCGCCCGAGGGCACCCCGCTGCGCAAGGTCGTCGAGCAGGACCACGGGCTGGACAAGGCGCTGGACAACACGCTCATCCAGCTCGCCGAGGGCGCGCTCGAGTACGGCGACCGGGTCACCCTCGAACTGCCGATCCGCAACGTCAACCGCACGGTCGGCACCATGCTCGGCCACGAGGTGACCAGGCGGTACGGCGGCGAGGGCCTGCCGGACAACACGATCGACATCGCCTTCACCGGCTCGGCCGGCAACTCCTTCGGCGCGTTCCTGCCGCGGGGCGTCACGCTGCGGCTCACCGGTGACGTCAACGACTACGTCGGCAAGGGCCTGTCGGGCGGCCGGATCATCGTGCGGCCGCACCCGGACGCGCCGTTCGCCGCCGAGACCCAGGTGATCGCGGGCAACGTCGCCCTGTACGGCGCGACCTCGGGCGAGGCGTTCCTGCGCGGCCTGGCCGGCGAGCGGTTCGCGGTGCGGAACTCGGGCGCGACCGCGGTGGTCGAGGGCGTCGGCGACCACGGCTGCGAGTACATGACCGGCGGCCGGGTCGTGGTGCTCGGCCCGACCGGGCGGAACTTCGCCGCGGGCATGTCGGGCGGCATCGCCTACGTGCTCGACCTGCGGCCCGAGCGGGTGAACCGGGAGATGGTCGACCTGGAGGAGCCGGACGAGCAGGACGCCGAGTTCCTCCGCGAGATCGTCGAACGGCACCTCGCCGAGACCGGTTCCACCGTCGCCAAGGCGCTGCTCGCCGACTGGGACGCCGCGCTCAAGCGGTTCAGCAAGATCATGCCGCTGGACTACAAGCGGGTCCTTCAGGCCCGGGCCGCCGCCGAGGCGGAAGGGCGCGACGTCAACGAGGCGATCATGGCCGCCGCCCACGGGTGAGGCGCGGCACGCCGTCGCGCACCCCGTCGTACCCGCCCGCCCACAGGCAGTGACTGGAGAATTCTCATGGCCGACCCGAAGGGGTTTCTCAGCTACCGGCGGGAGCTGCCCGCCCGCCGCCCGGTCGACGTGCGGATCCGGGACTGGCACGAGGTCTACGAGGACTTCCCGCGCCCGGCCCTCACCCGGCAGGCGGCGCGCTGCATGGACTGCGGCATCCCGTTCTGTCACAACGGCTGCCCGCTCGGGAACCTCATCCCCGAGTGGAACGACCTCGCCTACCGCGACGACTGGCGGGAGGCGATCGAGCGGCTGCACGCCACGAACAACTTCCCGGAGTTCACCGGGCGGCTGTGCCCGGCGCCGTGCGAGTCGGCGTGCGTGCTCGGCATCAACTCCGACCCGGTGACGATCAAGCGGGTCGAGGTCGAGATCATCGACCGGGCCTTCGCCGAGGGCTGGGTGACGCCCCGGCCCGCGGCGAGCAGGACCGGCAAGTCGGTGGCCGTGGTCGGCTCGGGCCCGGCCGGGCTCGCCGCCGCCCAGCAGCTCACCCGCGCCGGGCACGAGGTGACGGTGTTCGAGCGCGCCGACCGCATCGGCGGCCTGCTGCGCTACGGCATCCCCGAGTTCAAGATGGAGAAGCGGCACCTCGACCGGCGGCTGGCGCAGATGCGCGCCGAGGGCACCGAGTTCCGCACCGGGGTGAACGTCGGCGTGGACATCACCGCGGCCGAGCTGCGCGAGCGGTTCGACGCGGTGGTGCTCGCCGGCGGGGCGACCCAGTGGCGCGACCTGAAGGTGCCCGGGCGCGAGCTGCGCGGCATCCACCAGGCGATGGAGTACCTGCCGCTCGCCAACCGGGTGCAGGAGGGCGACTTCCCGGTCTCGCCGATCACCGCCGAGGGCAAGGACGTGGTGGTGATCGGCGGCGGCGACACCGGCGCCGACTGCATCGGCACCGCCGTCCGCCAGGGCGCGCG
>Ga0310834_101499_pt1 | contig 13855 bp, 13 predicted proteins | sample SM_ome_2_FD_201314 | JGI IMG/M metagenome (GOLD analysis project Ga0310834, IMG submission 201314) | Sorghum-adapted microbial communities enriched on stacked mutant (SM) sorghum from Joint BioEnergy Institute, Emeryville, California... ... | reverse complement strand
CAACCAGAAGAAATCCAGTAATTACACCCATTATTAGGATATTTTACAAACGATTTTTTCGATAAATTCTCATGTTAGGTTTGATGCAAGGCTAGTGGAAAACGAGGGCTTTTCTCCGTTCGTTGAAGTTAAATTTTTAACCATATCTGTGCTTGGGGTTGTCGAGCGGCATGAAACGGGATGGGAGATAAGGGGCGGCGGAACCAACGTGTGTGACCAGGGAGCCGGCGGCATGAACCCTGGTCAGGATGGCGAAAGTATCGCGGGAGATTGGCAGGTTTTCGCCCGATGATGGCGAAACTAAACATTTGATCATACTGACTGGAGGTAAGATGGTGGCACAATCCTATTGCTTTGACTTTGGTCCTGAAGGTGAGCCGGCGAAGGGCTGCATCAAGATAACGGACAAAAGTGTCTACACCCCCGATATCGGTTACGGATTCGCCAGCACGGAGCATGTGACGGCGAAGGCACGAGATGTCGGACAGGGGATCGAACGGGATTTCTGCATTCCTTATAATTCGGTGTTCCTGGTCGACGTGCCGGACGGATGCTACAGGGTCTCGCTGATCGCAGGTGACCCCATGCTGCCGACTGCCATGACGATTCGAGCGGCCAAAAGGCAGATCGTCCTGCATAACCGGACAACGGTGCCCGGCCAGTTCGTGCGGGAGATGTTCTCCGTCTATGTGCGCGGCGGCCAGCTCAGGCTGGAGTTCTCCGGCAATGCGCCGCGGATCAATGCGCTGGAGATCGTGCCCGTGCCCAATGCCCTGAAGCTCTTCATCGCGGGCGACTCGACGGCTGCCGACCAGGAGAACTTCCCGTACGCCGGCTGGGGACAGATGCTCGGCATGTATCTGAAGCACGATGTGGTCGTCGCCAACCACGCCGCATCCGGACGCAGCTCGAAGAGCTTCATCGATGAAGGCAGGCTGGATGCGATCAAGGCGGAGATGCGGAAGGACGATTTCCTGTTCATCCAATTCGGCCACAACGACGAGAAAAATGATCCCGACCGCAACACCGAGCCTTACTCCACCTACCAGCAATACCTGATGCAATACATCGAGGCGGCAAGAAGCGTGGGCGCTCATCCGGTGCTGCTCACCTCCGTGCAGAGAAGATATTTCAACGAGGATGGGGCGCTGCAGGATACGCACGGCGATTACCTGCCCGCCATGCGGCAACTGGCTGCGGAGCAGGGAGTGCCGCTCATCGATATGGCGGAGAAGACGAAGGCGCTGTACGAAGCACTCGGGCCGGAGCGGTCGAAGTCGCTGTTCGTCATCGGCGAGCGCGGCGAGTTCGTCACCCATCCGGATGGCGTGGTTGACAATACGCATTTTCAGGATATCGGCGCGATCAAGATCGCCGGTCTTGTGGCGGAAGGCATCCGGGAACTGAATCTGTGGCCATTAACGATGTTTCTGCGTTAAAGAGAACGGTCGTGATATGCAGCCATCTGCATGCCACGACCGTTTGTTGTGCGGGTATCCGCTGCAACGGGCTGTGTTCATCTTGGCTGGTGCGAATGGCGGGAGCAAGGAACCAAGGACCACGCCGGGATCAGCATTCCCGCTGTATCGGAACGTCGATTCGCTATGCGATCTCCGAATTCATGGACTTCTTCTGCATCTGTTGCTCGACGAACTTGCGGTACAGCGGATGGGTGGCCATCAGCTCTTCATGCGTGCCCTGGCCGGTCACGACGCCTTTCTCGAGGAAGATGATGCGGTCCGCGCCGATGACCGTTGACAGCCGATGGGCGATGATGAGCGTCGTCCGTCCGCGCATCAGGTTGCCCAGCGCTTCCTGGACGAGCGCCTCCGATTCGCTGTCGAGGTTGGATGTCGCTTCATCCAGCAGGAGCAGCTTCGGATCGCGCAGCAGCGCCCGGGCGATGGCGATGCGTTGCCGCTGACCGCCGGACAGCTTGACGCCGCGCTCGCCAACTTCCGTATCGTAGCCTTCCGGCAGCTGCTCGATGAACGTGGCATTGGCTTGCCGGACCGCGGAGGCGATCTCGGCATCGCTCACGTAGCGCGACAGCCCGTAGAGCAGGTTGCTGCGGATCGTGCCTGACATGACGGGGCTCTCCTGCAGCACGTATCCGATGCCTTCTCTCCAGCTGAGCAGCGGGAGCGTATCGATCGCATCCTCGCCAAGGGCGATGGTGCCGTCGGTCGCGCCGTAGAAGCGCTCGATCAGGGAGAAGATCGTCGTCTTGCCGGCGCCGCTCGGTCCTACGAAGGCCACGGTCTGACCCGGCTCGATGGTGAAGTTGAGATGGCGCAGCACATGCTCGTCGCCGCCGTATGAGAATGAGACGTCGCGGAAGTGGAGCGGCTGATGCCAATTGATCGAGGCCGGTCGCCCGGATGCGGTGGCCCGTCCTGCAGGCTGATCCTGTCGGCGCGAGGCGCCGGAAGCCTGGGCGGACGGAGTATCCTGGACAACATGAGCACCTTGGGCGCCTGAAGCATCCTGAACAGCCTGCGGATCATCCGCAGCCCGGGCAGTCTGGGACCCCTGAGCTCCTTGGATGGTCTGCGCAGCCGGAGTATCCTGGACAACATGAGCACCTTGTGCGGGTGGAATGGCCTGATCGCCCAGGACAGCCTGGGCTGCCAGATCAGCCTGAGCATCCCCCGCCACTTCGCCCATCGGCTCCGTCTCGGTATTGAGCAGCTCCTGGATGCGCTCGGTGGCGCCCATCGCCTTCTGGAAGGCGGTGAAGAATTGCGCCAGCATGCTGAACGGCATGACGATCTGGAACATGTAGATGATCACGGCGACGAGGGTCCCGGCGGACAGATCGCCGGCCGCGACGCGAGCCCCGCCGTAGCCGATCAGCACGACCAGCACGGCCATGATCACCGTCGTGATCAGCGGCGAGACGAACGACTGGATCTTCGCTTCCCGCATGCCGAGGCGGAACAGATTCGCGATCTTCTCCTCGCCCATCCGGCTCTCCAGAGCCTGGGCGTTATGCGACTTGACGAGCCGGATGTCGCTCAGCACGCGGCCGAGTCCGGCGCTGAAGGAGGCGAGCTCGTCCTGCGTATGCAATGAGATGCGATAGACGAGCCGTCCGAGCGGCACCAGGATCGTGGCGGATACCGGAACAGCGGCCAGCATGATCAGCGTCATCTTCCAGTCGATCACGAACAGGATGATCAGCGCGCCGATGATCGAGATGATGCCGGATATGGATGTGACGAGGTGATTGGTGACCAGCATCTTCACCGTGTTCGTATCCTGCGTCACCCGGCTGATCAGCTCGCCGGATTCATGCTTGTCGAAGTAAGGGATGCGCAGCTTCAGCACATGATTCCAGAGCCGCTCCCTGATCTTGCGCACGAGGCTTTCTCCAAGGTACGTCATCAGATAGTAGGAGAAGCCGCCGGCCGCCGCTTGCAGGATAAATGCCGCCGTCAGCCAGATCACGACTCCCGGCTCGATGCCGGCGCTCGCGAACTGGTCGATCAGATCCCGCGTGAAGATCGGCACGATCAGCCCTCCGGCCGCTTCCAGTATGCTGAGCGCGATCGCCAGGATGAATATCCGCTTCGCAGGCATGGCGTCGCGTATCAGGTTCATAAATTGCTTCCATTGTCCTCCGTTCTCAGGCATCGGGGATCAATCCTTTCTGCTTCATATAGTATTCACAGGCTTCCTGGACGAACCTTTCTTCCTCCGGTGTGAACGGAGAAGTGAAGAATCCGGGAAGTTCCTCATCCTCCAGCTTGCTGGCAGCCGCATTCAGCGCCTGCCAGTTGCCGCCGAACATCTCGTCCGTCATCCTGAACAGCTCCTCCACCAGCGCCTGCACCTCATCCGACTCGGGTGGGTGAAGGCCGATCACCTGCTTCAGCGAATGGAAGAGCGCCGCCGACCGCTTGTTCCATTCCAGCTCCTTCTCCTTGTCGGAGAACAGTTGCCTGATATGATTGAACGTCTGCTCCGGAAATACCTGTGCCAGATATTCCATCTGCTGGTTCTCCGATATGATGCTCTGGATGAGGAACGAGAACACCGACGGATCGATCGACTCCTCCACATCCAGGATGGCGACGGCGTGGTCGAGCGCCTTGATGATCTGGTCAAGATGCCTTCGCTTCTGCTCGATCGCCTGCTTCTGCGCCAGCAGGTTATCCTTCAGGCTGCCCGTCTGCCGCGCCAGCATCTGACTGATCTCATCCAGCGGGAACCCCAGATATTTCAGGGTGATGATCTGTTGCAGCGGGATCAGATCATCCGCGGTGTAATAACGTCTGCCCGTTTCGCTCACATAGCTCGGCCTGAGCATTCCTTTCTCTTCATAGAAACGCAGCGTACGCTGGCTGACGCCGGACAGCTTCGAGAACTGGCCGATTGTCATGGTTTTCTCCATCTCCATCACCTCTGGTACCATTGTAGAACTTGACGTAACGTGAGAATCAACCCTTTTGCTATAAAAAAATCCAGACTGTGTTTCGTTGAACGGCCATTGCTGATCATCGGATGTTCCAATGCTAACAGAAGGTGGGGGCACATCGCCATCAGCAAAAAAGAATAGGAATCGGCCCGCAAGAGGCGAATAGTCGCGTTCAACTATCATATATTGGTATATACGTCCCTGCATATACACCTGTTTTTGCGGAATGACATATTCAAAAAAGGATTTTAGTGGTATACTTTAGACGATATTCATAATCTTATAAGTTTTCATAAAATTCAGTTTAACAGGGAGGGAGAAGAACTGTGCCTGCACTTCCTAGGGTAAACGAACTTGGATTTTTTGAAATTCGTCTGGAATCGATCGGCGGACTGGGGGCCAATCTTGCCGGCAAGATGCTAGCCGAGGCAGGCGTTGTTGGAAGCGGTTTCAATGGCGTAAGCTTCTCGTCATACGGTTCAGAGAAGAAAGGATCGCCGGTCAAGGCGCATATCCGTTTCTGCGACACGAATATGAATATCCGCGATACAACACCTGTAGAGCGACCGCATGTAGTGGGGATCTTCCATGAGAATCTGTCGCGCACCGTCAATGTCATCAGCGGCATCTATGAGGACAGCATCGTGCTTGTCAACTCCGCCAAAACACCGGAGCAGCTGAAGGAGAAGCTGAAGCTGCTGGGCGGGACGATCGCCGTTGTTGATGCGACGGGGATCGCGCTTGAAGAGAAAAACAGGGTGAACATGGCGATGCTGGGCGCGCTGTTCAGGCTGTGCGATTTCCTGGATCCGGAGTTTATGAAGGGCATCATTCGCAAGTCGCTGGAGAAGAAATATCCGCAGTCCGTGGAACCGGCGCTGCGCACCTTCGAGCGCGGGTATCAGGAAGTGACCTTCCAGACGTTCCAGCTGCCTGAGGGGGCGGAGATGCCGAAGCCGCAGCGCTGGGATATCCCGATGCTCGGGTACGAGACGCAGCCGCTGGGCGGGATGATCACCAATCCCGGCAACAGCGTGCTGAAGGATCTGAGCATCTCCAGGCAGGGGATGATGCCTCATTTCATCGAGGAGAAATGCATCCATTGCGCGCAGTGCGACACGGCCTGCCCGGACTTCTGCTTCGTCTGGGAGGAGAAGCTGGACCCGAAGGGCCGCCCGCAGATGTTCCTGCAAGGCATCGACTATCAGTATTGCAAGGGCTGCCTGAAATGCGTCACCGCCTGTCCGACCGATGCGCTGGTGGCTGCGCGGGAGACGGACGGTTACGGAGAGGAGCATCGCGTGCCGCATCGCTTCGCCTGGGCGCAGTAAGGCGAGGGCACGCGCTCTGTCGCGGTGAAAACAGAGGCGAGCGAGCAGCGTCCCGCTTGGGCGCTGTAAGGACGTGGTCACGCGTTCTGGCAAGTGCGAGCTGCTGCGAACGAGCAGCGTCCCGCCCGGGTGCGGCCAGCGTGTGGTCACACGCTCTGTCGCAATGCGCCAGCATCTGATCTGATTTTAAAGTGAGAGGTGATATGCAGATGGCTACAGAAATGCAGAAGGAATTAAGCAGCGGTACGGTAGAGCAGCGTATCGTCTATGAATCCGGCAACGAGATGGCTGCCTATGCGGCACACCAGATCAACTATCATATCATGGGCTACTTCCCGATCTCCCCATCGACCGAGGTTGCACAGTTCCTCGATCTCATGAAGGCGAACGGGCAGCACGATATCAAGCTGATCCCCGCTGACGGCGAGCACGGCTCGGCCGGCATATGTTACGGGGCAGCTGCGGCGGGAGGACGGGTATTCAATGCCACCAGCTCGAACGGCTATCTCTACATGCTGGAGCAGATGCCGGTCCAGTCGGGGACGCGCTTCCCGATGGTGCTCAACCTCGTATGCCGCTCCGTCTCCGGACCGCTGGATATTCACGGCGACCATTCCGACCTGTACTTCGCGCTCAACACAGGCTGGCCGATCCTCCTGTGCCGCGATCCGCAGGCCGTGTATGATATGAATATCATGGCGCTCAAGCTCGCCGAAGATCCGGAGGTTCGCCTGCCGGTGATCGTCGCCTCCGACGGCTATTTCACATCGCACCAGAAGAGAAGGGTGCAGACCTTCGCCCACCGCGAGGATGTGCTGAAATTCGTCGGCGAGCATCCGCCGGAAGGCTTCCTGCATGTGCTGGATCGAAACAACCCGATCACCGTCGGTCCGTACATGAACGAGCCGGACTACATCAACAACTGCTATCAGCAATCGATGGCGATGTACCGGGCCGGTGAGGTATACGACCGCATCCGCAAGGAATACGCGGTGCTCACCGGACGCGACTATCCGATCCTCGACCTGTACCGCATGGAGGACGCGGAGGTTGCCGTCTTCCTCCTGAACTCCGCTTCCGAGATCATCAAGGACGTCGTCGACCAGCTGCGCGCGAAAGGCATCAAGGCAGGCTCCATCTCGCCGAACATGATCCGCCCGTTCCCGCAGAAACAGATCGCGGAGGCGCTGCGCAACGTCAAGGCGCTGACGATCGGCGACCGCGCCGATTCCTACGGCGGACATGGCGGCAACATGACCAACGAGGTGAAGGCTGCGCTGTTCACCCACGGCGTGAAGGACATCCACGTCATCAGCCGCATCTACGGCCTCGGCGGCAAGGATTTCTATGCCGAGGACGCGCATCATTTCTTCCAGCTCGCGATCGACGCGATGGAGAAGGGCTATGTGGAGAAGCCGTTCGACTATTACGGCCATACGCCTGGCGATCCGGACAAGGCGCCGAAGCGCGTGCTGGAGCCGATGAAGTATGAGGACCTGAAGACCGGGCTGATCCGCGTCGAGAAGGACGAGGCGTCCGGAGAGCTGAAGGTTCGCGTTCCGCCGCTCCGCCAGCTGATGAAGAAGCCGAAGCGCCTCGCACCGGGGCATGGCGCTTGTCCGGGCTGCGGCATCTTCTCCGGGCTCGAGCTGTTCTTCAAGGGCATCGAGGGAGATATCGTGGCGCTGTATCAGACGGGCTGCGCGATGGTCGTCACGACCGGCTTCCCGTATTCGTCGCACAAGGCAACGTATATTCACAACCTGTTCCAGAACGGCGCGGCCACCTTGTCCGGTGTCGTCGAGATGTTCTGGGAGCGCAAGCGCCGCGGTGAACTCGACAAGTACGGCCTGAAGGATGATTTCACCTTCATCATGATCACCGGCGACGGCGGCATGGACATCGGCATGGGTCCGGCGATTGGCGCTGCACTGCGCAACCACAAGATGATCATCCTCGAATATGACAATGAAGGCTATATGAACACAGGCGCCCAGCTGTCGTACTCGACGCCGCTCGGTCATCGCACCTCCACCTCGAACGTCGGCAAGTACCAGGGAGGCAAGCTGTTCCATCACAAGGATACGCCGCAGATCATGGCTGCGACGAACATACCGTATGTGTTCACCGGCTCGGAATCGATGCCGCAGGACCTGCTGAAGAAGGCGGCCAAGGCCCAATATTACGCGCAGAACGAGGGTCTCGTCTACGGCAAGATCCTGATCACCTGCCCGCTCAACTGGCTCTCCGAAGAGAAGATGGGCCAGACGCTCATCGACTACGCGGTGAACTCCTGCTTCTTCCCGCTGTACGAGGTCGAGCATGGCAAGACCCGGATCACGTACAATCCGGAGGACAAGGGCAAGCGCATCCCGGTGTCCGAATGGCTGAAAAATATGGGCAAGACGCGGCATCTGACCCGTCCGGAATATGCCGACGCGCTGCGCGCCTTCGAGGACGAAGTCGAACGCAGATGGCAGCGGCTGAAGGCGAAGCACGAGAATCCTTATCTGTAACAGGAGAGTATGCATGGCTACGATCCGACCAGACAGTACCCAGGCCGGCGGCGAACAGCGCGCCGGCTCTCCTGCTCCTGAGGCGGTGCGCCAGCTGATCGGTCTGGAGCAGCCGGAGGAGCTGGCTGACTTCGGGAGGCGGCTTGCGGAACAGGGATTCACCACCGTGCGCCGATTCCTTGAAGAGATTCGCGAGTATCTGCGGACGTACATGGATGAGGAGGCTGAGATGGCGGCGACCGTCGTGCAGCGGGCGCTGACCGCGCTGCCGACGCCGGGCAGGATCAGCCCTTCCTGGCAGAACATCTGGCAGGAGCTTCAGGGCATCGTTCGCTACAAGCAGGAGGTGCTGAGGAGCATCCCGCCAGAGACGCGATCCGGCGAATGGCAGGTGCTGCTCGACAATCCCTACTCGCACCAGCATATCGCCGTTTACCCGGGGCTGACGTTTCAGGAAGCCGCCTACATGTACGCTTACTTTCGCACCGATCTGGAGCCGAACGAGTATATCAGGCTGCAGAAGGTGGAGACCGTGATTTTCCATACAGGCGCTGACGGATAGCTTCAGACGTGCCCGGTGCCGCAGCGCGTGAGCGCAGGCGATGAGGTTTCGGCGGCTTCACTTAAGCGGTCAAGCGGATCGTTCGTGATATCGGGCGATCCGCTGTTTGCTGCTTGCATAGCCTTGTGTGAGACGGTGTACCGCTGCAGGATAAGGGTGATGAGCACACTTGACCCAGGGAACCAGGCACCTATCCTGGGCGATATGCATATGGTGGTCTGTGAGTAACGGCGGCTTCGAACTGGCCGACCCAGGCGTTCAACATATAAATTTTCAAAACGGTTAAAAGTCGACTTTTTCAAAGGATCTGCATGAAGGATGAATGGTGATTCCCCTCTTTTCTATACATCTTTCCCTCATAATGACAAAATCTCCAAATCATATTGACAGCGCTATGGGCCGGTGATAATATTCCTACAAATCCTATGAACATTGTAAGAAAAAGGTTGACCGGACAGCCGGAAACTTTAGCCAGCGCGGTGATCCGCCGCGAACCAAAAAAACACGAAAAATAGGAGTATACAGGAGAGGGGAACATGATGATGAAAAAGGGTTTGATGCTGTCTTTGATTCTTACACTGATGATCAGCCTGGTCGCTTGCGGAGGCGGCAGCGGCAACAGCGGCTCGGGCTCCGATACCAGGACCGGCAGCTCGCCTCAAAGCTCGGGCAGCGAAGAGAAGCCGCCGGTGGAAATCCTGAACGTCTCCTATGATCCGACCAGAGAACTGTATGCAGCGTTTAATGAAGCATTCACCGCCTATTGGAAAGAGACACACAACCAGGTCGTCACGGTCAATCAATCCCATGGCGGCTCCGGCAGCCAGGGTCGTTCCGTCATCGATGGCATCCAGGCTGACGTCGTGACGCTGGCGCTCGCTTACGATATCGACATGATCGCCGATGCCGGCCTGATCGCGCCAGACTGGCAGGGCAGGCTGAAGGACAACAGCTCGCCTTACTATTCCACGATCGTCTTCCTGGTGCGCAAGGGCAATCCGAAGAACATCCAGGACTGGGACGATCTGGTGAAGGAAGGCATCAGCGTCATCACGCCGAACCCGAAAACCTCGGGCGGCGCTCGCTGGAACTATCTCGCGGCATGGGCATACGCCCGGAAGCACAACAACAACAGCGATGAGGCGGCCAAGCAATTCGTCGAAGCGCTCTACAAGAACGTACCGGTGCTGGACAGCGGCGCGCGCGGTTCGACCAACACCTTCGTGGAACGGGGCATCGGCGACGTGCTGCTCGCCTGGGAGAACGAAGCGTTCCTGGCGCTGAAGGAATACGGCGAAGACAAGTTCGAGATCGTCGTTCCTTCGCTCAGCATCCTGGCAGAGCCTCCGGTCACCGTCGTTGACAAGGTCGTCGACAAGAGGGGCACGAGAGACATCGCCACGGCATATCTGGAGTACCTGTATTCCGAAGAAGGGCAGGAGATCGCCGCGAAGAACTTCTATCGTCCGCGCCTTGAGTCGGTGGCGGAGAAGTACAGGGATCAGTTCCCGGCCATCGAGCTGATCACGATCGACGAGTTCGGCGGCTGGCGCGAAGCGCAACAGACGCACTTCGCTGACGGCGGTACCTTCGACCAGATCTACGTCCAATAATCCATGATGCTTATGATACAGAGAGAGATCGAGACTTTACCGGTGACAGGAGTGACCTGAACCAATGTCCATCCTTAGACGCAAGCGCTTCGTCCTGCCAGGCTTCGGGATCACGATGGGCTTCACGATCCTGTATCTGAGCCTGATCGTCCTCATCCCGCTCGCCGGGATCGTCGTCAAGACGACCCAACAGAGCTGGGAGTCCTTCTGGCAGACGGTGACAAGTCCCAGAGTGCTCGCCTCCATCGAGGTGAGCCTTACCACTTCTTTCGCAGCCGCGATCGTCAATGCGGTGTTCGGCACGCTCGTCGCCTGGGTGCTCGTGCGCTATCACTTCCCGGGCAAGCGGTTCATCGACGGGCTCATCGACCTGCCCTTCGCGCTGCCCACGGCGGTGGCAGGCATCTCGCTGACGACGATCTACGCGCAGAACGGGGTGCTGGGCAGCTTCTTCGCCCAGTTCGGCATCCAGACGGCGTACTCGCGGATCGGCATCACGATCGCGCTCATCTTCATCGGGCTGCCCTTCATCGTGCGCACGATCCAGCCGGTGCTGCAGGATCTGGAGCGGGATGTCGAGGAGGCGGCCGCCTCGCTCGGCGCGTCCAGACTGCGCACATTCCGCCGGATCATCTTCCCGGCGATCCTGCCGGCCCTGCTGACGGGGTTCGCCCTGGCGTTCGCCAGAGGCATCGGCGAGTACGGTTCCGTCGTGTTCATCGCCGGCAACATGCCGATGAAGACGGAGATTGCGCCGCTTCTCATTCGCACCAAGCTGGAGCAATACGACTACGTCGGCGCCACCTCGGTCGCCTTCGTCATGCTGATCATCTCGTTCGTCCTGCTGCTGGTCATCAACCTGCTGCAATGGCAGGCCAGCCGCCGCACGATCGAATCATGAGGGGAGGAGATCAGATGGCTGGGGCTACTCCTTCCGCACTCGCACGTTCCGGCAAGTCCGCGGTGGCGTCCACAGGTCTGCAGGAATCCAGGCTCGTCCGTCTGCTCCTCATCACGGTGGCGCTGCTGTTCATCTTCGTCGTGCTGATCCTGCCGCTCATCACCGTATTTGAGCAGGCGTTCCGCAAGGGCGTGGACGTCTACATCGCCGCCATCACCGATCCGGACGCGCTCGCGGCGATCCGCCTGACGCTGGTCACCGCGCTGATCGTGGTTCCGTGCAACACGATCTTCGGCGTGGCGGCGGCGTGGGCGATCAGCAAGTTTCGCTTTCGCGGCAAGCAGGTGCTGGTGACGCTCATTGACTTGCCTTTTGCGATCTCACCAGTCATCTCGGGCCTGATCTTCGTTCTGCTGTTTGGCAATCAGGGATTCTTCGGACCCTTCTTCATCGAGCGCGACATGCCGATCATCTTCGCCTTTCCGGGCATCGTGCTGGCCACGATCTTCGTGACCTTCCCGTTCGTCGCCCGCGAGCTGATCCCGGTCATGCAGGCGCAGGGCAACCAGGAGGAGGAAGCGGCGGTCAGCCTCGGCGCGAACGGTTGGACGATCTTCCGGCGGGTCACCTTGCCGAATATCAAGTGGGGACTCATGTACGGCATCATCCTCTGCAACGCTCGAGCCATGGGGGAGTTCGGCGCCGTATCGGTCGTATCCGGCCATATCCGCGGCAAGACCAACACGATACCGCTGCACGTGGAGATCCTGTACAACGAATATCAGTTTGCTGCCGCATTCGCGGTTGCTTCGCTGCTGGTGCTGCTGGCGCTGGTGACCCTGGCGGTCAAGGGCTATGCGGAGCGCAAGCATGAGCAGGCCAGATTGGATATCGAACCACAAGGAGGGAACCAGTGATGTATATCGAGGTCAGGGATCTGGTGAAGACGTTTAACGGGCACGTGGCTTCCGACCACGTCAGCTTCAGTATCCGCAAGGGCAGTCTGGTCGGTCTGCTCGGTCCGAGCGGCGGCGGCAAGACGACGATCCTGCGCATGCTGGCCGGGCTGGAGACGCCGGATTCGGGCGAGATCTATATCGACGGCAAGCTGGTGAACGACGTGCCCCCGCAGAAGCGCGGCATCGGCTTCGTGTTCCAGAACTACGCGCTCTTCCGTCATATGACGGTATATGATAACATCGCCTTCGGCCTCACGGTACAGAAGCGCAGGAAGCAGGAGATCCGGGAACGCGTGACGGAGCTGCTGGAACTGACCGGTCTGTCCGGTCTGGAGAGAAGATATCCGAACCAGCTGTCCGGCGGGCAGCGGCAGCGGGTGGCATTTGCCAGGGCGCTGGCTCCGGAGCCGCAGCTGCTCCTGCTCGACGAGCCGTTCGCCGCGATCGACGCCAAGGTGCGCAAGGAGCTGCGCGCATGGCTCCGCGCCACGATCGAGCGGATCGGGATCACGACCCTGTTCGTCACCCACGACCAGGAAGAAGCGGTGGAGGTTGCGGACGAGATCATGATCGTCAGCAATGGCCGCATCGAGCAACACGGCACTCCCTATGACATCTACAAGAATCCGCAGACGCCATTCGTCGCCGGCTTCATCGGAGAGTCCCAGCTCCTCGATGATCCGGGCAGCCTGACCGGGTTCGAGGACGTGCAGCCCGGCTCGAAAGCGATCATCCGTCCGGAGTTCACGGAAGTCGGAACGCTGGGCGAGCTGTCGGCGCCATACGCGGCGCAGGCGGGGAAGGTGCAGAGCGTCATGTTCCGCGGCAGCAGCTGGCAGGTGGAGGTCAGAACGGGCCAGCATACGATCCAGGCCTACCGCTCGCTGGAGCAGAAGCAGCTGAAGCCGGGTGACGACATCTGGGTGCTGATCCACCGATTGTATCTGTTCAAGGACGGGGAATCTTACGTGGTGGAGAATGCGAAGAAAGCCGCGGCCGCCCCGGCGAAAGTCGGTCAATCGGCCGCACTGTAACGACCTGATGGAGATCGCACGGGGCACGTCCGGCAGCAACGCCCCCGTACGATGTGCGATAGCGGCGAGGAACGTGGGAGAACAGCAAGGTACGTGCTAACGTCGCCATGTTGAGGAGAAGCAGCAAGGTATGTAAAATCGTGGCAAGGCACGTGCGATAGCGGCAAGCTGCGTAAGATCATGGCAAGGTATGGACTGTCCTGGAGCAGGCACCTTTTCGTATGGGAGGATACGCATGAACAAGATCGCCAAACGTTCCTTGGAAAAAACAACGCCATTGGAGGGAAGCAGGATGGGCAATGCGGTTCATATCGATGAGATCTGGACAGAGCGCATCTTGGACAGCATCAGGGGCCTGGAGTATGGCACTGTACAAATCATCGTACACGATGGCAGGATCGTGCAGATCGAGCGAACGGAGCGCAAGCGATTTGAAGCATCACTGGCGAAAAAAAAAGAAGGGGAATGATCACTGTTTCGGATCGGTGTCATTGTTACATGACTTTGCAGTCAAGGCCA
>Ga0310834_101492_pt1 | contig 13934 bp, 13 predicted proteins | sample SM_ome_2_FD_201314 | JGI IMG/M metagenome (GOLD analysis project Ga0310834, IMG submission 201314) | Sorghum-adapted microbial communities enriched on stacked mutant (SM) sorghum from Joint BioEnergy Institute, Emeryville, California... ... | reverse complement strand
GTCGAGGTCGAGCCGGCCCATGGCGTCGAGCAGCCGGCGCAGCTCGGCGAGGTCCTCCCCGGTCAGGCGCGTGGCCGCGCGGCGGGTCGCGAGCGACTCGAGTGCGATGCGCATCTCGTAGTTCTCCTCGAGGTCCTCGACGGTGGGCCGGAAGACCTCGAACCCGCGCTGCGGCTGCCCGACGACGAGCCCCTCGCGGGCGAGCATCGCGAGCGCGTCGCGGACCGGGGTGGTGCTGACGCCGAACCGCTCGCCGAGCTCGACCAGGCGCAGGCGCGCGCCGGCCGGAAGCTCGCCCGAGCGGATCTCGTCGCGCAGGCGCGCGGCGATCGCCTCGGCGACGGTGCGATGGACGGCCGGAGCGTTCCCGTTGTGGGTCAGCACAGGGCGCAGTTTGACACCTGCGACCAAATTTGCAAAATACGAATTGTGCGGATCGCCCGTTTCCATCACGACGGCGAGGCGCGGACCGGGGTCCTGCGAGACGGCGAGGTCATCGACGTCGCGACCCTCGGCCAGGACCTCCCGACCGACGTCGCCGCCCTGCTGAGCGCCGGCACCGCCGCGGCGCAGACGCTCGCGGGCGCGGCCGCGAACGGCACGCCCGGCATCCCGCTCGCCGACGTGCGCCTGCTCGCGCCCGTCGCGCGCCCGCCGAAGTTCTTCGCGGTCGGGCTGAACTACGCCGACCACGCGGAGGAGGCCGGGCTCGAGAAGCCCGAGTACCCCGTGGTGTTCACCAAGCTGTCGAGCTGCGTCGCCGGCCCGCACGACGACGTGCACCGCCCCCTCGTCTCCGACCAGCTGGACTACGAGGGCGAGCTGGGCTTCGTCATCGGGCGCCGCTGCCGCCACGTCTCACACGACGCGGCGCGCGACGCGATCGCCGGCTACCTCGTCGTCAACGACGTGTCCGTCCGCGACTGGCAGACGCGCACGCCGCAGTGGACCCTCGGCAAGTCGTTCGACACGCACGGGCCGATCGGCCCGTGGATCGTCACGCCCGACGAGGTCGGCGACCCGCACGCGCTGGGCATCCGGACCTACGTCAACGGCGAGCTGCGGCAGGAGTCCAACACCCGCCATCTGATCTTCGACTGCTACCGCCTCGTCGCGTACCTGTCGACCGTCTGCACGCTCGAGCCGGGCGACGTGGTGGCGACGGGCACGCCGAGCGGTGTGGGGCTGCTGATGGATCCGCCGCGCCTGCTGCAGGCCGGCGATGTCGTTCGCGTCGAGATCGATCGCATCGGCGCAATCGAGAACCGGGTCGTCGACGAGCCGTCGGCGGTCCACGAGGAGGGGGTCTGAGGACATGCTGGACGTGGAAGACCTTCAGGAAGCCGTCATCGACGACCGCGAGCGCGGGCTGTTCCGCGTCAAGCGCACGACGATGACGAGCAACGAGGTCTGGCGGCTGGAGCGCCGCCGGATCTTCGACCGCTGCTGGCTGTACATCGGGCACGACTCCGAGGTCGCCGAGCCCGGCGACTTCGTGCGCCGCAAGGTCGGCGGCCGGCCGCTCATCCTCGTCCGCGGGCGCGACGGCGTGGTCCGCGCGTTCTTCAACTCGTGCACGCACCGCGGCGCGCGCGTCTGCCGCCAGGACCAGGGCAACGCCAAGGCGTTCCAGTGCTTCTACCACGCGTGGACGTTCAACACCGAGGGCAAGCTCGTCGGCATCCCCGACAAGGAGGGCTACGCCGAGGGCTTCGATCCCGAGGAGCTCGCGCTGCGCGCGGTCCCGCGGCTGGAGTGCTACCGCGACTTCTGGTTCATCAACTACAACCGCGACGCCGAGTCGCTGGCCGACTACCTCGCCGGCGCGAAGGAGTACATCGACCTCATCGCCGACCAGTCGCCGACCGGGATGGCGGTGCTCGAGGGCAGCCACCGGTACGCGTGCAACGCGAACTGGAAGCTCATGGTCGAGAACAGCGTCGACGGCTACCACGGCGCGCCGCTGCACCAGACGTACTTCGCGTTCGTCGCCAAGCACGGGGCCGTCGACGCGGGCCGTCTGAAGTCGCCTGACGCGCGCGGCTACAGCCTCGGCAACGGGCACGCGGTCGTCGACTACCCCTCGCCGTTCCCGCGCGCGACCGCGATGTGGCACCCGATCTTCGGCGACGAGGCCAAGGACGACATCGAGCAGATCAAGAACGAGATCTACGAGCGCGTCGGGCCCGAGCGCGGCTACCGGATGACCGAGACGAGCCGCAACCTCTTCATCTATCCCAACCTCCTGCTGCTCGACGTCTCCGGCCTGACGATCCGCAAGATCGACCCGGTGCGCCCGGACTACATGGAGCTCACCGCGTGGGCGCTCATCCCCAAGGGCGAGACGGGCCCGCGGCTCGAGCGCCGCCTGGACAACTTCAACCTGTTCCTCGGGCCCGGCGGCCTGGCGACGCCGGACGACATCGAGGCGCTCGAGGCCTGCCAGGAGGGCTTCGACGGCACCGCCGAGGACTACTCGGACATCTCGCGCGGCATGCACCGCGACGCGCTGACCGTCGACGAGCTGCAGATGCGCTCGTTCTGGCGCGAGTGGCACGCGAACGTCCTCGGCCAGGAGCACGCGACGCACGACGAGGGCCGCCGGGAGGCGCCGGTGGAGGTGGCCTCGTGAGCGCCGGGACCGCGGAGGCGACCGACCGGCTGCTGCGGCGGCTGGCGGTCGAGGACTTCCTCTACCACGAGGCCGCGCTGCTCGACGCCTGGCGGCTGGACGACTGGCTCGCGCTGTTCACCGAGGACTGCCGCTACGCGGTGCCCGCGACCGACGCGCTCGAGAGCGACCCGTCGCAGGCGCTCGGGCTCATCGACGACGACAAGGACCGGCTGACCGGCCGCGTCGACCGCCTGAAGAGCGCGAAGGCCTACCGCGAGTTCCCGTGGTCGCGCACCACGCGGCTCATCACCAACGTGCGCGTCGCGGACGCCCCGGACGGCTCGGGCGACCTCGACGTCGTCTCGAACTTCTCGGCGCACCGCTACCGCAAGGGCGACGAGCAGGAGCTCGTCGGCGTCCTGAAGCACCGGCTGACCGAGGTCGACGGCGAGCTGCGGATCCGCGAGAAGCGCATCGAGATCACCAACGAGACGCTGCGGCCGCACGGCACCGTCAGCATCATCCTGTAGCGAAGAACGAGGAGACAGATGGAGCGTTCACCGGACCTCGGCCTGCTGCGCCTCGCGCACGTCGCGCTCGTCAGCGCCGACCCTGCGGCGCTCGCCGCCGGCTACGAGGCGGACATCGGCCTCGTCGCGCTCGAGCCCGACGCGGACGGCGTCGTGCGGCTCGCGACGAACGAGTACCACCACTGCCTCGAGCTGCATCCCGGCAGCGGGCCGGCGCTGCACCACATCGCCTTCGAGGTCCGCGACGCCGCCCAGGCGGGCGAGCGCCTGCAGGCCGCCGGCGTCGACGCCACGGCGGTGGCGAGCACCGGCTACGCGGACGCGGTCGCGTTCGCCGACCCGGACGGCAACGAGATCCGCCTCGTGTCGGGCGCCGAGCGCACGGAGACCGTCGCGCGCAACGACCGGACGTTCCGGCCGCGCAAGATCGGCCACATCGGCGTCCGCACGAGCGACCCGAAGGCCCAGGCCGAGTTCTTCACCGAGGTCGTCGGGTTCCGCCTGTCGGACTGGATCGGCGAGCAGGTCGTCTTCCTGCGCTGCAACCCCGACCACCACGTGCTCGTGTTCGTCGCCGAGCCGGTCGAGGACGGCGAGTCGGCGACGCACCACGTCGCCTACGAGGTGAACTCGTTCGAGGACTTCGCGCGCCAGGCCGACCTGCTGGCCGCCAACGGCGTCCGCGTCGACTGGGGCCCGGGCCGGCACGCACCGAGCCACAACTACTTCATGTACTTCGACGACCGGGACGGCAACCGCATCGAGTGGGTCAACTCGATCAAGCAGATCCCCGACGACGGCACCTACGTGCCGGAGGTCTACGACCCGGCGGTCGAGACGACCTGGAACGTGTGGGGCGTCATGCCGCCGCCGCACTTCCTCAAGCGCATCGGCCCCGGAAGCCTCTCGGCCGTCTGACATGGCGCGGTTCGACGGCCGCGCCGCGATCGTCACCGGCGCCGGCGGCGCGATCGGCGGCGCGATCGCCCGCCGGCTGGCCTCCGAGGGCGCGTCGCTCGCGCTGACCGATCTCGACGAGGAGCTCGTCAACACGCGCGCGCGCGAGCTGACCGGCGAGTTCGGCGGCGACGTCGTCACGACCTTCGGCGACCTCAGCACGCAGGAGGTCGCCGACGGGATCGTCGCCGCCTGCCGCGAGCGGTTCGGCCGCGTCGATGTGCTCGTCAACAACGCGGGCGGCGGCGTGATCCGCCCGACGCTCGAGCACACCGAGGAGACGTTGCAGGCGACGCTGGACCGCAACATCTGGACGGCGATGCGCACGACGCTCGCCGCGTTGCCGGCGATGCGCGACGCCGGCTACGGCCGGATCGTCTTCGTCGGCGCGGACTCGGTCCGCAACGGCCTGGATCGCCACGCGGTCTACAACGCGGCGAAGGGCGGCGTCCACGCGTTCGCGCGCGGCCTGGCGCGCGAGTACGCGCGCGACGGGATCACCGTCAACACCGTCGCGCCGTCGGCGACGAACACGCCCGAGCTGCGGGAGATCGTGGCGAAGACCCCCGAGGTCGGCGAGGCGTTCACCCGCGTGATCCCGATCGGGCGGCCGGCCGAGCTCGAGGAGGTCGCGTCGGCCGTCGCCTACCTCGCATCGCACGAGGCCTCGTTCATCACCGGCCAGGTGCTGGGGGTCAACGGCGGCTCGACGATGAACTGACCGGCGCCGTCAGGCGGGCGGCGGCGCCGGCTTCTGGACGAGCTGGAGCATGATCCCGTCGCTCGTCGCCGGGTCGGTCCAGATCATCGCCTTGCCGTCGTGGTGCAGCGGCTCGGCGTCGGGGCGCACCCCGAGGGCGGCGAGCGCCTCGATCGCGCGGGCGAGGTCGCCGACCTGGAAGGCGACGTGCTCGATGCGCGCGGACGTGCCGTCGCCCAGGCGCGTGCGGCGCAGCTCCGGATCCAGCGGCTCGAGCAGCTCGATGTCGACGTCGCCGCACCGCAGGAACACGAGCCGCAGGTCCTCGCGGTCGTGGCGCTCGGCGATCTCCAGGCCGAGCCCGTCGGGGCCGAGCAGGGCCACCGCGTCGTCGAGATCGTCGACGAGGATCCCGACGTGATCGACGCGGCGGATCTCCATACGGCCGGATCCTAGGGCTTGTCAAGGGCGCCGCCGCGCTCGTCCGCGGGGCCGTTGGAGTTCCCTCCAGCGGGCGTCCGGCCACCCCTTCCGAGGCCTTCCGAGCAGACCTAGCGTCGCCGGCGACCGACTGAACCGAGGAACTGGACGAGGTGGCCGACATGACTGGAAGCGAGGGTGTCCTGGCGCTGCCCGGAGAGGGTGCGCCGGAGGTGAGCGAAGAGCAGGCGGAGCTGATCGCGCGGGCACGCCGCGTCGTCGACGAGGTCGCCGGCCCGCTGCTGTGGAAGAGCGAGCGCGAGGAGTACTTCCCGCCCGAGCTCGTGCCGGCGTTCCGCGACGCCGGGCTGTACGGCGGGACGGTGCCCGTCGAGCTGGGCGGCCTGGGCTGGGACGTCCTCACGCACCTGCTCGTCATCGAGGAGGTCTCCAAGACCTCGCAGGTGCTCGGCTCGCTGCTCGCCGTGCCGAGCGGCCCGGTCGGCGCGGGCCTTGCGCACTACGGCACGCCCGAGCAGCAGGAGCGCTGGCTGCGGCCGCTGGCGACCGGCGAGACGCTCGCCGGCTACGGGCTGACCGAGCCGCGGTCGGGCACCGACGCCGCGCGGATGATCACGCGCGCCCAGCGCGTCGACGGCGGCTGGGAGATCAACGGCGCGAAGATGTGGATCGACTGGACGACGATCGGCGACTTCTACATGATCTTCGCGCGCACGAACCCGGACGAGCCGGGCGCGCGCGGGATCACCGGGTTCATCGTCGAGCGCGACACGCCGGGCTTCACGATGACCCAGCAGAAGGGCAAGCTCGGCATGCGCACGCTCAGCGTCGGCGAGCTGCGGTTCGAGGGCTGCGTCGTCCCCGACGAGAACCGGATCGGCGCCGAGGGCCAGGGCTTCAAGATCGCGATGTCGGCGCTGGAGGACACGCGCCTGCAGATCGCCGCGCGCATCTGCGGCGGCCTGGCGTCGTGCCTGGAGGAGTCGGTCGAGCACGTGCGCCGGCGCGAGCTGTTCGGCCAGCGCCTCGGCGACTTCCAGCTGACGCAGACGAAGATCGCCGACATGGCGGTCGCGGTCCAGGCTGCGCGGGCGCTGACCTACCAGGCGGCGCGGCGCAAGGCGGCCGGGCAGCCGGTGACGCACGAGGTGCTCTGCGCGAAGCTCTTCGCCCAGGAGTCCTACATGCGCGTCTCGCACGACGCCGTCCAGCTGCGCGGCGGCACGGGCATCATCGACGAGTCGCTCGTCAACCGGCACTACCGCGACGCGAAGATCTCCGAGATCACCGGCGGGACGAACGAGATCCTGCGCGTGCTGCTCGCCGAGCAGTTCATCGGCCGGACGCGCTGACCGGGCGTGGAGCGCAGGTCCAAGCTCATCGACCTCCGCGCGGCGGGGGCGCTCGTCGACGACGGTGACCACGTCGCGGTCGGCGGCATCTGGAGCCACAACGGCCCGGCTGCGCTGGCCCGCGAGCTCGTGCGGCGGCCGGCCCGGGGGCTGACGCTCTCGGCCGGCCCGGCGGCGGGCTTCGTCGCCGACCTGCTCATCGCGGGCGGGTGCGTGGAGCGGGCGCTGCTGCCGAACGTGACGTTCGAGCACCTGGGGCTGGCGCCGGCGTTCCGCGATGCGGTCGAGCGCGGGCGGGTCGAGCTCGTGGAGTCCGACGAGGCGACGCTCGTCGGCGGCTACCGCGCCGCCGCGGCCGGCCTGCCGTACCAGCCGGTGCGCTCGATCGCCGGCAGCGACCTCGCGGCCGCACGCGCGCTGCCCGCCGGCGACGGCGACGGGATCCTCCACGTGCCCGCCGTCGCGCCCGACGTCGTCCTGCTCCACGCGCAGGAGGCCGACCCGTACGGCAACGTCCGCCACCTCGGGTCGGTGTTCGCCGACCGGCTCATGGCCAAGGCGGCCCGGCGCGCCGTCGTCGTCTCGGTCGACCGCGTGGTGTCGAACGACGAGATCCGCCGCGACCCCAAGGCGACGACGATCCCGGGCTACCTCGTCACCCACGTCGTCGAGGTCCCGTACGGCGCGCACCCGTGCGCCAGCCACGGCCACTACCGCCTCGACGAGGAGCACGTGACGGCGTACGCGTCCGCTGCCCGCGGTGCGGCACGCGGCAACGGCGAGGCGTGGGACGACTACCGCGCGCGGTACGTCGACGGGCCGTCGGACCACGACGCGTACCTCGAGGCCTGCGGCGGTCCCGCCGAGCTCGCGCGCCGGCTCGCCGAGGAGGCGGTGCGATGAGCGCCCGGGGATGCTCGACGCTCGAGCTCATGGCCTGCGAGCTGGCCGGCCGCCTGCGCGACGGCGAGATCGTGATCATCGGCGGCGCGTCGCCCGTGCCGATGGCGGCCGCGCTGCTCGCGCAGCTGACCACCGCGCCGAACCTCACGCTGCTCACGGGGTCGGGCGCCGTGAACCCGCGCCCGTCGCACCTCGCGCCGTCCGGCGGCGACCACGCCTACGTCGCCGGCGCCGAGGCGTACTTCACGATGGAGGACACGTTTGACGACACCGAGCGCGGCCGGTGGGACGTCGGGATCTTCGGCGGCATCCAGGTCGACCCGTACGGGAACTTCAACCTGACGTTCGTCGGCGGCGAGCTGGGCGCGCCGAAGTTCCGCGGCCCGGGCCTCGTGAACGTCGGCCTTCCACTGGCGCTGGGCCGCACGATGCTGTGCGTCGAGCGGCATGACCCGGCGGTGTTCGTCGAGCGCCCGAGCTTCGTCTCGGGGGCGGGACGGCGCCGCCCGGACGGCACGCCGTACCCCGCCGGGCGGCTCGGCACGGGACCGGACGTCTGCGTCACGTCGCTGGCGACGCTCGACTTCGCGGGCGAGGGCGAGCGCATGGCGATCGCCACCGTCCATCCCGGGGTCGACGCCGAGCACGTCCGCGCGCAGACCGGCTTCGCGCTCGGCGGGCCCGAGCGGCCCCCGGCCACCCCGGCGCCGGATCCCGCGGTCCTCGAGGTGCTGCGCCGGCGGGTCGACACCACCGGCGTCCTGCGCGCAGAGCAAGGAGCACGATGATCACCAGAAGCGGCGCTGCGCGGCTTGCGTTCGGGTGCGCGTTCGCGCCCGGTCCCCACACCGTCGAGCACATCGCGTTGGCCGAGTCGCTCGGCTACCGGCACGCGTGGCTGTACGACTCGCCCGCGCTGTACCTCGACCTGTGGGCGACGCTGGCGCGCGCCGCCGAGCGCACGGACCGGCTCGGCCTGGGCACCGCGGTGATGGTGCCGCGCCTGCGGCACGTGCTCGCGACGGCGTCGGCGATCGTCACCGTCCACGGGCTGTCGGGCGGCCGCCTGACCGTCGGCGTCGGCAGCGGGCTGACCGCGGCGCGCACGCTCGGGCTCAAGCCGATGCGCTGGAGCGAGGTCGCCGCGTACGTCGGCGCGCTGCGCCGGCTGCTGCGCGGCGAGACCGTCGAGTGGGACGGCCGGGCGATCCAGCTCATGTACGACGAGGGCCACCTCGACGTGCTGCCGGTCGAGGTGCCGTTCCTCTTCGGCGCCGAGGGCCCGAAGGGCCTTGCCGCGGCGCGCGAGCACGCCGACGGCGTGATCACGATCCGCGCGAACCCCGGGCCGTTCGCGCGGTCGGCCCGCCTGGTCACCGGCACCGTCCTCGAGGACGGCGAGCCGCCGACCTCCGACCGCGCCTGGGAGGCCGCGGGGCACGCCGCCGCGACCGCCTACCACGTGTCCTACGAGTTCGGCTCGGACATGAGCGGCCTGCCGAACGCCGACGCGTGGCGGGCGTACATCGACGCGCTGCCCGAGGCCGAGCGGCACCTGCTGCTCCACAAGGGACACGTCACCACGGTGTCCGAGCACGACGCCCGGTTCATCCCGCGCGAGACCGTCGCGCAGCTGACGTTCACCGGCACCGTCGACCAGCTCGCCGCGCGCTGCCGCCGGCTGGCGGCCCGCGGCATCACCGACGTGATCTTCCAGCCCGCGGGACCGGACATCCCGCGCGAGCTCGAGGCGTTCGCCCGGGTGGCCGCGGCCGTCGCCGCGGACGCCGAGCACGCGGCGACCGCGGAAGGACGGACGGCATGAGCACCGCGCAGATCAGCCGGCGCTACGCCCGCACGCCGTCGGGCCGGGTGCACTACCGCCGCGCCGGCGACGGGCCCCCGGTCGTCCTCCTCCACGCGGTGCCCGGCTCGTCGGAGGTCATCGTGCCGCTCCTTTCGCAGCTCGCCGATCGCTTCACGGTGCTCGCGCCCGACCTGCCGGGGTGGGGGCTGACGACCGCGCCCGCCGGCGACGCGCCCGGGCTCGACGCGTTCGCCGCGATCGTCGAGGAATGGCTCGACGCGCTGGGCCTCGACGCGGCGCACGTGTACGGGGCCGGCGCGGGCGCCTGGGTCGCCGCGGCGCTCGCCGCCCGCGCGCCGGACCGGGTGGCGGACATCCTGCTCGACGAGGTCGAGCTCCTCGACCCGGAGAGCCGCCGTGAGCGCCTGAAGCACGTCACGCCGCTCCCCGCGCCGCGCCAGGACGGCACGCACATGGTCGCCGTGTTCCACGCGATCCGCGACGCGCAGCTCTTCCGCCCGCACTACGACCAGCGCCGGGTCACCGTCGTCGCCGACATGCCCTCGCCGCAGCACCTGCACGCGGCGGCGATGGCCGCCTGGGAGGGCGGGCCGCACGCCCACGAGCTCGAGCGCGCGGTGCTCGAGGCCGACCCCGCTGCGCTGGCTGCCGTCGCGCCCGAGCGGGTCTACGCGGTCGCCCCGCTGCCCGAGGGCCTCGGCGCGGGGGTGCGCGTCACCGACGACCTCCAGGATCACCGCGACGCGCTCGCCGGCACGATCGCCGCGGCCTTCGCCGGCGCCGCCGGCGGCCCGCCCGCCGACCCGCCTGCGCCGGCGCCGGCGCTCGGCGAGATCGTGCGGACGTACGTCGACACCACGCGCGGGCAGGTCCACGTGCGCCGCAGCGGCGAGGGCGGCAGGCCGGTCGTCCTCCTGCACTCCAACCCGGGCGGAGCGGAGGTCGTCGAGGCGATGATGCTCGCGTGGGGCTCGCGCCGCGCGGTGGTCGCCCCGGACATGCTCGGCAACGGCCTGTCGGACAAGCCCGCGCCGGACATCGAGGTCGACATCGCGTTCGAGGCCGGCGTCATGCTCGAGGTCCTGCGCGAGCTCGGCCTCGACGAGGTCGACGTCTGGGGTGCGCACACCGGCGCGCTCGTCGCGATCGAGATGGCGATCGCCGACCCGGACCGGATCCGCACGGTCGTCTTCGACGGCGTCCCGCTGCTGACGCCGAGCGAGAACGAGCAGGTCCTCAGCGAGTACTTCATCTCGCTCGAGCCCGACCCCTACGGCCTGCACCTGCTCGACGCCTGGCACACGCGCCGCGACGGCTTCTTCTACTGGCCGTGGTACCGGCGCACGCGCGAGGGGCTGCGGTCGCTCGAGCTGCCGTCGGCCGAGGTGCTCCACGACTTCGTCATGGGCATGCTGCGCAGCGGCGTCAGCTACCACAAGTCGTACGCCGCGGCCTTCCGCTACCCGACGCGCGAGCGGCTCCCGCTGCTGACGCAGCCGACGCTGTCGTGCGCCGGGCCGGCCGACGTCTTCGTCGACGGCATCGAGGAGGCCGCCGCGCTCGTGCCGGGCGGCCTGGGCCGCAGCGCGATCACCGCCACCACCCCCTGGTACCCGAACTGCCCGCCCGACGTCCTGGCCGGGGTCATCGCGGTCTACGAGGACTTCTGCAGCAACCCAACCGACGTGCCGTCCGCGCGAGCGGCCGCAGGCACATCAAGGAGAACCCCATGAGATCCAGGAACCTGACATCGCTCGCCGCGGCGCTCGCCGCGGTCGCGCTCGCCGCAGGCTGCGGCTCGGACAGCGACTCCGGCGGCGGCGACGCGGGCGAGGATGCGAAGGAGCCGGTGAAGGTGGCGATGGTGCCGCCGACGTCCGGGCCGCTCGCGCTGTTCGGCGAGCAGCTGCGCGAGGGCGGCGAGTTCGCGATCAAGCAGCTCAACGCCGAGGGCGGCATCGACGGGCGCAAGCTCGAGCTGCTGGTCGGCGAGACCGACGGCAAGCCCGAGAGCACGCTGCGGACCGTCGAGCGCTTCGTCCAGCGCGAGGACGTGAGCTTCGTGACCGGCATCATGACCTCGTCGGAGAGCGCCGCCTTGCAGGAGAAGCTCCCCGCGCTCGGCGCGACGTTCATCAACGTCATCTCCCGCGACGACGCGCTGACCGGCGAGACCTGCTCGCCGCGCGCCTTCCGCGTCGCCGCGAGCAACAGCATGCTCGTCAACACGGCGGCGAGCCAGATCGGGAACGCCGGCGTGAAGAAATGGGCGATCATCGCGCCCGACTACAGCTTCGGCCGCGACGCCGCCGAGAGCCTCAAGGAGGCCGTCAAGAACAGCGGCGGCACCGTCGTCAAGGAGGTCTACCCGCCGCTCGGCACGACCGAGTACGGCTCGTACATCACCCAGCTCGCCCGCAGCGGCGCGGAGGGCCTGATCCCGGTGCTCACCGGCGGCGACCTCGTGGCGTTCGTCAACCAGGCCGACCAGTTCAAGCTGCTGCGCAAGATCAAGGCGGTCCAGGGCGTCATCTCGGTGCAGACGCCGATCCTCGAGCCGCTCGGCAAGCGCGCGATCGGCTTCCGCGACACGCTCGACTACCACCCGGGCATCGACACCGAGAAGAACCAGGAGTTCGTCAAGGCGTGGGAGGCCGAGCACGGCGAGCCGCCGACGTTCGTCCACGCCAACGTCTGGCTCGCGTTCGAGACGCTGGCCGCCGCGATCGAGAAGGCGGGCAGCGCCGACTCGGACGAGGTCAACAAGGCGCTCGAGGGCCTGAGCTACGACACGATCTTCGGCCAGGTGACGATGCGCGCCGAGGACCATCAGCTCCTGCGGGATACGTACGCGGCCGAGGTCGTCGAGGGCGACCTCGTCGCCGGCATGGACTGGAAGATCCTCGAGACGATCCCGCCGGACGTCGGGACGCCGGAGCCCGATCCGGCCTGCGAGCTCTGAGCAGCCGATGGACCGCGACCTGTTCGAGGAGGAACACCGGTGGTTCCGTGAGACGGTCGCCGACTTCGTCAGCCGGGAGGTGCTCCCCCACCGGGAGGAGCACCGCGCCCGGCGGGCGATCCCGGCCGAGGTGTGGCGTGCCGCCGGGCGGCACGGCTTCCTCGGCCTCGGGGTCGCCGCGGAGTACGGCGGGTCGGGCGTCGACGACTTCCGCTTCAACGTCGTGCTCAACGAGGAGCTCGCGCGGGCGGGCATGGCGTACGGGGCGTCGTTCGGCACGCACGTCGACGTCGTCGCCCCGTACCTCACCCGTCTCACGACGCCCGAGCAGCGCGAGCGGTGGCTTCCCGGCTTCTGCGCCGGGGAGCTCGTCACCGCGATCTGCATGACCGAGCCCGGGGCCGGCTCCGACCTCGCCGCGATGCGCACCACCGCGCGCCGCACGAACACGGGGTGGGTCCTCAACGGCTCGAAGACGTTCATCACCAACGGCATTCGCGCCCGGCTGCTCGTGGTCGCGGCGCGCACCGGCGAGCGCGCGATCTCGCTCTTCGTCGTCGAGGACGGGACGGAGGGCTTCAGCCGCGGCCGCAAGCTCGACAAGACCGGGCAGCCGGAGGCCGACACCGCCGAGCTGTTCTTCGAGGACGTCGAGCTGCCGGCCGAGAACCTCCTCGGCGAGGAGGGCCGCGGCTTCGCGTACATGATGAGCCACCTGCCGCAGGAGCGGATGAGCTCGTCGACGCTGAACCTCGCGCACGCGCGGGTCGCCTACGAGGCGACGCTCGAGTACGTGCGCGAGCGCCACGCGTTCGGGCGGCCGGTCGGCTCGTTCCAGCACAACCGGTTCGTGCTCGCCGAGCTGGCGACCGAGCTCGACGTCGCGCAGGCGTTCGTCGACCGCTGCCTGGCGCGTCACGCGCGGGGCGAGCTCGACGCGGTCGACGCGGCGAAGGCCAAGTGGTGGTCCTCGCACACGCAGAACCGCGTGATCGACGCCTGCGTCCAGCTCCACGGCGGCTACGGCTACATGACCGAGTACGAGGTTGCGCGAGCATGGACGGACGCCCGGGTGACCCGCATCTGGGCGGGATCGAACGAGATCATGAAGGAGATCATCGGGCGCTCGCTCGGCCTCGGTGATCCCGCGGAGGTGACCAGGAGATGAGTCTGCGTACGAGGATCCCCGGGTGGCCGGCGCTGCGGGCCATGCGCTGGTCCGACGAGCAGGCCGAGCGCTACTACCGCGAGGGCCGCTGGGAGCGGCGCGGCCTGGACGCGATGCTCGCCGAGCACGCGGCCCGGACGCCCGACCGGCTCGCCTGCACCGACGGCCGGGTCTCGGTGACCTGGGCCGAGCTGGACCGGCGGGCGCGCGCCGCCGCCGCGGCGCTGCTGGACCGCGGCCTGGAGCGCGGCGACGTCGTCGTGCTGCGCACCGGCAACTCCACCGACCACGTCGTCCTGCACTACGCGCTGGCGGCCGCCGGCCTGGTGGGCTACCTCGTGCCGGGCGGCGCGTCGTCGTCGGCGGTCGCGACCGCGATGCGGCGCACCGAGGCGCGCGCGCTGGTCACCGACGAGCCCGTGGACCCCGAGCTGTCCGGCGCGCTCACGGCGCCCGGGCTGATCGTGGCGATGGACGAC
>Ga0310834_101485_pt1 | contig 14063 bp, 12 predicted proteins | sample SM_ome_2_FD_201314 | JGI IMG/M metagenome (GOLD analysis project Ga0310834, IMG submission 201314) | Sorghum-adapted microbial communities enriched on stacked mutant (SM) sorghum from Joint BioEnergy Institute, Emeryville, California... ... | reverse complement strand
CGGCCGCGGCCGCTGGACCATGCGCTGGAAAGCGGCATTGAACGCATTCGACATCGCCTTCGAAGGCCGACTCTCCCTCGCAAGGAACTAACCAAGATCACTTACACCGTTCACTTGACAGACCCTCCGGGGGGGGTCCTGCGTGGCCCCGCTCGACCGGTTGCTGCGGGAGGCCGGGCGCCGCCGCTGACGGGTAGTCGTGCTTGTCGCACCCGTGCGGGAGCGGGTGCCGCTCGCGACAGCAGTCATGGATCTCCTTAGGTGAAAAGCGCATGAGACGACAGGACGGGGACGAGTGAGAAGACTCCGACTGTCGTTCGCGGACGGTCTCGTGAGTGGAGCCGCGTGCGGAGGAATGGCGGCTAGAGGTCCTTGTCGGATCTGGGGATTGTCCCTGAGGGCTCACAGCCATCAGATCATCAGAGACTGAAGAACGATAGCACCGCTCGAGCGCACCGACAACCTTCACCAACTGCGTCGACGCGAAGCGGCGACCGCGGAGCCCGCCGATCGGAAAGCAGGCTTGGTCAAGCCGTTGGTGAGTTCGGGCCTTGGCGCAGAAGCCGGCGGAATGGCCCGTCGTCCTCGATGATCTCGTCGTAGGTGCCGATCTGCGTGACTCGTCCGTGCTCGAGGACGATGATTCGGTCGGCCAGGCGCATGGTGGAGGGCCGGTGGGCGATCAGAATCGTGGTCCGGCCGCTAGCCACCCGGCGCAGCACCGTGTGCAGGTCACGTTCGGCCTGGGCGTCCAGGTTGGACACTGCCTCGTCGAGGATCAGGATCGGCGCGTCACGCAGGAGAGCACGGGCGATGGCGATGCGTTGGCGTTGTCCGCCGGAAAGGCCGGCACCGCGTTCGCCGACCACGGTTTGCCATCCGTTGGGAAGCGCGGTGATGAAGCTGGTGGCACCGGCTGCCTCGGCGGCCCGCTCGACGTCGACGTCGGTGGCGTCGGGCCGGGCCAGACGGATGTTCTCCCGCACGGTGGTGTGAAACCGGTGCATGTCCTGGGGAACGACGGCCATGAGAGCACGCAGGTCGTCCTGAGTGAACTCGCGTACGTCGTGCCCACCGACGCGGATGCTGCCCTGATCGGTGTCCCACAGGCGCAGCAGCAGGTTGACACACGTGCTCTTGCCGGCATCAGAGTGGCCGACCAGGGCGACCGTGCTGCCCGGCTCGATGTCGAAGCTGACCCGGTTCAAGGCCGGTGGTTGGCCGGGCCGATACGAGAAAGTGACGTCAGCAAACGTTATTCGTGGTGTGGTGACGGCCGGCGAGGTCGTCACGGTGTCGATGACGGCCGGCTGGGCGTGCAGGAGAGCGTGTATGCGGTCACTGGCGGCGACGACCTGACCGACCTCTCGCAGGGTCGCCGACAGGGTGACCAGCGGAGCGAACGCGCCGGTGGCGAGGACGATCGCGACCGTTAGGGCGGCGTTGGGAATGGCGTTGTTGCCGGCGAGCACGGCGGCCACGGCGAAGGTCGCGACTACCGCGAGAGCGACCAGCGCGTCGGTCGCGGCCTGTTCGACGCCGGCGCGGCGGCCGTGGGCGATGCTCGCCCTCAGGATGCCGCGATGCTGAGCCTGAATGCGGTTCAGGGTCCGCTGCTGTGCGCCGGCGGCGAGGATCTCTCGGGTGCCCTGCACGGTGTCCACTACAGCAGCGCCGAGTTCGCCAAGTTCCTCGCGCAGCTGTTGGCCCTGCCGCTGGGCGCGGCCGAGCAGCCACGACGGAACCGAGGCGACGAGGAGGACGAACGGCAGGGCCACGAGGGCGAGCATCGGGTGGATCATGGCCAATCCGGCCAGAGCCAGGATCGGAACGGCGACGGCGGCCACCGCCGGTGGGGCGACATGGGAGGCGAACAGCTCCAGCATCTCCACGTCAACGATGCTGGCCCGGGCGACGTCGCCGCTGCGCCGCTGCAACAGGTAAGCCGGGGTGAGCTCCTGAAAGCGGCGGTAGAGCGTCATGCGCAGGTCGTGCAGCATGCGGAAGGACATGACGTGGGTGAGCCACATGTCCAGGAATCCGAGCACCCCGAGCGGAATCAGCAGGCCAGCGATGACCCAGACCAGCGGCAGCAGGTGGTCCGCCGGTGCTCCGGCCACGGCTCGTCCGACGATGAGCGAGCCGGTCACCGCGGCGGCGATGGTCGCGACGTGGATGAGAACATGGACCGTGATCGCGCCGTAGAACCACCGGCGGTACGGGCGCAGCAGCGCGATGACAGGGCGCAGGCTACGGGCCAGATGCCCGACTGCGTTTCCATGGGCTGGGGTGGGGGTTTCGATGACGGTCATGACATGGCCTGTGCAGCGACGAGGGCGGCGTAACGGCCGCGTTGCCGGATGAGTTGGTCGTGTCCGCCCTGCTCGGCGATGCGACCGTTGTCGAGCACGAGGATGCGGTCGGCGTCGTGGACGGTGGACAAGCGGTGGGCGATGATCAGCGTGGTCCGGCCGCGTCGCAGGGTCCGTAGCGACTTCTGAATCGACTCCTCGGTTGCTACGTCCACATTGGAGGTCGCTTCGTCGAGGATAAGGATTGGCGCGTTTTTGAGCAGGGCGCGGGCGATCGCGATGCGTTGGCGCTGCCCGCCGGACAGGCGCAGGCCGCGCTCTCCGACGACGGTGTCCAACCCGGCCGGCAGGCTCCGAACGAACTCCTCCGCGCCGGCCGTGGCCAGCGCCTGCCACAGCCGGGAGTCGTCGGCGTCCGCGGCTGCCATCGTGGTCAGCCCTTTGAAGTAGCCGGACACGGTGACGAGTCGGATGGCCGCGTCGCGGATGTCCGCCGAGCGGCGGCGCAGCTCGCGCCCACGCTCTTCCGCGACACCGAACGTCTTCAATGTCGTCATGCCCTGCAGGTTGTCGACGAACTCGGCTGACAGGGGCCGGTAACTGTCCGACCAGAACCGCATCCGATGCCCCAGTGCCCGGTACTCCGCGGACGGGGCCAGGATGACCGCCGCAGCGAACACCGCGATGCACGCCCCGGTGGGTGGATCGATGACGACGACCGTGCCGAGGATCGCAACCGCGGTGATGGCCGCGGCGGCGACCTTGGCCAGGAACAGTCGGAAATAGCTGTCCAGCCGCTCCACGCCATCGACAAGCACCGCCTGCAGTTCGCCGGAGCGTTCCCGGCCAAGCCAGCGTGGTCCCAGCGCCAGAATGGTCGAGACCAACCGCATCCGCAGCCTGGTGGTGATGCGTACGGACGCGCCGGCCAGCGTCCCGCTCTGCACCGCCGTCATAAGTGCTCGTACCAGGATCAGGCCGACCGCAATGCCGATCCATACCAGCGCGGTGTGCCACGCCCCGGTGCGCAGCACGGCGCCCAGGCCAAGAGCCAGCGCCGCGCCCGTCCCGACTCGCGCCACGGCGATCGCCAAGCCCAGTGCTACCGAGGAGACCAACGCGCCCCGTTCGCGCATCGCCAACGCCAACAGCCGGCGGTCGAATGCCCGCGCGTGACGGGTTCCGTTCGCTGGGGTCAGGTCAACGGCCGCAGATGTCGATGTCATCGGTCACCCGCCCTTACCTGTCGAACGCGCCCTTGCTGCCAGGCCCTCGAACTGGTCGCCGGCCGGCACGGGGCGTGCTGCGGCGTCTGCCCGCACCTGGTGATTGGCGGGGTCACGCCGGCATGTTCAGGCATGTTGCCTGTAATATGCAACTGCAAGTCAGTTGCAATAAGGGCCGACTGGATGAGGAGCACGGAGATCAAGTGCCGGTCTCAGAGGTGTTCTTGCAACTTCCTAGCAACTACTACACTCATGCAACATGACTGGCCTCCGATCGCCGGCGACGGGCACGGTGGTGGAGACAGTGCTGCTGAGCACGGGCCATGGCCGGCTCTGGTATCGGGTTCGCCACGCCGACCTGGGTACGGCCGCGCCCGACGATGTCGCTCGCCAGCTGTCTGGGCTGGCGGCCGGTGATGCGGCGGGGTTGTTGCATTCGACGTCGTGGCGGTTCGAGGCCGGACGCGTGGTGCTGACCTATGTCGCGTTGCCCGACCCGGCGCCGGGGCCGGGCCGGCGCCCGGTCCCTTCGGTGTCGCGCTGTGCGAGCGCCGGGCCGCTGGCGCCATCACCGGAATCGGTGTCGACGGATGACGTGGCTGCCCACGCCTGCCGGCACCTGGTTTACCTGCGCCACACCGACCCGCTCGTCGCGGGTCGGGCCCGGGCCACGCCGGAGTTGTGGGCGTTGATCGATGAGTTCCTCCCAGCCGTGGCCGGGCTGCTGTTGCAACCAACCGAGCCGGAGACTAGGGAGTTGGCTGGTGGGCCTGCACACGTTGCCTGATCTGTCGTACGACTACGGGGCGCTGGAGCCGTACGTCCATGGGCAGATCGATGACCTGGCCGAGTGCGCCGGTGTCGACCGGGCGGTGGTGCTGGCCGAGGTTTACCGGCTGTGTCTCACGTCGTGAGCACGTCGTCTCACGCCGTGAGCACGTCGCCGGACGGGCCGCGCCTGTACCGGTATCAACCGGCGGATGCGGCCGAGGTGCTGGCCCGCGAGCGGGATTTGCACGTCGTCTATCGGGCGTGCTTCGCCGATCCGCCATGGTCGGAGAGTGAGGCGCAGATCGCTGCTTTCCCGCAGCGATTGGTTGAGCAGATGGCGCATCCGGGTGCGCACGGCATCATGGTCGAATGTGACGGCCGGGTCGTTGCGGCCGTCTATGGGTGGCCCGCCGGCGATGTGTTGCCGGCGGGCACCGCGTTCGATGATGCGCTGGCCGCCGCCGCTCCCCGCCATGTCGTCGCCGCCCTCACAGCCCCTGCCTTGGTGGTGGCCGAGCTCATGGTCCATCCCGCCCACCGCCGCCAGGGGATCGCCCGCGCGTTGCTGACCCGGTACGTGAGTCGATGGCCCCGGGCCTGGCTGTGTACCCACCCCCAGGCTCCGGCTGTGGCGCTCTACGAATCGATGGGCTGGCGGCGCCAGTTCGACTTCGTCGTCGGGGAGTTTTCCCTCGTGCTGTATCTGTGGCAGGCTGACCACCCACCTGCGTGAGCGCTGATCGACGCGGGAACGAAAGCCGTCACCTCGTTACGGTGCGAGTCGAATGGCCACCCTAGCCCAATGCGGTGGCCCCGACGCCGCCGTTCGCCTCCGCTGGGCCGACGTGGCACCGGTACTGACATGAGCGGACATTGGGCTGTTTCGAGCTCGGTCACATGACTCCACTACCGACTGGCTGGGCCCTGGTTGGTGTACGCATAGCGGTGCTACAATCGTTCGAGTGTTCGGCGCCCGGGCTCGCCGAAACGGAGACGGACTGGCCGGAATTCGTTGGCACAGACCGATTCCGGTGCCAGGACGGTTGAGGGTTCGAATGACCTGACACGACTCAGGGGTTCGGATCCCTTCGGGTGCGCAAGCTTAAGTGGCCTCTGGACTGCGGAAACGCGGGTCAGAGGCCGAACTTTTTCCACTGTCGGTTCATGATCGTGGGCTCGTACGGGGGGTCGCACGACGAGGGTGTCGTTGGGGGTCGGATGGACGCGCAGATGGCGATAGACCTTGCCGTGGCCGCGCTCGCGGGAGCGGTGCTGGGGGCCGAGCGCGAGCTGGGCGGACACACAGCCGGCTTCCGCACGCATTTGTTGGTCTCGCTGGGTGCGTGCCTGTTCACGCTGCTGGGTGTCTACGGTTTCCACGGTGCTGACGGAACGTCGATTGTGGACCCGACCCGGGTGGCGGCTCAGGTCGCCTCGGGCATTGGCTTCATCGGGGGCGGTGCCATCCTGCGTGACGGTGTGACCGTGCGTGGCCTGACGACGGCGGCCACGCTCTGGGTGGCGGCCGCGCTCGGTGCCGCCTCCGCCGCTGGACTGTACGTCGCGACCCTCGTCACCTTGGGGCTGGCGTTGCTGGCCCTGACCGTGATGCGGGCCGTCCGGTCGTTGCCGCGTCGCTGGTTCCGCCGCCCCACCCGCATCGTGGTGGAGTACACGCCGGGCCAGGGAACCCTGGGCCTGTTGGCGCGACGTATCGAGGAGAGCGGGGCCACGGTGCGGTCGCTGCGGGTGCAGGATCCGCCCGAGGCGGATGGGGCGGAGATGGTGCGCCGGGTGGAGATGGAGGTCCGGCTGCCGCAGCCCCAGCTCGCCGCGCTCCTCGAGACGTTTCGTGACCGGCCCGAGGTCCGGGCGGCCTACACGGCCCAGGGACGCTGAGCCAGGGCAGGCCGCTCTCCGACGGGCCCGGCGCCCTGCGACGACCGCCGGTTGCTCAGGCCCCGACGAGCTGCTGCAGGCGTTCGATCGTGGCCCGCTGGTGGTCCAGCTCGGCCATGCGTTCCTTGACGGCCGCGAGGTGGTCTCGCAGGTAGTCGGCGACGCACGCATCCAGCGATGCCCCGTCTTCGGTGAAGCACGGCATGATCTTGGCCACGATTGCCGGCGGGAGGCCGCCGTCCAACAGAAGGCGGATGCGCCGGACCGTCTCGGCGCGGGTCGCCCCGCGTCGCATGAGCCTGACGGCTGCACAGAGATGCATTGGTGGCGGCCGGCGATGGCGATCTGTGCGGCGGTCGGGACCCGCGCGCGTGTGCCCGCATCCGTCGACCTGGTTCGCGCAGGCAACGCCGACCAATCCGGCAACGGTTTCATCCCCACCCGCTCGGTTTGAATCTGGCATGTCGACTTTTGGCGAAACAGTAGGCCTTTGCTGTTACGTACATATCTGTATGTAAAGCAATCTCTTTTCTGGCCTCTTGATCGGCGCTACGCTCTACCCAGCGAATGACCATGTTCACGTCGACATTCGCTGATTCTTGCTGAACCTGCCGTTGTGCGAGGGGAGGAAGCGGCGCGGACAGCGATCCGTGACACCGCGAACCCGATGACGATATCCAGGCGATCGTTTCTGGGCTTGAGCTCGGCGACCGCACTCACCGCCCTGACCGGCCTCGCCGGCAGTCGCGGGACCACATCACAGACGCCCACATCGAGGCTGTACAACCAGAACGACTACATCCTCATTCAAGGCGGACGGGTGCTGACCCTCGACCCACAGCTCGGGGAACTGTCGGTCGGCGACGTGCTCATCCAAGGCGACGAGATCGTCGCCGTCGGCACGCAGCTGTCTCTGCCCGGCCCTGGCGTCGTCATCAACGCCGCCAACAAGTTGGTGACGCCCGGGCTGATCGACAACCACCGGCATCTGTGGGTGACGCTGCTGCGCGGCTTCAGCGCCAACCACACCTTCAATGACTACTTTGGACAGGTCCTGCTGACCGTGTCCCCTAACCTCACCACCGATCACGTCTATCTCGGCTGCCTGTTGGGCGCCTACGAAGCGCTCAACGCCGGGGTCACCACCGTCCTGGACTGGAACCACGGCACCAACACGCGTGACCACGCGCTCGCCGCAATCACAGCGTTGCGGGACTCCGGGATCCGGGCCGTCTTCGCCTACTCGTCGCCAGCGGCGGACAGCGTACGGGCCGACGCCCCGCCCAGCACTGTCGACCTGGACGCGGTGCAATCCGTCATCCAGAACGACCCGCTCATCACCCTCGCGATCGCCACGCGCAACCCGGAGAACGCCACCACGGCCGGCCTGCAGAGAATTGCCGACGACATCGCCGAGGCCCGGCAGCGGGGTGTACCGGTGACGCTGCACACCGGTTTCGGCTTCGGTCCGTCGGCCCCGCAGTGGCTGGCGAACGAGGATCTTCTGGGCCCGGACATCACCTTCATCCACGGCAACGCGTTCTCGTCGACCGACCTGGACCTGATCGCCGAAGCGGGTGCCTTCATCAGCAGTTCGCCCGACACCGAGCTGCAGATGGGCCTCGGCGCCCCGCCGCTGCGGGCGATGCTCGACGCGGGTGTCAAGCCGACCGTCAGCGTCGACGTGGTCGCGGCTGCCTCGGGCGACCTGCGTACGCAGCTGCGACTCCTGCTCCAGACGCAGCGGCTGCTTGACTCTCTGGCCAGCCAGCCCGGGCCGATGCTGCCGTGGAGCGCGCTCACGCCGTACGTGACCCACCATGCGGCGGCCTCGCTACTGCTGGACGATCAGATAGGACGGCTCGCACCCGGAATGCAGGCGGATGTGGTGCTCATCGATCTCGCCGACCCGGCCGTCGCGCCGCTGGAGTCGGCCGAGCTGACCATGTTGACCGCTCCGCCCAGCGCCGTGCACACGGTCCTGGTCGCCGGCCAGATCGTCAAGCAGAACGGCCAGCTCGTCGTCGGGGACCTGGCGTGGTTGCGCAACGCGGTCGAGATCGCCCGCAACAACCTCCTCAACTCGTTGTAGTCCGCGCAACCTACCGGGCGGCACGCCTTGTGCCGGGCGAACCGAGCACTTGGGCCTCTGACTCGTGAGACGCGAGTCAGAGGCCCATTCACAGCGTCGAACGGCCCCGGATTTCGGTTACGCCGGACAACGCCGGACAGGCCGGTATCGCGGTCGTCCGTGGGGTCGGAGCCGTCATTCGGCCCGGAGCGCGGCGGCGGTCGTGGCCCGGGCGGCCCAGACAGCCGGCCCGAGGGCGCCGAGGACGGCCAGGATGAGGCCGGCGGTGGCGAGAGCGAGCAACGGCAGCGGGCGGTACACGTCAACGATGTCCGGGGGAAGGTTGGTTCCGGCGGCGCGGGCGATGACCGGGATGAGCTGTTGGTGCAGGGCGATACCCAGGGGAATGGCGAGCGCCCCGCCGACCAGGCCGGCCGGCACCATCGACGTCACCACCAGAAGCCGGACCTGATGAGGCGTCATGCCCAACGCTTTAAGGACACCGATGGTGTGGATCTGCTCGCGGGCGTCGAGCGTCGCGGTGTTCAGCACGCCGAGGGCGGCGAGGGCGGCCAGCGCCGTGGTCAGCGCGGTGATCAGGCCGAGCATGATGGCGATGGTCTGGTTCGTCGCGTCGTCGGCGGTTACCAGAGCCAACGCCGACCGCCCGTCGAAGGCCTTAGCGAGCGTATCCACATACTCGTATTCATCCGCTCCTGGGGTCAGTCCCACCTCGAATCGGTCAAGGGTTACGGACTCGACCAGGCCGACCAGTCCGGACGTACTCATGATGAGCACCCCTTGGCCGGCTCCGCTGAACACCTCACCCACCACGCGCACGCGACGGGCACCGAGCTCGGTCGCGATGGTGATGACGTCGCCGACGGCTGCTCCGGTCAGGTACAGCGTCCGGGAGCCCGCCACGACCTCGTCATCATTCTCGTACCAGCGCCCGGATATCAACGGATATCCGGTCCACGATGCATCGGCATCGTACGCCGTGACCTGCACCGGTTCGGTGACGCCGGCGAGCTGTACCTCTGTCTCCATCACCCCTACCACGCGGGCGGTAGCCGGCTGAGCGAAGATTGCTGCCCGCACCGCGGCCGGGTCCGGGCGCATCGAGGCCCGATCCGTCGGTGCCCCGGCCTGACCCGGCTCGGCCGACTCCGGGTCTGCGGCGGGTTCGCGGCCACGGGGTGGGCCGGCCGGCGGCAGCTCCACAATGACCGGAACCGCGGCCACCCGGCTGAACGCCTCTTGGACCCGGGTCAGCGAGATGGCGAGACCGGTGGCAAAGACCACGGCGGCGGCGCCGAGTAGCACGGCGATGAACGTGACAGCCGCCCGAGCCGGCCGGGCGATTGGCGCGGCGAGGCCCAAGCCAACCGGGCGGGGAAGCCTCGCGCTGGCAACGGCGCGGCGGACCGTCAGACCGCGACCAGGGCGCGGGGACCGGCCGATCGTGATCGCCTGTACGGCGGGCAGGCGCGCCGCCCGGACCGCCGTACCGACCGCAGCGGCCCCGACGATCACCGGCACACCGAGCATGACCACGAGGTCGGCCCAGAGCGGGATGCTCGCCGAGCCGGAGAGGCCGTACGCCTGCGCGGTCTCGGCGAGCAGGGGCACCGCAGCGAGCCGTCCGAGCGCCACGCCGACGACCACGACCGGGACGCACACCGCGAGAATCTGCCCCGCGTACACCGCCACGACCTGGGCCGGTGTGAAACCGACCGCCTTGCGTACGCCGATGCCTCGGAATCCGGCCACGATGGCGCCGGCGACCACGTTGACGACGATGAGCACCGAGAGCACCAGGCCGAGCACGCCGAAGGCGACCACGAACGGCACCATCGGGGCGATGTGCTCCTCGGCACGCAACTGCGCGGTCAGGTAGGTCGTCAAGCCGGTGAGCGCACCGTCGGGCAGGTCTGTCGTCGCCACGGCTACGGCGGTGCGGATGTCGCTGTCGGTCGCTATGGTGGCGAACCGGTAGAGCATCTGGCGGCTCGTAATCGCGCCGTCGGGGTGCAGCACGTCGGTCTGCGTGGGCCAGACCCAGGCATCGGCCGTCGCGGTGACGGAGTCGGCGATGCCCACCACCCGCAACCGGGGTTGACCCGGGACGTCGACGACTATCTCAGAGTTGACGGTAAAGCCCGGCATCCCTTCGCCGAACCGGTGACGGGAGAGGACGATCTGGCCGGGACCGGTCAGCCAGGAACCATCGATGATATTTAGACGATCCACTGTGGAGTCATCCTCGGCCCGACCCACGATGAGGCCAGCTGGGCGCCGGTGGGGGCCGGCGGCCAGCGGGGCCAGGATGGCGTCGAACGGGCCCGCCGCTGCGGTGACACCGGGCTCGTTGGCGGTCGCGGCCAGCGCGGCCGCGTCGACCAGCGTGGGGTCGAAGGCGGCGTTGGCGTGCGCGCCCTGCTGGCGCTGGAAGGCCTCGTCGAACGGCGCGCTGGAGGCGACCAGCAGGCCCAGCGCGAGCATCGTGGCGCCGCTGGAGAGCAGGACCACGACGGCGACGACAAGACTCTGGCCGCGGCGCTGGCGTACGGCCGCACCCGCGGCAGCGATGATTGCCCTCATGCCGGTACCTCCGGCGCTGCAGTCGTGTGGCCGGGTGTTGCGGTCGTACGGTCGGGCGCCTTGGCTGAGGCCAGTCGGCCATCGCGCAGCTCCACGACCCGGGTCGCACAGCGGCGAGCCAGGGCCGGGTCGTGTGTGACCAGCAGGATCGTCTGTCCGCCTCGGTTCAGATCGCGGAGCAGGTCGGCCACCTGGGCTCCGGCCCGGGCGTCGACCGCGCCGGTCGGCTCGTCGGCGAGTAGTAGCGGTGGCCGGTTGACCAGCGCCCGAGCGAGGGCAACCCGCTGCCGTTCGCCACCGGATAGACGGGCCGGGTAGGCATCCGCCTTGGCCAACAGCCCGAGACTCTCGAGGAGTTCGTCGGCACGGGACAGCGCGGCGCGCCGAGGCACACCGAGAAGCTGGGCCGGCACTGCGACGTTCTCGCGGGCGGTCAGTTCGTCGAGCAGGTGGAAGAACTGGAACACGATGCCGATCTGACTACGGCGGAAGCGGGCCAGCGCGCTCTCCGACAGCTGGCCCAGATCGGTCCCGGCTACCTCGACCCGGCCGGCGGACGGTCGGTCGAGGCCGGCGACCAGGTTGAGCAGCGTGGATTTACCGCTGCCGGAAGGACCCATCACCGCCATCGCCTCGCCCGCGGCGACGGTGAGGTCTACACCATCCAGAGCCGGCGGACCGGCCGCTTCGTAACGCTTAACTGCCCCCTGCAGCCGTATCAATACGGTCATGACCTTACTCCGTTTCGTATGAGGACGGGTTTCTGGTGGTTGGCGAGGCGATACAACGGACCCGTTCCGTTCGAACCGACGTGACCGTAGGTGCGCGATGCGGGCGTGGGCATCGGGCGCGAGATCGGTCCGGGCTGCATCCCGGCGACGACCAGGGCTGCGCATCATCCCCGGGATGTACGCGATCCGATGGACGTGCTACTCCGGGCGGCACCGCAGAATTGCTGCCATGGTCGGTCGTGAACTATGGGCGGACGGCGCGCTTGCCCTGGGCCTGGCGCTGGCCACCTCATGGCTTGCACTGGACGGTGCGCCAATGCTGTTCGGGGCCGCGGACCTGTCGGTATCGGCAGCAGATGCGGGCGAGCCGGGTCGGCTCCCCGGTGCGCCGGACGAGGGGGTCGCGACCGAGTTCGTGGCGGGCCTGCTGATGACGGTTCCGGTGCTGGGCCGGCGTCGGCTTCCGCTGCTCTGCCTGGCCGTCCAGTTCGGCGCGTTGCTCGCATTCGAGACGAGCGTCAATGCCGCGTCCGTGCTCGCGTTGTTGATCGGCGCCTATTCACTGATCGTGTACGGCGCGTCGGTTGTGGTGTCCGCCGGTGCCCTCCTGGTGGCGGCGACCGGTACCGCCGTTGTGAAGACCGATACGTGGCCGAGCCTGCCGGACTGGGCGGGCGTGTTCGCGATCATGTTGCCGGTTGGAGCCTCCGGCTTCGCGATCCGCGCGGCCCGCAGCCGGGCTCAGGCATGGCGACAGCGAGCCGAGGCGCTGCAGCGCGAGCAGGACGCCGCGACTCAGCTTGCGGTGGCCGAGGAGCGGGCTCGCATCGCCCGAGAGTTGCATGACGTGGTCAGCCACCACGTCAGCGTGATGACCATCCAGGCCGGTGCCGCCGGCAAGGTCCTTGACGCCGATCCGGAGCTGGCCCGGGCGGCATTGCGGGACATCGAGGCCAGCGGCCGGGAGACCATGGCCGAGCTGCGACAGATGCTCGGCGTACTCGCGGTCGGCCCCACCGACGACCCTCTGCGGCCACAACCCGGCCTCGACCAGCTCGATTCGCTCATCGACGGTGTCCGACGGGCGGGCCTTCCCGTGTCGGTGCGGTACACACCGGTCGTTCTGCCACGAGGGATTGACCTGGCCGCGTACCGGGTGCTTCAGGAGGCGCTAACCAACGTGCTGCGGCACGCTCCCGGTGCCCGGACCGAGGTGGTCGTCGGGCCGCAAACCACGGCATCGGGCGAGCGCGAACTGGTGATTGAAGTGACTAATGACGCGGGACCGCCGGGTGCCCCGCGCGGCGGTGGGGCCGGCACCGGGCTACTGGGCCTGGCCGAGCGGCTGCGCGTCCTCGGCGGAACCTTGACGCACGGTCGGCGGGTGGGCGGCGGGTACCAGGTCCGGGCCCGCGTGCCACTCGATGAGGCGTCGACGGGTGCGGGAGTCGGCGGATGACTCGAGTCGTGATCGCCGACGACCAGGCCTTGGTCCGCACCGGGTTCCAGATGATTCTGGCCTCCGCCGGCATCGAGGTGGTCGGTCAGGCGTCGGATGGAGTAGCCGCGATCGCCGCCACGCGCCGCACTCGGCCTGATGTCGTCCTGATGGACATCCGCATGCCCGTGATGGACGGGCTGGAGGCCACCCGTCGCATCCTGGCTGAATCGCCGACGACGGTCGAGGGTGAACCGACCAGGATCCTTATCCTGACCACTTTCGATTTAGACCAGTACGTGTACGCGGCGCTCACCGCTGGGGCGAGCGGCTTCCTGCTCAAGGACGTCACCCCGGATCACCTCGTGCACGCCGTACGCCTGGTGCGGCAGGGCGACGCGTTGCTGGCCCCGTCGATCACCCGCCGACTGGTGGAGCGATTCGCCCGAGTCGACCCTGGCCGCGCCGCCCGGCACCGCGATCTCGCCACACTCACTCCGCGCGAGCTGGAGGTGCTCACCCTGCTCGCCCGCGGCCTGAGCAACGCCGAACTCGCCGAGACGCTGCGCCTCAGCGAGGCGACCGTGAAGACCCACGTCACCCGCATCCTTACCAAGCTGCAGCTTCGCGACCGGGTGCAAGCCGTGGTTCTCGCGTACGAGACGGGCCTGGTCACCCCGGGGCGACGGTCGCTCGGGCCCTAATGTCGTACCCGTCGGGGATACTCGCCGGCACGGCCGGACCAGGACCGGCACCGCGCCGATGACCGCCGTCCGGCGGGTCATTTTCGACCCGCGGGTCGTGTACCAGTCGGCACGAGGCGACACGCGACGGGGGATGAACAGCTGTGACGAGTGCCAGGCCGCCATTGGTCGTCTACGACGCGCGTCCCTCTCCTTGGCTTTCTGTGGGTGCTGAGAGCCGCTGTGTTGCAAGGGAATTGTTGCTGGCTGGGGCGTTGCCTGACTGACCGACCACAGTGGAACGCGCACGTGGTCCGTCTCTAGAGTT
>Ga0310834_101484_pt1 | contig 14086 bp, 15 predicted proteins | sample SM_ome_2_FD_201314 | JGI IMG/M metagenome (GOLD analysis project Ga0310834, IMG submission 201314) | Sorghum-adapted microbial communities enriched on stacked mutant (SM) sorghum from Joint BioEnergy Institute, Emeryville, California... ... | reverse complement strand
GAACATTCTGACGGTCGGCGTGGTGACCAAGCCATTCAACTTCGAGGGCAAGCACAGGATGCGCCTGGCTGAGGCCGGCATCGCAGAGCTGGAGCGCTACGTCGACACGCTGATCATCATCCCGAACCAGAACCTGTTCCGTTTGGCCGACCGCAACACGACCTTCGCCGACGCCTTCCGGATGGCCGACAGCGTTCTTCATTCCGGCGTGCGGGGCGTCACCGACCTCATGGTCATGCCGGGCCTGATCAACCTCGATTTCGCCGACGTTCGCTCGGTCATGACCGAGATGGGCAAGGCGATGATGGGAACCGGCGAGGCGAGTGGCGAGAACCGCGCCGTCGCCGCGGCGGAGGCGGCGATCGCCAACCCGCTCCTCGACGACGTGTCGATGAAGGGCGCCAAGGGCGTGCTGATCAACATCACCGGCGGTCCAGACATGACGCTGTTCGAGGTCGACGAAGCGGCCAACCGAATCCGCGAAGAGGTCGACGAAGACGCCAACATCATCTTCGGCTCGACCTTCGACGAGAACCTGCAGGGATCCATCCGGGTTTCCGTGGTCGCCACCGGCATCAACGAGCACGACCGGGCCCAGCCGGGCGGCCGGGCCGCCCCGGCGCGCGGCGCGTCGGCACCCGAGGTTCCGCAAGTGGCACGGGCGCTTCGCTCGGAAAGCCGGCCGGCCTTCTCTCCAACCCCTTCGCCGCGCCCCGCGCACGCCATTCCCAAGGCGCCGAGCCGCCCGGCCTTTCGCAGTGATGACCGCATGGCGGAGATCCAGGAGCAGCACCGGGAAGACGACATCGAGGCATCTGCCGCGCTCGATCCCGCGGACGAAGACCATGACTATCGCGAGCCGCCGTCCCGGCGGCCGCAGGCGCCCAACGGAGCCGATTACCGCGAGACGGGAATCGTCAACCGGATCGCCCGCCGGCTGCGCGGCGAGCCGCTGGGCGGCGTCGTACGTGAGATCCACGAGCCGCCCTTTTCAGAGTACGGATATTCCGTCCGACGCATCGACGGTCCCGCGAGCCAGCCGATGGATATCCCTGCGTTCCTGAGGCGTCCCACGGACTGAGCCATTCTTCAATAGCCCCAAACTTCACCCGGATGTCCCTGGATGATCCGGGTCTTTTTTTTGGAGAAGAGTTCTTCCGGATTCCCGTGCATCTCGCAAGAGCGGGCGGGACCCTTTCTTCTTGAGGGCCCCGCCCGTCACGCTTCCCGTTCGGGTCGCGCGGAATTCCCCGCTCCCGCATCGAACCATCTTCTTTCGAGTCCGACCGATTTCTCATCCACCTTCTCGAAACGGATTGTCCATGGCCAGTTTCGCTGCACCAGTCGTTTCCATTCGCGCCATCGAGCCCATTCCGGGCGCAGACATGATCGAGCTTGCCGTCGTCGCGGACTATCGATCCGTCGTCAAGAAGGGCCAGTTCAAGCCCGGGGACCTCGCCGTTTATCTACCCGAGGCATCCGTTCTTCCGGACTGGATGATCGAGGCGCTCGGCCTTACAGGCAAGCTCGCCGGATCGAAGAAGAACCGGATCAAGGCCGTGCGGCTTCGCGGCTGCCTGAGCCAGGGCATTCTCTATCCGGTCGAGGTCTGCGAGGAGCCGGACAACGTCGGGGACCCGGGCAAGAACTGGTATTTCGTGAACGTCCAGGGCGAGCACCAGGACTATCTGATCGCCGAGTCCTTCGATCGCGATACCTGCATCAAGACCGTGCTCGGCCAGGACATGGCCGAGATCCTCGGCGTGACCAAGTACGAGCCCCCGATCCCGACAACGATGAGGGGCGACGTCTGCTCTCTGCACGGCAGCACGCTATCTTACGACATCGAGAACCTGAAGGCCTGGCCGGATGTTCTCGTTGAGGGAGAGCCCGTCGTCTTTACCGAGAAGATCCACGGCACGCATCTCCAGATCGGCGTCGTTCCCGGCCTCGATCATCCGGAGATCTTCGAGGGCAACTGCTTCGTTGCCTCGAAGGGACTCGGCGCCAAAGGGCTCGTCTTCAAGGACACTGCGGCAAACGCCGGCAACATCTATGTCATGGCCTACAAGGCCCAGACGGATGCGGACGGCCGGACGCTTCGCGACCGGATTCTCGAGGCGGCCCGGACCCTCGGCATCGATGGGCTGTCACCCGATGCGCCGATCTATGTCCTTGGCGAGATCTTTGGTCAGAGCATCCAGGACCTGACCTACGGCCAATCAGGGATCGCGCTTCGCGGTTTCGACGTATATGCGGGCCACCGGGATCGGGGGCGCTTCCTCGACGACGCCGAGAAGGATCGCTTTTTCGCGGCGATCGGCATCGAGCGCGTGCCGGTTCTCTATCGCGGGCCCTGGTCCCGCGCGGTCGCCGATGCGCATTGCGACGGCCGCACGACCGTCCCGCCCGCCAACGGGACCGAGAAGGGCGGCGCCCCGCACATTCGTGAAGGCATCGTCATCACGCCGGTATCCGAGCGCCGCGACAACGCACTCGGCCGGGTCATCCTGAAGCACGTCTCCGGCGATTACCTGACCCGGAAGGGCGGAACCGACTTTACGTGATCCCGCCCCCGATCACGGGATAGAGGCCGAGCGTCTCTCGATGGGCAGAGAATCGGGATGCCCTCGGCCTCTCGCGCCCAGCCCTACGTTATTCCGGACTCGACAATTGACGCTTCGGCCACATCCCGAGAAGGCGCGGACCGAAGAGGTTGAGGCAGAGACCCGCGGTGACCAGACCGGAGGCGGCCAGTTTCCAGCCCTGCAACGGCTCGCCGAGCAACGCGGCCGAGCCCAGGAATCCGAACACCGGCACCAACAAGGTGAAAGGCCCGACCATGGTCAGGGGATAGCGCGCGAGCAACCCGCTCCATGCGGCGAAGCCGAAAAGCGTCGAAAGATAAACGATATAGGCGATTGAGCCGACGGATACCCAGTCGAGGCCGACGAAGGAGGTGAGCAGGTCCCGGCCCTCCAGCGCGAAGGCCACGACGATCAGCGGCGGCAGCGCAAACAGACTGCCCCCACACCACGAGCCCCACCGTATTGACCGCGCCCGCGTGCCGCGAGATTCGCTTGGACACGATGTTTCCCCCGCCCCAAAAGGCGGCCGCGGCCACCACCAACATGAGGCCGATGGCGGTCACATCGCCGCCGATATGCAGAGCGACCAGCGCAACCCCGCAAGATGCCAACAGGGCGCCCGCCAGCTGCCAGGACGTCGGCCGCTCTCCGAGCGTCAGCACCGACAGGGCGATGGTGAAGAAGGCTTGGAGCTGCAGCAAAAGCGAGGCCAGCCCGGCGCTCATGCCGAGCTTCATTCCGGTGAAAAGAAAGGCAAACTGCGTCGCGAAGATAAGCAGGCCATAGGCCGCGATCAGCCGGAGCGGATCCGAAGGTCGCTCCACGAAGAAGATCCACGGAAAGGCGGACAGGGCAAAGCGCGCGATCCCCAGCCCCAGAGGGGGAACCTGTCTCAGGCCGAGCTCAATGATGGCGAAGTTCACGCCCCGCATGAAAACGACGGTGAGGGCCGGAAGGAGGTCGCGCAGCCGCATCGATCATATCTTTCGAACAAACCCGCCCACGCGCCGGGCCGGGGCCCGGCCGAAGCGCGGTGAAAGCGCGCCCGCAGCCCAGCGGAAATACGCATATGTCGAGCGCCCCCGCCGCGGGTCGGAAACTTTCATTACCCCAAGACGGCAACACCACAGCGGATGTGACAAAGATTAGCGGCCAGACGCGCCGCCCACGGCAGCTTCGCTCGAAGGTCACCAGGCGGCCTTTCCCGAGATCATCCGCGGTTCAGATTCCCCCGCACCGTTTGGCACCGCTCCGCGATCGCGGAGGCGAACTGATCCAGCATCGGATGGCCGCCGGCCGGCATCGCCTCGACCTCGGCGCGGGCCCGCGGCAGCTCCGCCAGCGCCCTCCGGATAAGGCGGTCGACCCGCCAGTGGAGCATCGTCGGACTCAATCCGCACTCCTTCGCCATCCTTTCCCAGTGACGGGCGTAGATGTGCTCGCCGCGGTCCTTGCCGCCGATCGTCTGCGGAAGGTTGCGCGTCACGTTCCAGGCCGCGCCGCACATCAGGTCGTAGAGCGGCGCCAGGCGCGGCCGCGCCGCGGACAGCAGGACGCTGTAGTTCTTCGCGTGGCTGTCCGTGTTGCAGATCAGGACGTTGAAGACCACCGCGTCGAGCAGCGCCGTGCGGTCGGCCGCCGTCATGTGCCGATCGAGAAGGCCGAACATCTCGGCCAGGCTTGGCCCCTTCATCCCCGACTGGTTGCGCTCGTACTTGGCCGACGGCAGCCGCCCGAGCGCCTGGCAGAAGTCTTCCTGGTGGAGGCGGCGCAGGCGCCCGCCGTGCTCGATCCGGTCGTAGCGCGTGACCAGAAGGAAGCTCCGCTCGCCCGCCCTGCCCGTCGTGACCTCGGCGGCCGCGAGGCCGCAGCGGCGCGCGAGCGTCATGCAGAGGGCCTCGTTCTGCACGCTGCCGTAGAGGCGCTGCCTGTTGTCGGGCTTCAGAATGTGCGTCGAGGGCGCGCCGTTGATCGGAATCGCAAGCCCGCCATCGACGAGCGCGACCGGCAGCTTGTCCTGCACGCCGGCGAGCGACATCGAGACGCCGTCCTCGCCGGCGAGGAACGGCTTCTTCGGCAGCTCGTTGATGATCCGTTCGAGATCGGCCTCCTTCGGAATCTTCCGATAGCCGGGCGCCCGGCGAACGCCCCCGTCGTCCCGGTCGCCGAAGCTGAGCGCGCCGGCCGTGTCCCGGCCGATCCGCCCGAGCAGGCCGACGACGTCCGTCGCGGCAATCCCGAGATTGCGGCCGACGACCGTGAGCTGCTCGCTTTCCGGCAGCAGGTTGGCGAGCCAGGGCAGCAGGACCTCGGGCCCATGGTCCCGGCCGGCGGCGATCGGCATCCGAAGTGAAATCGGAAAGGCCCCGCGGGTCTGGACCCAGCGTTCGTCGTAGGCAAAGCTCGGGCCGCTCTCGCCGAGCGCGATCCGGCCGACCAGGGCCGTCTCGTAGCGGACCGGGATCGTCGTCACGCGTCCGCTCCGTTGGCGTCGCCCTGACCCGCCCCGTCATCGCCTTCGTCCGGGTCGATGTCGGGCAGGAGATAGCCCTCCTGCGCACCGGCGGCCGGCGCCTGAGAAGGGGCGTCCCGGAGGCGAATTCCAAGCGCCCGGGCGACCGCGAGCGCCTTGCCGAGCTGGCAGGTCGGCTTGCCGGCCTCGAGCTCGACGACGAAGCGCTCTCCGACATTGGCCGCGAGCGCCAGTTCCCGCTGCTGAAGCTTCAGCGCGCGGCGCCGCTCGCGCACGAGCCGGCCGAACTCTTCCGCCGTTTCGATGGCGCGCGATTCGAGCGATCGGGCTTCCGTCATGGTTGCTCCTATCTTCCCGCTCAGGAAGATAAGAGGACTTCGCCCCGCGAGCAAGATGCCATCTTACCGATCGGTAAGATCGCGGCCAAAAGGTCTGTCGTCGATGGCATTTCTTCCCGATCGGGAAGATAACTTCCGGCCATCCGGGGCCGGACCGGTCCCTCGAGAAGGGATTCCGGCAACCGAGCGCCGCGACAATCCGATCGACCCGAGCCTATCGATACCCGTCGTTCTCCGATATGGCCGGCATCGGGTCGAGCGCGACCTTTCCCCGGATCCCGCACCGCGTGCAGCGCATGTTGAACCGGACGTGGTCCGCGAATGTGCTCGGCGGCAGCTTCTTCTTGATCACGGCGACGCCGATCAATGCCTTGTGGCCGCAGGATTCGCACCGGACCTCAACGGATCGCGAGGCGTCAAGATGTTCCACTCGGGCTGCGTAGCGCGGTACCACCATAATGTTCTCATTCTGTTCTCTACCGTCGCGCTTGGCAAGAGCCATCCGTGGGGCGAACCGCGGACCGCCCCAACCGAAAGAATCGGGCCGACGGGCCTTCCGGGCGCGTGAAAGCCGGCTCCGGAAACCGCGAGAAGCGCTCTTCCGGCAACCGCTCCTCGCGGGCCAGGCCCTCGTGGACGCTGGCGAACCAACATTCTCGAAAATCATCGACCGCCGAGCACCGGACATGACACAGCCAGGCACCGCGCAGATTGTTTTCCGCCCCTTCTACGACCCGCGTTCGGTTCCGCCCCTTGACCGGGATCGATCGGACGCGAACCAGGAGCGCCAGCGCGCGCAGATCGCCGGCTGGGAAGAAACCTTCGGGCCCTGCGATCCCGATACCGGTATCAATTTCGAGCTCTTTCACGATCTTGCCGCCCGGCTGCTTGCGGCAATCCGGTTCGGAAGACCCGTTTACGTCTTCCACCACGATGGGAGCGATCGCATTACCCACCGGATCAACACCGACGATGAACTGGACCCGGAACGACCGACGATTGCCCTGGGCTGCTTCCGGTGGGCGGATCCGGCTCTGTCGATGCCGGGACTGATCTTTCCGGACCGGGTCTCCCGAGCCGGCGCCGAAGCCTATTACGAGCTGCTGGCGTTTCGGGCGCTCTCCGGCAGACCGATGCTCCTGGCCACGCTCCCGAGGGACTGCATCTGGGACGACCATCGCTCCGTTCATCGGGCCGTCGAATCCCTGCACGCGCGAGGTCATCGGAAAGTCTACCTCTCGAGCACCTGGCCGAAGAGTCTCACCTATGTCGTGACCCTGCCCGATGTCGCCCCGCGCAACCTTATCGCCGAAGCTCTTGAGAGCCCGCTGTCCAAGGAGCTCACGCGCCCTCTGCGGGGCAAACGCACCTTCCTCGTCTGGAGCCACGTCCCGATGACGCACGAATACACCTTCGTCGCGGTGAACGGCGAGATCGTTGCCGGCGCGGGGGCCGTCGACCGAATGACCCCTCTCGATGCCGACGGGCAATTCAACCCGATTATGGAAAGGCGCCCCGGCCGAGACCCGGCCGCGCCTGCGCCGGAGGTTCTCGACGCCTACCTTCCGCTGGCGCGTCGGTTCGCCGCCCTGGCCGCGGAAGAGGCTCCGGATCTGCGTCACTACCTGATCGACATGGCTATGGGTCCGAATGGGCCCATAATCCGCACGCTGCAACCGATGTTGAATTTCTCGTTATGCGGCATGGATTATGGGTTCATTCTGGCGGCTATTCTCGCCGGACGAGAACCCGGCGCCCGATGACGAACAGGGCGCAACCGGAATGCAGATTGCAGTGGTAAGAATCGAGCCCGGCAGAACCCGATGAAGATCGAATACCGCAAAGGCCCCCTGGGCTACGCCGTCATCGTCAACGGCAAGACCCGGGGCGTGCTCCGGAAACGCAACGAGGGCGGCTACAGCGTCAGAGTGTACGGGCATCAGTTTCTTGTGGAACCCGGCAGCGGAGCGGATCGGCTGAACAGACTCGTGCTGGGAGACAAGATCGAGAAGGTGCCTTCGATTCACAGAAGGACGCTCAAGGAAGCCAAGGCGACGATCGAGAGCGTCATCAAGAACATCGGCTGAAAACGAGCCGCGCACACGTCCGCCGCACCGACAGGCCTTCACAGACAAGTCCATTTCTTCGATGCCGCGAGGAGCATCTGGCCCATGCCTGCTCCTCTCGAACCGATGCTCCTCCGTGTCGAGCGGATCAACATTCTTCCCGCAATGGACTTTTCCGGGTGACGTCATGCAGATTGCCTTCCGCCCCCGCTTCCCGGTCGATGCGGTTCCGCTTCTCGACGAATCGGCAATTCCGCGGAAGACCGAATTCCAACGAGCTATTCGATCACTCTTGCAGGAGGCGAACGCATGACCGCCATCCGTCGCAATGCCCCCTCAGGAAATTGCCGTCTGCAACATCGTGATTTCTGTCGTGGGCCTCACGGCCTACGCTCACGCTTCATTTGGATCCTGGACCGAGTTCTGGGGCGTTGTTCTTACCGGCTGCCTTGTAATGGCTCTGGTCTTCAATCTCGTCGCGCTTTCCGGTTTCAGGTGCCCCAGCGACCCCAACCAATGCCGATAGACGGCGCTGCCTTTATCCGGGCGCGCCGACCTCGCCGGGCGCCCCGAAGGACGGCAACAAACCAGGGTTCTATTCGATGCGGCAGCCAAGAGCCCCTTCGAATGAAGGCTCTTGGCTGCGCAGACCATCATGCCCTCGATGATCATGACGACGAAAATGATCGTTTTGATGATCATGATCTAAAAACGGTCTTCATCGAGAGGCGCCGGATGAATTTCCGCCGGCCGAGATTCGAACCAGATTCCCGACTGTAATCTACCCGGCGGACTTCGCAGGATATTTCAAAGAGGAATTATTTGATGGGCTTTTCCACTTCAGACCAAGCCGCGGCGCTGGCCGCTGCCCGCTCCACCGACGAGATGATCGCCGTCGCGCGCGACATCGTCGCGCAAAGCCAGCATGTCGCGCTGCGTCCCGAACGGCTGCAAGAGCTGGTCCCGCACGCGGCGGCGGCAAAGCCCGTTTCCTGGGACTGGTATCTCACCGGAGGCGGTGACAGCGCGCCCCTGAACTTCATGGCGATATTTCGGGCATTTTTCGACCTCTCGCTCAACTCCAGCCTGAATGGTGGATACTTCGCCAAGGGCGACAACGGAGAAGTCCGCCAGTGGGAACTCAAGGGCTCCGGCTCGTCCGCGCTTGTCGCCTGGATCGGCGAGCTGAGCAAGGACGGGAAACTCCCCTACGTCCACCTGACTCCGGCGCAGGTCCAGGAGCAGCTCCCCGCTCGCCTCGAGGGGCTTCCGCACGCCGAGAAGCGGCTTGAGATCTGCACCCAGTTTGCCGCTTCCGACAACGCGAAGGCATTGGCGATGCTGCTGTCGAGCCGCGTCGGCACCAACGACGAGATTGTCCTCGACATGGCCTTCGTCGACAGCCTTGCCTCGATCTACACGGCCGGCTTCGGCGACGACCCGTTCCGCAAGAAGGCGATCCTGGCGGTCTCCATGTTGGCGGGCTTCCTGCTTACCCGCGGCAAGTCGGTCCGTTGCACGGTGCCGATCCCCTCGGATTACCAGATCCCGAGGATCCTGGAGTGGAAGGGCGCGATCGAGGTTTCCGACGGGCTGGCCGCGACCCTCAGGAAGGGTGAGCTTCTCGACGTCCGGTCTGCCGAGGTTCAGGATTTCCGCGCGGCCGCGCTCGTCGCCGCGCACGATCTCGGCAAGCTCGCCGGCACACCGGACTTCCTGGTCGATTCGGCGCTGTTCACGACCTTCCGAAAGGACCCCGACTTCCAGGCCAACTCGCTGCCGCCCATGAAGTGCGACAGCCTATGGTTCTAGGACAATCGGGCCGAAGCAAGGACGATCGGGCCGGGAGCTTTCTCCCGGCCCTTATCGTCTGCCACCCCCTTTCGCGGCCCCGAGCGGCGGCGGAAACATCCGATGATCACCCGCTTTTCGGAACGGCCGTTTGCGACGGCTGGCCGGCCGCTGCATCGAGAAAAGACGAAGATGTCCCTGACGGTCTCCAATTCGTCATTCGCGCAGATCAGCCCCGACTACGCCGGCAACATCGTCACCCATCTCGTATCCTCCGTGCGGTGCTTGTCGAGGTCGGTCTTCGAGATGAATCCACGAATCATTGCGCTGGCCTTGGTATCCGGAGCCGAGCATTACGAGCTTCACCTTCTCGAGCGGCGCTCCCGCTTGAATGTCATGGCCCGGAACATTCTTCGGCGTGCTCTACGCCGACCGGAAGAACCGAGCGAGCATGAAGGCCCAATCGTCCGGAAGTACTGTGTGATCGTCGACGCGCGGGCATATGAGGAGTTGCCCATCAAGATCAGGACCGCGCCTCGGATGCCGCGCTGGCCTGCGGTTCGCATCGACTACTACCGCCCGATCATCCACGATTTTTGCGAATGCGCTCATATCGTTCTCCAGGCGGTCCTGTGCAAAAGGTCGGTGCGTGCGCATACCGACAGGAAGAACCGATGGGTCGCCACGCTGATGGTCACCCATGACGACGTCTTCCTGATGCCCGGACGGAGGCCCACCGACGGAACCCGCCAAGGCTCTTTCGTCCTGTTCACCATCACCGGCCGGGAAAAGAGCGGTCACGAGACGATCAAGACCCTAAAACGGATTCACTCCGGATTGCCGTCGATTCTGGGGGCGTATCGCTGACACCGGACACTTCTGCCGCAGATCCGGAAAGACGAACCGAGCGCATCCGACGAGCGCGACATCGCTTGTTGTTGAGGCCGGCCCCTCTCGTTCAGTGCTCCTGCTGGGCAGGCCCTTGGCGTAGCCCCGCAGGCGCCGGTGCCTGTTGCGCGCGCCGCATCGAGCCGACATCCGAAAAGGGCACGACCATGCTGACAGACGCGATGATCGAAGCGGCCATCAACGATGTGATGTCCACTGAGGATTGCATCTATCCGGGCGAGACCTTCAAGGAGGTCCGCAGGCGGATAGCCTTGCAGGCTCTGCACGCCGTCGCCAAACGCGCCAACGCAGCGACCGTGAGCGCGGAACAGGCGAGCACGGTTCCGTCCGGTCGGGAAGCCGCCGATCCGCCCCCGCTCGGCGACCGGAGACCCATGCCGCGCATCGGCGATCGCATCTCCGTCCGGTTCGGTCCGCTCAGCCATCAGACGATCATCGACACGGATGGCGTTCAACGCTTCGAGGGGAACGGGGTGCTGCAATATCTGAGGCGAACGGGATCCCTCGACCTTAACGCCTTGGCGGCGGCCTATCGCAGCGGCGCCTTCTCGCGGCGCGACTACGCCGAGTTCAACATGATGCTCGGCTACTCCGTGGACGGCTTTCGCAGCCTGCCGGAGTTCCAGGACCTGGACATCGAAAACCCGCTCTGGGAGGACGGGCGGAGCACCGCCTGAACCGCCAGCAGAACATGCGGGGAGAGCGACCATTGTAGCCCTGTTAACGAGGGCTGAATGCTTGACGGCGATGCTGACCTCACTGAAAACAACACTTCCGGCAGCATGGTATCTGTAAGCCAATCCGCGACGGGATCGCCGAGACGATTGAAAGCGCCAGCGAGACGAGGCTTCCCGCCTTGTCAGGATCCCCTTGAAAGCTCTCTCGGCTGGCTCCTTCTCTTCCTCGGACCAAACGGAACACGCAATGTCGATCGAAAACCCGAAAGCGCTGATCGCCGAATTCAAGAACCGTCCGCCAAGGCGCAATGGCCCGGCCCTTGACCGAATCCGCGAGATTCAGCGCCAGGCCGTCGGCTCCGCGCGGCTCGAGGGCTTCGAGCCGACCGATCTCGACCGGGATGCGCTCGATCTGCTCGCGACCGGAAGGATCACGAAGGAGGAGTATCTGGAGCTGTGCCGGAAGATAGCGGCTTTCAAGACCCGTACCTAGACGAGAGCGGCCGCTGCCTGCGTAAAAAGCCCGGGATTACTGACCCGGACGAGCTGCGCGAATTTGAGTATCTCGCGGCGGCCGGCGCAACGGCTGCTGCCTTCGATCGCGCCGCCGGCCAGCGACGCCGCGGCGTCTCCTTTGATCTCGCTTTCTGGTGCGGCATCCACCGCGATCTCTTCAAGGATGTCTATGACTGGGCCGGCGAACCGAGAACGGTCAACATTTCCAAGGGAGATACGCACTTCCTTCCCGCCGACAGGATCGGCATGGCGGCCGACTACGCCTTCAAACAGCTGTCCCGCGAAGGCAATCTCAAAGGGCTCCCAATGGAGGCCTTCTGCGAACGCGCCGCTCACCACTTCTCCGAGTTCAACCATATCCATCCCTTTCGTGAAGGGAACGGACGCGCTCAGCGCGTGCTGTTCGACGTCATAGCCCAGAACGCCGGCTATCGCTTCAACTGGTCCAAGCTCGATCGCGACCGGTTCATCGCAGCCGTTATCGACGCCGAGACATCCAACCCGAAAGCGCTCGGCGATCTCTTCAAGGAGATCGTCGAGCCGGTCCGCGCACCCAGGACAAGATCACAGAAAACGCAAGCGCAGCCTGATCTCGAGAAATAGGCCTCTCATCGACGGCCCGAGGCGCCGAGAAAAAAGCGAATGGTCACAGACGATGTCATAGAGCGGTTGGTCGATGTCGCCGTGTCCCGGCTTCATCACGACGCAAGCCTGGGCGAAAAAGAACGACAGCACGGGGTTGAGGTCCTGTGGAGGGAGTTCCCGAAGATCCTCAAGCCGCAGAAGTCGCGGAAATCCGCTCGCAAATCCTAGTCTTTCTCATGATAGACCCGACCGGGGCGCGGCACTCAGAAAATGGAGCGGCGCCGCGTCCGATTCGTGTCGCGAGCGCTTTGGCGAAACCAAATCCTCAACTCAGGCCTGCCTCCAAATACGAGGCCGGAACAGCGAGTACGAGATCATGTCCGAGCCGAAGCTTCTGACCCGTGACGAATTTCGGGAGCGCGTCTTCGCGCGCGACGGTCACAAATGCGTCTTCTGCGGGAAGCCGGCCCAGGACGCCCACCACATCCTGGAGCGCAGGCTCTTTCCAGACGGCGGGTACTACCTCGAGAACGGTGCCTCGGTCTGCGACAGGCACCATCTCGAATGCGAGACGACCGAGATCTCCGTCGAGGAGGTCCGCGAGGCCTGCGGCATCACCCGGCCCGTTCTGCCGCCGCACCTCTATCCCGACCACGTCTACGACAAGTGGGGCAACACCGTGCTCCCGGACGGCCGGCGCATGCGCGGTGAGCTGTTCGAGGACGAGAGCGTCCGGAAGATTCTGTCGCTCGGCAACAAGCTTTCCCTCTTCACACCCTACGTCAAGTACCCGCGGACCTGGCACCTGCCCTGGTCGCCCGGCGCCACGGACGACGACCGGATCATTCGCGATACGTCCGCCTTCGAGGGCCGACGGGTGATCGTTACGGTCAAGATGGACGGCGAGAACTGCTCCATGTACCGCGATTACCTCCACGCCCGCTCAATCGATGGGCGCAGCCATCCAAGCCGTGACTGGGTCAAGGGCTTCTGGTCCACCATCGCTCACGACATACCGGAGAACTGGCGGGTCTGCGGCGAGAATCTCTACGCAGTCCATAGCATCCGCTACGACGACCTGCCGAGCTACTTCATGGGCTTCTCCGTCTGGAACGATCGGAACCTCTGCCTCGGCTGGGATGAGACGCTCGAGTGGTTCGAGCTCCTCGGCATCGAGCCGGTGCCCGTGCTCTACGATGGGGTCTTCGACGAGAAGCGGATCCGCACCCTCTACGATGAGAAGCGCGACTGGGACCGGGTCGAGGGTTACGTCCTGCGCGTGGCGGACGAGTTCTCCTACAGAGACTTCCCGCGCTCGGTCGCAAAGTACGTTCGTTCCAACCACGTGCAGACCGTCAAGCACTGGATGCACGGCAAGCCTGCGGAGCCGAACGGCCTCGCGGCGCGCGAAGCCAGGCGGGACCCGTGAGTAGAATCGCCTTCCTAGACATCGAGGCCAGCGGCCTCGGCGAAGGGAGCTGGCCCGTCCAGATCGGCTGGTCTGCTCCTTTCGACCGCCATCTTGACGGCGAGGTCCTCGTTCGTCCCACGCCCGACTGGACGCACTGGGCCCCCATCGCCCAAGCCAGGTTCCATGGGATCGGCCGCGAACGACTTCAACGCGAAGGGATTGATCCCGCCCTGGTTCTCGATTGCCTGGAATCGGAGCTTCGCCGCTTCGAGATCTACGTCTCCGATCCCGAGCACGACCGCGCCTGGTTCGCGCGGCTGGTCGCCGCCGGCGGCCGACCTTCTTGCGCCTGCACGATGCCAGCGCCCTGTTCGAGGCTCAGGCCCTGCGTCGCCGGCACGATCTGCGCGCCGCTATCGAACGGGTCAGCAGACGCCTCCCCCATCGCCACCAAGCCGGCGCCGACGCCCGGCGCCTCGCGGCGATCTGGCGGGCGCTGCAGCGCTGACGCCCCCACCAAGGCCCTGCCGTTTTGCGAGGATAGATAATGTCAGATTCAGAGATCTATTCGCTTAAGCGTTGCCGAGACGTGACTCTTGCTGTCGAGAAGTTCCTCCGCGAGATGCCGCGCTTCCCTTCCGAGGTTCTCGATGGGCTGGCAGATTGTCCGAAGCCCGGACAGAAGGCCCGGGCCCGGAAAGCCTATGTCGAGCTCCTGAAACAGATCGGCGA
>Ga0310834_101479_pt1 | contig 14106 bp, 15 predicted proteins | sample SM_ome_2_FD_201314 | JGI IMG/M metagenome (GOLD analysis project Ga0310834, IMG submission 201314) | Sorghum-adapted microbial communities enriched on stacked mutant (SM) sorghum from Joint BioEnergy Institute, Emeryville, California... ... | reverse complement strand
CCGGGCCGAGCCGCACCTGCGCCGCGCCGAGCAGGTGTACTGGCTGGCCCGGCTCAGCGAGGAGCACGACAACCTGCACGCCGCCCTCCGCGCGGCCATCGCCGCCGGGGACGCGCTGACCGCCAACGAGATGGTCTGCGCGCTCGGCTTCTACTGGTGGCTGTCCGGCCGGCGGGCCGAGGCCTGCGAGTTCGCCGCCGAGGTGCTCGCGATGCCCGCGGAGGGCACGCCGGCCCGGGTGCGCGCGGCAACGTACTTGCTGGGTGCGCTGAACGGGATCGAGGCGAATCGGGATCCGGACACGCTGCGGGAGTGGATGGCGAACGCCGTCCGGCTGCTGTCCCAGGCGCCGCCGGCACAGCAACCGGATGCCCATCCGTTCCTGCGGGCGCTCGAACCGTTCAGCGTGCTGATCGAGACCAACGGCGACCAGCGGGCGCTGTCCGCGCTCGGGAAGCTCTTCGACGACCCGGACCAGTGGAACCGCGGGATCGGCTACATGATGCACGCCCACGTGCTGCTCAACAGCGGCCGCGAGCATGAACGGGCGGAGGCGGACTTCCGCCGCGCTCTGGCAGAGTTCCGGGCGCTGGGCGAGCGGTGGGGCATTTCGTTCGCGCTGACCGCCCTGTCCGAACTGTCCAGCTGGCGGGGGGATCATCAGCAGTCGGCCGCGATGCTCCAGGAGGCGATCGCCCGCATCCGCGAGCTCGGGACCAGAGAGGATCTGCCGCAGCTGCAGATCCGGTACGCGCACGAGCTGTGGCTGCTCGGCGAGCGCGAGCGGGCCGAAGCGATGGTGGTCGAGGCGGAGCGCATCGCCGATCAGGTGGGCCTGCCCGAGCTGATCGGCAATGTGGCCCACGCGCGGGCCGGGATGGCCCGGCAGGAAGGCGAGCAGGCCCTGCGCAACGGCGACCAGGTGCGCGCCCGCGAACTGTTCGACGCCGCGGGGCAGCGGCTGGCCCGGGCGACCACCGTGCTGTCCGGGCTGGCCAGCACCGCCCCTCAGTTCCATGCGCTGGTGGCCAGCGAGCTCGGCTGCCTGGCCGGAGCGACCGGAGACATCGAGGCGGCCCGCGCCCACCATGGCACGGCGCTCGCGCGGGCCGTGCACTCCAGAGACGCGCCGGTGACCGCGACGATCACGGTTGGCATCGCCGATTTCGCCCTGCGTACCCAGGACGCGGCCGGCGCGGCGTTCCTGCTGGGCGCCGCGGAGGCGATCCGCGGCATGCCCTGCCGGGACCAGGCCGACGCGCTGCGGGTGGAGCGACAGGCGCGGGCCGCGCTGGGCGACTCGGCGTTCGCCGAGTCGCACCAGCGCGGCCAGGCCGCCACCCTGGACACCATCACCGAACTGGTCGCCCCGATCCTCGGCCAGGACGCCGTGGCTAGACCCTCCGCCTGAGCGACCGGACCGCGAGCGGCGCGAACACCACGACGAGCCCGGCCGCCCACAGCAGCGACTTGAGGATCGGGCCGCCCGCCGCGCCGGTGCTCAGCAGCCCGCGCACCGCGTCGGCGAGGACGGTCACCGGGTTGACCTTCACCCAGGCCTGCAACCAGCCGGGCATCCGGTCGGTGGGCACGAAGGCGTTGCTGGTGAAGCTCAGCGGGAAGATCACCATGAACCCGAAGATCTGCACCTTGTCCGGCTCACTGACCAGCACGCCGACCAGCACCGACAGCCAGGACGCCGCCATCATGAAGACGAGCAGCAGGGCCACGGCGGCGAGCACCTGGAGCGGGCCGGTGTGCACCCGGAACCCGAGGATCACCCCGATGCCGAGCAGGAGACCGATCGACCACACCTGCTTGACCGTGTCCGCCAGGATCCGGCCGGTCAGCGGCGCCGAACGGGCGATCGGCAACGACCGCAGCCGGTCGAACACCCCCTTCGTCAGGTCCATGTTCAGCCCGAAACCGGTGGTCATCGTGGCGAAGAGCGAGTTCTGCACGATGATGCCGGCGAGCATGAACTGCACGTAATCCCGCGGAGAGCCGGAGATCGCGGTGCCGAACACGTACGTGAACAGCAGGATGAACATGACCGGCTGAATGCTCAGGTCGATGAGTTCCATCGGGTTGTGCCTGATCTGCACCAGGCTGCGCCAGGCGAGGCTGAAGACCTGGCGTACCCCTTCCAGCGGCGTGACCCGCGGGGCGAGCGCGGGGGTGCGCGGCGCGGTCGTGGTGATGGCTGTCATTATTCGTTCCCCTCCTGGGAGTCGTCTTCGGCGCGGTGTCCGGTGAGGGCGAGGAAGACCTCGTCGAGGCTGGAGCTACGCAGGGCCAGCTCGGCGATCACGACGTCGGCTTCGTCCAGCCGGCGCACCGCGGCCGGCAGCACCGCCCCGTCGGAAACCGGTGCGCTGACCAGGTTGTTGGACACCTCGGGCGTGGTGCGGGCCAGCTCACCGACGACCGAGACCACGGTGGGCAGGTCGGCCGGGTCGGCCGGGCGGACCGCCAGGGTCTGCGTGCCGGTCTTCACCTTCAGCTCGTCCGGTGTGCCGGTGGCGATCACCCGGCCGTGGTCGACCACCACGATCTCGTCGGCCAGCTGGTCGGCCTCGTCCATGTACTGGGTGGTCAGCAGCACCGTCACGCCGCCGGCCACCAGTCCCCGGACCAGATCCCAGACCTCGTTGCGGCTGCGCGGATCCAGCCCGGTGGTCGGCTCGTCCAGGTAGAGCAGCTGCGGCCGGCCGACCAGGCTGGCCGCCAGGTCCAGCCGCCGCCGCATGCCGCCGGAGTAGGTCTTGGCCGGTCGGTCCGCGGCGTCCTCCAGCCGGAACTCGGCCAGCAGCTGCCGCGCCCGCCGCTTCGCGTCCGCCCTGCTCAGGCCGAGCAGCCGGCCGAGCAGCAGCAGATTCTCCACGCCGGTCAGCGTCTCGTCCACCGAGGCGTACTGCCCGGTCAGCCCGATCAGCTGCCGCACCTTGTGCGCCTCGCGCACCACGTCGCAGCCGCCCACCTTGGCGTGCCCGGCGTCCGGCCGCAGCAAGGTGGCCAGCACCCGCACCGTGGTGGTCTTGCCGGCGCCGTTCGGCCCGAGCAGGCCGAGCACCGTCCCGGTGCGCACCGCCAGGTCGACCCCGGCCAGCGCGGTCGTGTCACCAAAGCGCTTGACCAGCCCTTCGGCCCAGATCGCGTGCGTCATGTTCGCTCCCCGTCGTCGTTGGTCGGGACCCACCATGGCGGACGGGTCTGACAGATGGCGAACGCTTTGCTGACAGCGCGCGGCTGACCCGCTGACAGGCAGCATCGGCACGCCCTGACACGCATCCGTACGCCCGGCGAGCGGCCGGCGACGGCGCTCAGGCCAGCCGGCAGCAGCGCTCAGGCCAGGGTGGCCGAGCGCGGGTAGGCGTCCTGCGGGTCGGTCAGCACGTTGACCAGGTACGGCACGCCGGCGTCGAACGCCCGGGCCAGCGCCGGGCCCAGCTCGGCGGCCTTCGTCACCGTCTCGCCGGCCCCGCCCAGCGCGCGGACCACGTCGTCGTAGCGCAGGCCGGGCTGCAGGTCGGCGGCCACGTCGTAGCCGTACATGGCCTGCATCGGGTGCTTCTCCAGGCCCCAGATCCCGTTGTTGCCTACCACGATCACCACCGGCAGCTTGTGGCGTACCAGGGACTCCGCGTCCATCAGCGAGAACCCGGCCGCGCCGTCCCCCATCAGCACGCACACCTGCCGGTCCGGGTAGGTGACCCGGGCGCCCATCGCGTAGCCCATCCCGGTGCCGAGGCAGCCGTACGGCCCGGGGTCGAGCCAGGTGCCGGGCACCGCCGGCTCCAGGTAGCGCCCGGCGTACGAGACGAAGTCCCCGCCGTCGCCGATGGTGACCGCGTCCGGGTCCAGGACCCGGCGCAGCTCCCCGTACACCCGGGCAGGCTTGATCGGGTCGGTCTCGGCCGCCATCTCTTCGGCGTCGCGGGCCCGCGCGGCGTCCTCGGCGGCCCGCAGCCCCTCCACCCAACCGGCGTGGTCGGCCCGGGCGCCCCGGTAGTCACTCATCGCGGAGAGGATCAGCCGCAGGTCACCGGCGGGCGACACGGCCGGCTGGACGTGCGTCGCCCGCTGCGTGGGGGCGTCCACGATGTGCACGACCTGTGCCTGGCCGAAGTCGCCGAAGCCGAGCCGGAAGTCCAGCGGGGTGCCCACCACCACGACCACGTCCGCGTCGGCGAGCGCGGTCCGCCGGGCGCGGGAGAAGGCCAGCGGATGCCCGGGTGGCAGCGCCCCGCGGCCCATGCCGTTGGTGAAGACCGGAACCTGCAGCGCCTCGGCCGCCTCGCGCAACGCGGCGACCGCGTCCCCCGCGTACACGTCGGACCCGGCGATGATGACCGGCTGCCGCGCCGCCGCGACCAGTGCGGCGGCCTGCGACACCTGCTCCGGGTCGGGCTCGATCGGCGGCGGCGACGGCGGGGCCGGCACCGGCGCCGAGCCGGTGGAGAAGACCACCTCGAGCGGGATGTCCAGGAAGACCGGGCCGCGGTGCGGGGTGAGTGCGGTGGTCAGGGCCGCGGTGACCGCGCCGGGGATGTCCTCAGTGGCCAGGATGGTGGCCGCGTGCTTGGTGACCGGGGCGACCAGGGGCACGTGGTCCAGCTCCTGCAGGCTGCCCGAACCCCAGCGGAACTGCGGTGCCCGCCCGGCCAGCACCAGCACGGGCGCACCGTTGAAGTGGGCGCTGGTGAGGCCGGAGATGCCGTTGGTGACGCCCGGGCCGGCGGTGAGCACGGCGAGCCCGGGGCGGCGGCGCAGCTTGGCCACCGCCTCGGCGGCGAAGACCGCAGACTGCTCGTGACGTACGTCCACAATGCGCAGTCCGGAAGAGTGCGCGGCGTCGTACAGCGGAAAGACGTGCCCGCCGGAGAGGGTGAACATCTCGGCCACGCCGGCCGCCCGCAGTGCCGCCAGCGCCAGATCTCCGCCGTGCCCGGCAACCTCCTCGGCCACGCCACCACCTCCCGCGAACAAAGTTACCGCCGAGTCAGCTTACGGGTAGCTGTCGAACTCCGGTCGCGGGGCGTCGGGACCATACGCCGGCCCGCGGGCTAGCTGCCTTCGAGCGCGCGGATCGCGTCTTCGAGCGCGGGCGGGTCAAGTGCGGAGATCACCACCGGCGCGCCGTCCTGGGACCGGCGGGAGACGAGCACCCTGGCATCGGACTCGCGGGAGTCCTGCCACTCTCCTATGGCGACCAGGAGCTGGCGGACGGACAAGCCGTTGCCGACGACGAGCTGGAGTGCGTCCAGCCCGACCCCGGTCGAATCGGACCCGGTGGTGTCCGCCCAGCGCAGCCGCGCGTACCGGCGCACCGCGTCGGTCTCCAGCAGCCACTCGCGCAGCTCGCTGAGCGCGTCCACATCGGCCTGTTCCAGCCGTACGGTTACCTGCACAGCCGGACGATAGCGAAGCCGGGCACGCTCTGCCACTACATCGGTACCGAAGCGTGCCGATCGTGTTTTCAGCGTCCGGTGAACTCCGGCCTGCGCTTGGCCACGAACGCCGCCATGCCCTCGCGCCGATCCTCGGTGGCGAACAGCGCCGCGAACAGCTCACTCTCCCAGGCCAGCCCGGAGGCGAGGTCCATCTCCAGGCCGCGGTCCACGGCCAGCTTCGCCGCCCGCAGCGCCAGAGCCGGACCCGCGGTGTACTCCCGGACCATCGCGACCGCGGCGTCGAATTCCTGCCCGGCCGGCACCACGCGGTCGACCAGCCCGATCCGCAGCGCCTCGGCGGCGTCAACCATGCGGCCCGAGAAAATCAGGTCCTTGGCCCGCGCCGGACCGACCAAACGGGACAGCCGCTGCGTGCCGCCCGCACCGGGAATGATGCCGAGCTTGATCTCCGGCTGGCCGAGCTTGGCGTCCTCGGCCGCCACCCGCCAGTCGCAGGCCAGCGCCAGCTCGCACCCGCCGCCGAGGGCGTACCCCGCGACCGCGGCGACCACCGGCTTGGGTATCCGCGCGACCGCGTCGAAGGCGCTGCTGAGCGCGCCGGCCCGGGCGGACATGTCGGCGTACGACATGCCGGCCATCTCCTTGATGTCGGCACCCGCCGCGAACACCTTCGGGCCGCCGTAGACCACGACCGCGCGTACCGCCTCGTCGGTGGTTGCCGCGTGGGCGGCGGCGCGCAGCTCCTCCTGCACCTGAGTGTTCAGGGCGTTCATCGGAGGGCGGTCGAGGCGGATGACTCCTACCCCGGCTACCCCGTCGACAGTCTCCAGGCGGACGAACTCCCCCACAGTGGCCCCCTTCGTAGCTTGGTCACGCGCGTGTCGGCAGCCCGCAAGGGACGGTACCTGCCGGCGAGCCGGGGCGGGCAGCCGGGCGGGCCCGGTCAGCGCTCCCGGAAGCCTTCCATGAAGCGGCGGAAGAACCCGCCTTCGGGGGGCAGCGGCGGCGCCGGCGGCGCGGGTGTGCGGCGCTGGCGGGCGATCGGCTGGTCGTAGTCCGTCCGCGCGATCGCGTCCACCACCTGCTGCTCGTCGAAGTCCTCAGACCCCTCGATCACCGGGACGAACCCGACGAGCACCCCGTCACCCATCACCTGGGCCTCCAGCCCGGCGGTGCCGTCGGTGTCCCAGATCGCCTCACGCCCGTCCGGGAGGGCGACCCGGATCCCGAACTGCGACAGCCCCGCCCGTGGCCGCGACAGGTGCGCGGGGATGCCACGTGCACGCAGGGCGTCGACGACTCGGCGGGCACGGTTCTCGTCCATGGCGACGAAGGTAGCCCGGTTGCCTGTGTGTCACCTGGGAATCGCCTGGACCGCCGCTACGCCCTACGCGCGCCGCCGCGGCGGGTGCCCGCCCTGGTCCAGTACCGGGTCGGTGTCGGCGCGCGGCAGCAGGAACGGCGCGGTGAGCGTGTCGACGCCGGTCGCGGCCGCGCTGCCGGGCCGGTAGGTGACCGTCGCCGCCCGCTCCGACGCGGCCTCCACCACCCCCGCCCGCCAGGTGCCGCCGCGGTAGACCCACACCCGGTCCGCGGGCCGGTAGCTGTCGGTCGGGGCGACCTCGCGGGGGTCGCGCTGGCTCGGGTGGATCGTCGGGGCCGGCAACCTACTGCCCTCCTGTCTCGTTCAGGTCGGCACCGCCCGCGCCGCGTTCGGCCAGGGGCCGGGAGACCGCCTGGTGGCGGCCGACCCAGCCGGCCAGCGGTGCGCGGTGGGGTGCGCCGAGGTGGTACCGCAACGGCGCGGTGGACACGCCGTACCCGCCGCTCTTGGCCCGGTACATCGCTGCGTCGGCGTGGCGCAGCACCTCGGACAGCTCGGCGCCCTGGTGCACCGGGACCACCCCTACCGAGGCGGTGAGGGTGATCGGGCAGCCGGCGACGAGCATCGGTGCGGCGAGCACGTCGGCCAGGTCCCGCGCCGCGCAGCTCAGCCAGGTTTCGTCGAGGTGCGCCACGGTGAGCAGACCGGCGAACTCGTCGCCGCCGAGCCTGGCCACCAGGTTGTTCCCGGCGTACGCGGCGAACCGCCGGGCGACGGTGATCAGGACCTCGTCGCCGGCGGCGTGGCCGAGCCGGTCGTTGATCTGCTTGAAGTCGTCCAGGTCGAGCAGGACGGCGACCAGCGGCTGCCGCTTCGGGTCGGCCACCAGGGCCGGGCCGAGCTGGTAGAACGCCCGGCGGTTGGGCAGCCCGGTGAGCGGGTCGTGGGCGGCCGCGTGCCGTTCCGCGGCCAGCTCCTGCCGCAGCCGGGCCACCTCGGCCTCGGCGCGCGCCGCTCGCCGGCGCGTCCACCAGGCCACGGCCGCGCCGCAGAACGCGATCAGGCCGCCCGTCAGCGCAACCGGGTCCACTGTGGACCCTTCATCGCTGCCAACCGTCCCCTCCCAGTCACCAAAAGTGAATAACTGGACAGACAACGCACAAGCGTTATCATCCCGGTTGTCTCTTGCAGAAGCAAGGGCTGATGCACGTGCAGTTGCGCGTGCGTCACGGTACTCGCTCCACGGGGGCAGGAAGGCATGAGTGCAAGCTCGATGAATGAGATCCGAAATGGCATGCCGACCGGCGAACTGCCGGCCGTCGCCTGGCAGAAGAGCCGGCGCAGCAACCCCAGCGGGAACTGTGTCGAACTGGCCGTGCTCCCCGGTCGGGAGCAGGTCGCGGTGCGCAACTCCCGCGATCCGCACGGCCCGGCGTTGATCTACACCTCGGCCGAGATCGCGGCCTTCGTCCAGGGCGCCAAGGACGGAGACTTCGACCACCTGCTCGTCTGAGCTCCGGTCACCCGCCGGCAATCTGGTAGGTCGATGAAACGCCGACCATCCGGATGGGCGCGGCTCACCCTCCGGCCATGGCATGCTTACGCAGCAGCACGGGGCGCGAGCAACTGTTTGGGTGAGTTGAAGGACCGGAGGCCGGCGGGTGACTGCGGCTCAACCCGACACTGGAACGGGCACGGGCCCGACCGTCCTGCGCATCCTGCTCGGCAGGCGGCTACGGGAGCTACGAGAGGCGAAGGGCATCACCCGGGAGGCGGCCGGGTACGAGATCCGCTCCTCGGACTCGAAGATCAGCAGGATGGAGCTGGGCCGGGTCGGGTTCAAGGAGCGCGACGTCGCGGACCTGCTCACCCTGTACGGGGTCAGTGACGAGCAGGAGCGGCGCACGCTGCTGGACCTGGCCCGGCAGGCCAACAGCCCGGGCTGGTGGCACCGGTTCGGAGACGTGTCGCCCACCTGGCTGCAGGCCTTCCTCGGCCTGGAGCCGGCGGCGTCGCTGATCCGCACGTACGAGGTGCAGTTCGTCCCCGGCCTGCTGCAGACGGCGGACTACGCCCGCGCGGTGACCCTGCTCGGTCATGAGCGCCTGACACCGGACCAGGTTGAGAAGCGGGTCGCCCTGCGAATGGAGCGCCAGCAGCTGCTCACCCGCGACAACCCGCCGCAGCTGTGGGCGGTGCTGGACGAGGCGGTGCTGCGCCGGCCGATCGGCGGCTGGGCAGTGATGCGCGGCCAGATCGCGGCCCTGATGGAGGCGACCAAGCTGCCCAACGTCACCATCCAGGTGCTCCCGTTCGCCGCCGGTGGCCACTCCGCCGCGGGCGGGGCGTTCACCCTGCTGCGCTTCCCCGAGGACGATCTGCCCGACATCGTGTACGCCGAGCAGTTGACCAGCGCGATCTACCTGGAAAAGCGCGACGACGCGGACGCGTACGCCGAGGCACTGGAGCGCCTGTCGGTGGAGGCCGAACCGCCCAGCCGCACGCCGGAGATCCTCGACCGCGTGCTGCACGAGATCGACTCGGCCTGACCGGGCCGGAATACTGCGACAAATCTCACCATTTTCTTCGGTCAGTTTGACGCGGCTCTCCAGAGCGGGAAGCGTGGGCAATCGGACGGCCGGCGAAGCTTGCTGCCCGACGGGATAGATCGTGTCGTACCAGCGGCCGGCCCTGGCGGGTCGGTGGTGCGCCCAACCACGAGGAGCTCAGCAATGCTCACCTTGACCGACAACGCCGTGGCGGTCATCCGCAACCTGACCGAGCAGGAGGAGGTACCCGCGGGCGCCGGCCTGCGTATCGCCACCGACCCGACGGCCGGCGCGCTGACGCTCAGCCTGGCCGAGCAGCCGCTGGACGGCGACGAGGTGCTGGACCGGTCGGGCGCCCGGCTGTTCCTGGACGCCGAGGCCGCCGCCCTGCTGAGCGACAAGGCGCTCGACGCCGCGGTCGACGAGAACGGCCGGGTGCAGTTCGCGGTCGGCGAGCAGCCAGTCTGAGACGGCCGGCCCGGCGTGCCGCCGCCCGTGCCGGGCGCCCTGCGGGGCGGCCGGTCGGGCCACGCTGGGCTGCCCGACAGGCCACGCTGGGCCGCCGGGCGGGCCCACCAGCGACCCATCACGGCCGGCGAGGGCCGGGTCAGCCGAGATAGGTGGCGGCGTAGAGTTCGTCGATCTCGGCCCGCGCCGGCAGCGCGTGGTACGCGCCGAGCTTGCGGACGCACGCCGCGCCGGCGGCGCACGCCCATCGCACGGCGTCGAGGATCGGTCGGTCCTCCCCCCAGGCCACGGCGAGGGCGCCGGTGAACGCGTCGCCGGCGGCGGTGCTGTCCACCGTCGCGACGACCGGGGCGGGGACCTGCCACCGGGCCCCTTCACGGTCGACGTAGCATGCGCCGGCCGCGCCGAGGGTGAGCACCGCCCGCGGCACGGCCGCCAGCAGCGCCGCGGGATCATCGCGCCCGGAGCCGGTCAGCGCCACCGCCTCCACCTCGTTGACCACCAGCAGGTCCACCGCGCCGAGCAGCTCGGGCGGGAGCGGCCGGGCCGGCGCCGCGTTGAGCACGGTCCGGGTGCCGGCGGCGCGGGCCGCGGCGGCCGCGGCGGCCACCGTCTCGACCGGCACCTCGAGCTGGCAGACCAGCACGTCGGCGGCGGCGATCGCGGCCAGCTCGGGCTCGGTCAGGTCGGTGAAGGCGGCATTCGCGCCGGGGGTGGCGACGATGGTGTTCTCACCCGCCGCGTCGACCATGATCACCGCGACCCCGGACCCGCCGTACACCGTCCGGACCAGCGACGTGTCTACACCGGACGCGGTGAGTCGGGCGCGCAGCGTGACGCCGAAGGAATCCGAGCCGATGGCGCCGAGGAAGGTGCAGGAAGCGCCGGCCCGGCTGGCCGCGATCGCCTGGTTGGCGCCCTTGCCGCCGGCGACCATGGTGAAGTCCCGGCCCAGCACGGTCTCGCCCGGCCGGGGCAGGGTCGGCGCCGTCGCGATCAGGTCCATGTTGGCGCTCCCCGCCACCACCACCCGCGGCATGCCCTCCCCCTCACCGGCCAGATCGTGCAGTTGTGCCGATGAATTATCGCCAGATCAGCGGGAGGGTCAGGCGGCGCGGGCGGTGAACCGTCCGGCGGACCGGGAGACCTGCAACGGCAGGCCGAACGTCTTCGACAGCTGCTCGCTGGTGACCGTCTCCTCGATGGTGCCCTGCGCAACGACCGTGCCTTCGCGCAGCAGCAGCGCGTGGGTGAACCCGGGCGGGATCTCCTCCACGTGGTGGGTGACCAGCACCAGCGCCGGGGCGTGCGGGTCGTGGGCCAGCTCGGCGAGCCGGGCCACCAGATCCTCCCGGCCGCCCAGGTCGAGCCCGGCCGCGGGCTCGTCGAGCAGCAGCAGCTCCGGATCGGTCATCAGCGCCCGGGCGATCAGCGTGCGCTTCCGCTCCCCTTCGGACAGCGTGCCGAAACGCCGGTCGGCCAGGCCGGCCATCCCCATCAGGTCGAGCAGCTCGCGGGCCCGGATCTCGTCGATCGCGTCGTACTGTTCGCGGAACCGGCCCACCACGCCCCAGGACGCGGTCAGCGCCACGTCGCGCACCGACTCGTCCGCCGGGATCCGCTCGGCCAGTCCGGCGGTGGCCAGGCCGATCCGGGTACGCAGCTCGTTCACGTCCACCCGGCCGAGCCGTTCCCCGAGCACGTCCACGGTGCCGCTGGTGGGGTGCATCCGCGCCGCGGCGAGGTTGAGCAGGGTCGTCTTGCCGGCGCCGTTCGGACCGAGCAGCACCCATCGCTGGTCCGCCGCCACCTGCCAGCTCACGCCGCGCAGCAGGTAGGTGCCGGAGCGGACGACGTCCGCCCGATCGATACGGATGACGAGGTGAGGGTCGCCTTCAGCCACGCGTCAATCCAACCATGGGCGTGCTGAGACCCGATCGTGGCGGGTGGCGCGTACTGTACCGGCGTGACCCCGGTCATAGAAATCCACGACCTGCGCAAGACCTTCCGCGGCCGGCGCGGCAGCCGTCGGGCGCTGGACGGGTTCGACATGGTGGTCGAGGCGGGCCAGGTGCACGGCTTCCTGGGGCCGAACGGGTCCGGCAAGACCACCACCCTGCGCACGCTGCTCGGCCTGGTCAACGCGGACGCCGGCCGGATGACGGTGCTGGGCCAGCCGGCGCCCGCCGCGCTGCCCGCGGTGGCCGACCGGATCGGCGCGATCGTGGAGAGCCCGCAGTTCTTCGGCAACTTCACCGGGCGGCACACGCTGCGCCTGCTGGCGATGGCGGGCGGGGTGCCGGCGGCGCGCGTCGATGAGGCGCTGGAGCTGGTGGGCCTGCGGGACCGGGCCGGCGAGCGGGTGCGGGCGTACTCGCTGGGCATGAAGCAGCGCCTCGCCGTCGCGTCCGTCCTGCTCAAACGCCCCGAGCTGCTGATCCTCGACGAGCCGGCGAACGGCCTGGACCCGGCCGGGATCCGGGAGATGCGCGAGCTGGTCGGGCGGCTGGCCGCGGACGGCGCGACCGTGCTGGTCTCCAGCCACATCCTGGCCGAGATCCAGCAGATCTGCGACTCGGTGACCATCATCTCGCGCGGCCGCCGCGTGACCAGCGGGCCCGTCGACGAGGTGCTGGCCCGGCACGACAAGGGTGAGTTCCGGGTACGCGTGGCCGAGCACCGCCGGGCGGCCGGCCTGCTCTCCGAGGCCGGCGTCCCGGTGACGGTGCACGACGACCACCTGGTCGTCTCCGACATCGCCGACCCGGCCTGGATCAGCCAGACCCTCGGCCGGCACGGCATGTGGGTCAGCGAGCTGACCCCGCTCACGCCAGACCTGGAGAGCGTCTTCCTGGAGCTGACCGGCACGACCCCCACCGCAGGGATACCGCGGCAGGTGGGGCAGTCCGTGCAGCCCGAGCGTGCGGAGGAACCGGGTGTCCCGGCCATCTCGGTCTGGGCGCCACCACGGGACGAGGAGCCGGCATGATCAACCTGGTCCGCGCCGAGCTGATCCGGCTGGTGACCCGGCGGTTCACGCTGGTCATGGTGGCGCTCCTGCTCGGCGCGTTCGCGGTGACCCTGGCCACCACGGCGGCCAGCACCGAGCGCCCGACAGCCGCCGAGCTGGCCCGCGCCGAGCAGCTGGCCGAGGCGGAGCGGGTGTCCGCGCGCGAGGTACGGGACCAGTGCGAACAGGCCCAGCGGCCGGACGCGCCGCGCGAGCTGAGGGCGCGCTTCCAGGGTGTGGACTGCCAGGCCTTCGGCCCCGAGACCGTGCGGACCGAAAACTTCCTTCCGGGGGTCTTCTCGTTCACCGGGTCCATCCGCGACCTGGTGATGTTCCTCAGCGCGTTCCTGTCCCTCTTCGGCTTCCTGGTCGGCGCCTCCTTCGTCGGGGCCGAGCTGACCTCTGGCGGCATGACCAACCTGCTGCTGTGGCGGCCGCGCCGGCTGCAGGTCCTGTCCGCGAAGCTGGGCACGCTGCTGGCCGGCGTGGTCGGCCTGGCCGTGGCGGCGACCGTGCTCTACGTCGGCGCGTTCTGGGCCCTCGCCGAGGTGGCCGGCCTGCCCGGCGACCAGTCCGCGCAGTTGTGGCGCGAGCTGGCCCTGGTGTGCCTGCGCGGGGTCGGCCTCGCCGTGGTCGCGGCGTCGATCGGGTTCGCGGTGGCGACCGCGGGCCGGCACACCTCCACCGCGGTCGGCCTGGCCGCGGGGTACGCGGTGGTCTGGGAGATCGGTGCCCGGATCGTGATGATGATCGTCGGGACCCGGCAACCGGGCCGCTGGATGCTCAGCAGCTACCTCGCCGCCTGGATGAACGGCCGGTCGGACCAGTGGGACGACGCCACCGGTTCGTACACCATCCACTGGTGGCATGCCGGCCTGCTCTTCGCGGTGCTGCTGGGCGTGGTGGTCGGCGGCGCCTTCGCCCAGTTCCGCCGCCGCGACCTGGCATAGCGGCTAGCTGTAGTGCCCATGAGCGTTGTTGACGGCGTGTCGGCTTGATCGAAAGGGAGACCTCCGGCGAGGTGTGAGGTGCTCACGCTCACATCTGGAACCGGAGGTCTGTATGGTCCACCGTAACGCCCGACTGACCGTGTACGCCCGTCGGCTGCTTGTCACGCGTGTCGTGCAGCAGGGTCGTCCGGTCGCCCACGTGGTCGCCGAGCTGGGCTGTTTTCGGGCGACCGGGTACACGTGGTTGGCCCGCTGGCGGGCCGAGGGGGGGTGTCAGATGGTCTGTGTACAAGATCCTCAACGAAGGAGTACACAGGTGTCCATGACACAAGATCAGCAGGTTGGGTCGGCGGCTCGGGACGCGGTCAATGACATGATCGAGGCGGGTCTG
>Ga0310834_101475_pt1 | contig 14144 bp, 14 predicted proteins | sample SM_ome_2_FD_201314 | JGI IMG/M metagenome (GOLD analysis project Ga0310834, IMG submission 201314) | Sorghum-adapted microbial communities enriched on stacked mutant (SM) sorghum from Joint BioEnergy Institute, Emeryville, California... ... | reverse complement strand
AGCCGGTCAGGCGGCGAGCAGGTGCCCCGCCCCCGGGACCTGCGGCGGCAGGCCCAGTTCGGTGAGGATCCGGTGCGCCGTGGCCGTCGCCGCGGACAGGACGGGCAGCCCGGCCTCGGCCTCGATCGCCTCGACCGACTCCAGCGAGGGCATCTGCACGCACGCGGAGACCACGAGCGCGTCGGCGCCGGTCAGGTCGAGCTTGCGCCAGTGCTCGCGCAGGTCGGCGGGGTCGAGGCGGGCGACGGCGAGGTTGTCGGGCACCTCGAGCGACAGGGCGTCGGTGACCTCGACGCCCGCGTCCTCCAGGTAGGCCACCACCAGCTCGGTGAGCGGCTTCAGGTACGGGGTGATGATCGCGACCTTGCGCGCGCCGAGTGCCGCGATCCCCGACAGCAACGCGCCCGCGCTGGACACGACCGGTGCCTGCGCGCCCTCGGCGCGCAAAGCGGCCCTGATCGTCTCCTCCGCGGTGCAGTGGTAGCCGGGGCCCTGGGCCATGATCGCGACCAGGCAGGCGGTGGCGACCACGTCGGGACGGACGTCCGCCAGCTCCGCGGCCGCCCGCTCGGCCTGCGCGTTCATGGCCCGCAGCTGCTCGGGCGTCACGTGCTGCATGCGCGCCCGCGCCGAGTGGAAGACGAACCGGTCCCGCGGGTGTTCCCGCTCGCGGGCGGCGAGCATCCGGGGCAGCTCGGTCTCCATCGTGCGGTTCGAGCTCGGGACGATCATCCCGACGTGGTGCGTGCCCATGCTCAGCGCCTGCCCGCGGGGCGCATCTCCGGCACGGTCAGCTCGCCCGCGTCGACGATGAGTTCGTCGTCGAGGTACAGCGAGCAGCCGCGCATGGGGATGTCGAAGTGGCAGGGGGTGTCGTTGGGGCCGCCGAGCTCGTTGTTCGGGCCGATGGAGAACATGACGTTGCCGTAGAAGCTGCGCAGCTCCATGCCCATGCCCCCGCCGAACTGGGTGAGCCCGTGCCAGTGGGCGCGTTCGTCGAGGCCCCAGCCGACGTGGCTCATGCCGTAGCCGCGCGGGTCGTCGAAGCTCTTGATGTAGGAGTCGAGAAGCTCGGCGTCGAGGCTGGAGTGGCCGTCGAGGCCGCGGATGTCGCGGATGAACCCGGCCTCGATGGTGAACTCCACCGGTGTCTGCACGTAGGTGTTGAACGGCAGCAGGACGTCGCCGGGCGCGAGGACGATCCGGCCGTCGACCCCGTCGTCGGCGCCGCCGGTGAACACGAACGCGGCGGGCCAGTGGTCCCAGCGGCCGGGCTGGTCGGTGTAGCCGTACTCGCTCATCGTCGGGTACACGCCGAGCCGGTAGGTGACGTCGGTGCCGTGCGGGCTGGTGATCCGCATGGTCTGGGCCTTGGCGAGCAGCTCGGCGCCGACCTCGACGCGCTCGCGCAGCTCCTTGGTCGGCATGAGGCGGGCCAGCAGCGGGGCGGGCTCGACCGCGGTGAGGATCCGGGTGCCGGCGGCCTGGATCTCGAACTGCTCCTTGGAGAACAGCAGGAACGTGCAGTCGACGAGCATGTCGACGGACTTGAGCGCCTCGACCGCGAGCGGGTTGGTAGCCAGCCCGGAGTCGCCGACGGCCCACGCGCCGCTGGGCGTGGCCGGGTTGGGCAGGCGCAGGTGGAAGGTGGCGGCGCCGAGCTTCTGCGCGGCCCACATGAACGCGCTCGCGTACTCGGCGCGGTCGTCGCCCCTGGTCAGGACGGCGACGGTCTCGCCATCGTGCACCCCGGACAGCGTCAGCTGCTGCAGGCAGATCTCGTTGAACAGGTTCTGGTCCACGGGTCCCTCCGGAGATAGTTCGAACACTGACGATCCCCTGGCGCGTCGCCGCGGTCAAGACCCGGCGTGTTGCGAGCACGTGACCGATGGCGTGCTTAGCTGGAGCCGTGAGCACCGGGGGAGCGGCTGGACGTGCGGGAATCGACTCGTCGAAGGGTCTGCCACCGCCTGAGGAGCTGCTGGCGGCGCCCGGGTACGTGGCGCGGCGGATGCACCAGGCGTACACGGCGGCGTGGGTGCGGCTCGTCGATCCGGTGCTGACCGGCCCGCAGTTCGCCGTGCTGACCGCCGTGAACGCGTATCCGGGCGTCGAGCAGGGGTCGTTAGGGTCGTCCGTCGCGCTCGACCGGTCGACGATGGCGAGCATCGTGCGCAGGCTCGAGGACCGCGGCCTCATCGTCCGCGAGCGGCCGCCCGAGGACGGGCGCAAGCGGTTGCTGTACCTCACGCCCGAGGGTGAGAACACGCTCCGCGAGACCGACAAGAAGGCTCGTGACCTGGACAAACTCCTGATGCAGGGCTACGACCGCGCCGAGCAGATCGCCCTGCTGCGCCGGCTGACCGCGCTCACCGAGCACTGGGAGAGCCTCGTCGACGACTGAGCCGTCACCCGGGCCGTCACCGGGTTTCTGACGCGTTACAGCTTCGCCGACCCCTTGCGCTCCAGCGATCGTCAGTGTTCGGATTATCTCCGTCGCGTGGCCCGGGGCACACCGGTCGCGCCCGACGTGATCTGTCCACTGTGGATCAAGGGGAAGCATGCCGGCCAGCCAGTCCTTCGCCGTCACCATCGCCGGTGGCGGGCTCGGTGGTCTCACCGCCGCGCTCGCCCTGCGCCAGCGCGGGATGCGGACCACGGTCCTCGAGCAGGCGCCCCAGCTCGGGGAGGTGGGTGCGGGCATCCAGACCGCGCCGAACGCCAGCCGGGTCCTGCTCGGGCTGGGGCTGCGCCGGCAGCTGGAAGCGATCCACACCGAACCGCAGGACCAGGTGCGCCGCCGCTGGAAGGACGGCAGCATCATCGCCACCCTCCCGCTCGGCGACCGGGTCAAGCGGGAGTGGGGCGCCCCGTACTGGCACTACCACCGGGCCGACCTGCACCAGGTCCTGCTGGACGCCTGCCTGGACCCCGACCGCCCCGGCCCGGTCGTCGAGGTGCACACCGGGGCGAAGGTCGTCGACATCGACCTCGCCGACCCCACCCGCCCGGTCGCGCTGACCACCGACGGGCGCCGCTTCCCCGGCGACGTGCTCATCGGGGCCGACGGCATCCGCTCGGCGGTCCGCGACGCGATGGGCCTGCCCGACACCCTCGCCTTCTCCGGGGAGATGGCCTACCGAGCCCTCATCCCCGGTGACAAGATCGCGGCCGACCCCGCGACCCGGTTCCTGTGCGACCGGTTCCACTCCACGATCTGGTACGGCCCGGACCGCCACCTCGTGCACTACTTCATCCGCGGAGGCGAGTACCTCAACGTCGTCGCGATCGTCCCCAACACGCTCGACGTCGACCGGACGTGGACCGCGCCCGCCACCGCCGACGAGATGGTGGAGGCGTTCGCCGGCTGGGACGACCGCGTCGCGGCGATGCTGTCGAAGGCCGAGGGCGACGGCGGCGAGACCGCGTCGAAGTGGGCGATGTTCCACCGCCACCGCGACCCCGTGTGGGTCGACGGCCACGTCGCCCTGCTCGGCGACGCCTGCCACGCGATGCTGCCCTACCAGGCCCAGGGTGCGTCGCAGGCGATGGAGGACGCGGCCGTGCTCGCCGAGGAGCTCGGCGCGGTGACGCGCAGCGGCATCGCCGAGGCGCTCGTCCGCTACGTGTCCCGCCGCGCCACGCACGCGGGCATGGTCCAGGATGCGTCACTGGCGAACATGCGCTTCTACCACCTGCCCGACGGCCCGGAGCAGCAGGAGCGCGACCGCAAGCTGCGCGAGTTCCAGGGCGAGTCCGACGTCTCCTACGACTGGCTCTGGCGCGGCACCCCGCTCAACAACCCCGACCTCGAGTCCTTCTCCTACCCGTTCGTGCGCTGACCACCGATCACGCGACCTTCCCAGAACGGAGCCCACCTCATGCGTACCGGCGACCAGGTCGTGCAAGACCTCCCCTGGAAGTGGGGAGTACAGGGCAAGATCTTCATCATCGGCGGGCTCGGCTACATGTTCGACGCCTGGGACGTCGCCCTCAACGGCTTCCTCACGCCGCTCCTCGGCACCGAGTTCGGCCTGTCCACCGGGCAGCGCGGGCTCGTCGCCACGGCCAACCTCGTCGGGATGGCCGTCGGCGCCGTCGCGTGGGGCACGGTCGCCGACCGGGTGGGCCGCAAGCGCGCCTTCAGCATCACCCTGCTGATCTTCGCGCTGTTCTCCGTGCTGGGCGCGCTGGCGCCGAGCTGGGAGGTGTTCCTGTTCCTGCGTTTCCTCGCGGGCGTGGGCCTCGGCGGCTGCATCCCCGTCGACTACGCGCTGGTCAGCGAATTCTCCCCGAAGAAGCAGCGCGGCCGGGTGCTCGCCGCGATGGACGGCTGGTGGCCGGTCGGCACGACCTTCGCCGGGCTGTCGGCGACGTTCCTCGTGCCGGTGGAGGGCAACTGGCGCTGGATGCTCGCGCTGATGGTGCTGCCCGCGCTGCTTCTGTTCTGGGTGCGCCGCGGCATCCCCGAGTCGCCGCTCTACCTCGCCCGGACCGGCCGCGAGGCCGAGGCCCGCGCCGTGATCGACGACCTGGTGATGCGCACCGGCGCCGCGCACGAGCCCTACGAGATCCCCACCGCCGCACCGGTCGCGCAGCGCCGCCGCGGGGCCGCCGCCGCGCTCGAGCAGCTGCGCCTGGTCTGGGCGTTCAACCCGCGGATCACCTCCGTCGCGTGGTCGCTGTTCATCTCCGTGATGCTCGTCTACTACGCGGCGCTGTCGTGGATGCCGTCGATCCTGCGGGCGCAGGGCATGGACGACGTGGCCGCGTTCGCGGGCACCACGGTCATGAACGCGGTCGGCATCCTGGGCGTGCTCACATCCGTGCTGCTCGTCGACGCCGTCGGCCGCAAGTGGGTGATCGCGATCTCCGGCCCGGCGGCGGGCCTGGCGCTCGTGGTGTTCGCGCTGGTCCTGGAGGTGCCGTCGGCGGCCATCGCGCTGATCGCCGTGTTCGGGTTCCTGTCGCTCACGGTGATCCCGGTGATGTACGCCTACGTCTCCGAGCTCTACCCGACGCCGCTGCGGGCGAGCGGGTTCGGCTGGGCGTCGTCGTCCAGCCGGGCCGTCACCGGGTTCGCCCCGCTGCTGTTCGGCAGCGTGCTGTGGCCGGTGCTCGGGCTGCCGCTCACCTTCACCGTGCTCGGCGGGCTCGTCCTCGCCGCCGTGCTGTGGATGACCGTGGCCGCGCCGGAGACCCGTGGCCGGGAGCTCGACCACATCACCGGCGACGAGGAACCGCTGCTGGAGAAACTGAGCTCGTGAAGCCGGCACCGTTCACCTACCACCGCGCCCGGTCCGTGTCGGGCGCGGTGGGCCTGCTCGCCGAGCTGGGCGACGACGCGAAGGTCATCGCGGGCGGGCAGAGCCTCGTCGCGATGATGAACTTCCGCCTCGCCCGACCCGAGCACCTGATCGACATCGCCCGCATCCCGGGGCTCGACGCGATCGAGAGGGAGGACGGTGCGGCGCTTCGGATCGGCGCGCTGGTGACCCACCACGCCGTCGAGACCGCCGACCTCGGCCCCGGCTTCCGGCTGCTGCCGGACGCGATGCGGTGGATCGGCCACCTGCCGATCCGCACCCGCGGCACCGTCGGCGGCAGCCTCGCCCACGCCGACGCCACCGCCGAGTGGTGCCTGCTCGCGGTGCTGCTCGACGCGCGCATCGTGGCGGAGGGTCCGGCCGGGCGGCGCGAGATCGCGGCCGCCGACTTCTTCCAGGGGGTGTTCACGACGGCGCTCGAACCCGACGAGCTGATCGTCGAGGTGGTGTTCCCCCGGCCCGCGCCGCGCAGCGCCCTCACCGAGTTCGCCGAGCGGAAGGGCGACTTCGCGATCGTCGCCGCGGCCGTCGACCTGGACGCGGCCCGGATCGTGCTCGGCGGCGTCGGGCCGGTCCCGCTGCGCGTGCCGCGGGCGGAGGCGGCGCTCGCCGCGGGCGCGGCGCCCGCTGAGGTCGGCGCGGTGGCGGCGGAGGAGATCGACGTCCGCGACGAGCCGGGGGTGAGCGCGCACTACCGGCGCGGGCTCACCCGCACGCTCGTCGCCCGGGCCTGCGAGGAGGCGCAGCTGTGACGGGCGGCGCGGTGACCGGGCCAAGGTTCCGCCGGGACGGCGCCTGGGTGGGCGCCTCCGTCCCCCGCCGCGAGGACCCGCGGCTGCTCGCGGGCCGCGGCCGGTTCGTCGACGACATCACGCTGCCCGGGATGCTGCACGCCCAGTTCGTGCGCAGCACCGTGGCGCACGGGTGGATCCGCGCGGTCGACCTCGACGAGGTGCGCGCGGTGCCCGGGGTCGTCGCGGCGTTCTCCGCGGCCGACCTCGCGCTCGGTGACATCACGGCGCTGCTCGACCGCCCGCCGCACGAGTTCGTGCCCACCTCCATGCCGGTGCTGGCCCGCGACAAGGTCCGCTTCGTCGGGGAGCCGGTCGCGATCGTGATCGCCCGCGACCCGTACGCCGCCGAGGACGGAGTGGAGGCGGCGGTCGTCGAGTACGAGGAGCTGGAGCCGGTCGTCGGCGACACCGCGGCGCTGGCCGACGGCGCGCCGCTGGTGCACGCCGAGGCGCCGCGCAACACGCTCGTCGACGTCTCGCTGTTCGCCACCGAGGGCATCGACGAGGTGTTCGCCGAGGCGCCCTGCGTGGTGCGGGTGCGCTCGAAGACCGGCCGGCAGAACGCGCTGCCGCTGGAGACCCGCGGCGTGGTCGCGTCCTGGGACGACCGCGACGAGCAGCTGCACGTCAAGACCAACACGCAGATCCCGCACCAGGTGCGCACCGTGCTCGCGCGCTGCGCCGGCCTGGACGAGAAGCAGGTGCGGGTCACCGTCCCGGACATGGGCGGCGGGTTCGGGCAGAAGTGCGTGGTCGGGCGCGAGGAGATCGCCGCCGCGGCCGCCGCGCTGCGGCTGCGCAGGCCGGTGAAGTGGATCGAGGACCGCCGCGACGCCCTCACCGCCGCGTTCCTCGCCCGCGAGCAGCGCTACGACGTGCGCGCCGCGTTCGACGCCGACGGGCGCATCCTCGCCCTCGACGCCGACGTCGTCTGCGACATGGGCGCCTACTCCTGCTACCCGTTCACGGCCGGCATCGAGCCGCTGATGGCCTCGGCGGAGATGCCGTCGGTGTACCGGGTGCCCGCCTACCGGGTGCGCGGGCGGGCCGTCACGACCAACAAGGCGCCCACCGGGCCCTACCGGGGCGTGAGCCGGCCGCAGTACGTGATGGTGGTGGAGCGGCTGATGGAGCGCGCGGCGCGCGAGCTGGGCCTCGACCCGGTGGAGATCCGGCGCCGCAACGTGATCACGGTGTTCCCGTACACGGGCGTCAACGGGATCACCTACGACCCCGGCTCGTACCGGGAGTCGCTCGAGCTGTGCGAGCGGGTGCTGCGCGAGGAGGGCTGGTACGACCTCCGGGACACCGGCCGCGTGATCGGTATCGGCTACGCCTGCTTCTCCGAGCGCACCGGCTACGGTTCGGGCGCGTTCGCGCAGCGCAGGATGCAGGTGGTGCCCGGGTTCGACATCTCGGAGATCCGGATGGACGTCTCCGGGACGGTGTCGGTCACCACCGGCACGATGAGCCACGGCCAGAGCCACGAGACGACCATGGCCCAGCTCGTGGCCGACCGGCTCGGGCTCGACATCGCCCAGGTCAAGGTCGTGCAGGGCGACACCGACCGCATCACCTACGGCTTCGGCTCGTTCGCGAGCCGCTCGATCACGATCGGCGGCAGCGCGGTCGCCGCGGCCGCGGAGAAGCTCGGCGCACAGCTGAAGGAGATCGCCGCGCACCTCATGGAGGTCGACGTCGACGCGTGCGAGCTGGACGGCGACGGGGGCGTGCGGCTGCGCGACGACCCGGACCGGCGCCTGTCGTTCGCCGAGCTCGCCGACGTGGCCTACCTGCGCGCGCACCTGCTGCCCAAGGGCGTCGGCCCGGGGCTGTCGGCCACCGCGAGCTTCGACGTGCCCGGTGACGGGACGTTCTCCAACGCCACCCACGGCGTGGTCGTCGAGCTCGACCCGGGCACGGGCGGGGTGGAGATCCTGCGGTACGTGTGCGTCGAGGACTGCGGCGTGGCGATCAACCCGAAGGTCGTCGACGGCCAGTGCCGCGGCGGCATCGCGCAGGGCATCGCGGGTGCCCTGTTCGAGCAGGTCACCTACGACGCGGCCGGGCAGCCGCTCGCCCCGAGCCTCATGGAGTACAAGGTGCCGACCGCGTCGGAGATCCCCGACATCGCCATCCACCACCTCGAGACGCCCTGCGCGTTCACCGCGAACGGCGCCAAGGGCGCCGGGGAGGGCGGCACGATCGGCGCCCCCGCCGCCGTGCTCAACGCCGTGAACGACGCCCTGCGCGACACCGGCGTCGAGCTGGACGACACCCCGATCGCCCGCGAGGCCGTGTTCCGGGCACTGGAGGCGCACCGTGGCTGAGATCCAGCTGATCGAGCTCACCGTCAACGGCGAGCGGCACGACCTCGCCGTCGAGCCCCGCCGGACGCTGGCGGACGTGCTGCGCCACGACCTCGGCCTGACCGGCACCCACGTGGGCTGCGAGCACGGGATCTGCGGGGCGTGCACCGTGCTCGTCGACGGGGCCCCGGTGCGGGCCTGCCTGGTGTTCGCCGCGCAGGTGGAGGACGCCGACATCCGCACCGTCGAGTCGCTCGCCGCACCGGACGGCACGCTGTCGGACCTGCAGCAGGAGTTCTCCGCCCACCACGGGCTGCAGTGCGGGTTCTGCACGCCCGGGTTCCTGATGCTCGCCGAGGGCTTCCTCGCCGAGCGACCCGATGCGACGAAGGAGGAGATCCGCGAGGTGGTGGCGTCGAACCTGTGCCGGTGCACGGGCTACCAGACGATCGTCGAGGCCGTCGACGCGTGCGCGGCCCGCAGGAGGAACGCGTGAACGGATCGATCGATGCGGTCTACCAGCGGGCGGGCTTCGGCGCCGCGGTGCCGCGGGGGGAGCGGCCCGCGATCGTCGTGGTCGACCTGACCAACGGCTTCACCGACCCGGCCGAGCCGACCGGCGCGGACCTGTCGGAGGTGGTGGCGGCGACGGCCGAGCTGATCGAGGCCGCCCGGCCGGCCGGGGTGCCGGTCGTGTTCACGACCATCGCCTACACCGCGGCCGAGGCCGACGGCGACGCCGTGCGGTGGCTGGCCAAGGCGCCGGGCATGCGGGCCCTGCGGGAGGGCAGCCGCGCGGTGGCGGTCGACGACCGGCTCCCCGTGGAGCCGGGCGACCACCTGATCACCAAGAAGGGCGCGTCGGCGTTCTTCGGCACCGGCCTCGCGGCGCTGCTCGCGGGCCTGCGCGTGGACACCGTGCTGGTCTGCGGCGCGACCACCAGCGGGTGCGTGCGCGCGACCTGCGTGGACGCCGTGCAGAGCGGGTTCTCCGTGCTCGTGCCGCGCCAGTGCGTCGGCGACCGCGCGCGCGGGCCGCACGAGGCGAACCTGTTCGACATCCAGGCCAAGTACGGCGACGTGGTCGAGCTGTCCGACGCGCTCGACCACGTGCGCGTCCCGGCGGGGGTGGCGCGATGAGGGCGGTGCTGCAGTCGGCGCTCGCCGACCTCGCCGACGTCCCCGCGCGGTCGCGCTGGGTGCGCTCCGGGGAGCTGCGCCTGCACGTGCTCGACTACGGCGGCCCCGGGGTGCCGCTCGTCGTCCTGCCCGGGATCACCAGCCCGGCGATCACCATGGACTTCGTCGCGCGGCGGCTCACCGACCTCGTGCGGCCGATCGTGGTGGACGTGCGCGGGCGCGGGCTCTCCGATGCGGGCGCGTCCTACACGCTCGAGGACTACGCCGACGACACCGAGGCCGTGCTCGCCGATCTCGACCGCCCGCTCCTGATGGGGCACTCGATGGGGGCGCGGATCGCGGCGGTCGTCGCCGCGCGCGGCGTGCCGCTGCGCGGCACCGTGCTCGTCGACCCGCCGATGAGCGGGCCCGGCCGCGGGCCGTACCCCACCACCCTCGAGGCGTTCCTCGGCCAGCTCGAGCAGGCGCAGCGGGGCACCGACGCCGACGAGGTGGCCCGCTCCTGGCCGCGCTGGCCCCGCCGCGAGCAGGAGCTGCGCGCCCGGTGGCTGTCCAGCTGCGACGCCGGGGCGATCGCCGCGACCCACGCGGGCTTCGAGAGCGAGGACTTCTTCACCGCGTGGCCGAAGGTCCCCGCACCCACCGTCCTGATCCACGGCGCGGAGAGCCCGGTCGTCACCGCGGACGGCGCGCAGGAGGCGGCGCGGGCGAACCCGGCGGCCCGGCTGGTTGCGGTGCCCGAGGCCGGGCACATGGTGTTCTGGGACGAGCCGGAGGCCGCCCTCCACCTGCTGCGGGAGGTCCTCGTCGGCTTCTAGCTCACGCGCTCGCGACGAGGTCCTTCCAGTAGCTGTCGGCGCCGGAGACGTGCGCGTCGAGCAGCCGGACGGCGCGCTCCTCGTCGCGGGTCACCACGGCGTCGAGGATCTCCCGGTGCTCGCGCAGCGACTGCTGCGCCCGTGCGACGTCGCCGAAGTAGACCGTCCGCCGTTCCCTCGTCATCAGGTAGAAGACGTTGACCAGGCGCAGCAGCACCGTGTTCTGGGTGGCGCGCACGATCCCGCAGTGGAAGACGCGGTCCAGCTCCGCGAGTTGGGCGGCGTCGCCGAGCGCCCCCTCCCATTCGGCGAGGCAGCGCCGCAGCGCCTCGACGTCCTCGGGGCGGTGGCGGCGGCAGGCCAGCCGGACGGCCTCCCGCTCCTGGATCCGCCGGACCTCGGCGGCCTGACCGCCCTCGTCACCCGGCAGCGGCACCCCGATCTCGGCGAACAGCCGCAGCGCCTCGATGCTGGCCGACTCGACGGTCATGTAGACGCCGGACTTGGGCCTGCGCTCGATCAGGCGCAGCGCCTCCAGCACCGACAGGGCCTCGCGCACCTGCGTGCGGCTGGCCCCGAAGCGTTCGGCCAGCTCCCGCTCGGACGGGGCGCGCTCGTGGGGGGCGTAGGCGCGGGAGAGCAGGAAGGGGACGAGCTGCGCCACGAGGTCCATGGTCTTCCAATCTGGTCTGGCCAGATGGTAGCGCGGCGGGTGTTCAGTCGAGCACCAGCGCGACGAGCTCGTCGACGAACCGGGGCAGCGTCCGGGCGGAGCGCTCGGTCGGGTTCGCCTGGTAGAGCGCCATCCGGCCGTGCGCGGCGGTGAACAGGACCACCGCGGCCCGGTCCGCCGGGAGCCGCAACCGCCTGCCCGCGGCCTCGGCCTCCTCCAGGGAGCGCTGGAACAGCGCGACGATCTCGACGACCGGGCTCGGGGCGGACGGCGGCGCCTGGGACGGGCGGCGGAACAGGATGCGGTAGTGACCCGGGTGGCTCGCGGCGAACTCGCAGTAGGCGCGCAACCGCAAGCCGACGCGCTCCACCGGGTCGTCCCCGGCGCCTTCCCCCGCGCGCTCGATGCGCTCGCGCAACCGCCCGATCTCGTGCGCGAGCAGGCCGTCCAGCAGCGCGGCGCGGTCGGCGAAGTGCGAGTAGATGCTGGCCGGCGCGATCCCGGTGGCCCGGGCGACCCCGCGGATGGTCAGGGCGTCCTCGTCGTCGAGCTCGGAGAGGAGCCGGCTCGCCGCCGAGAGGATCTCGGTGCGCAGCCGCTCGCCCTCACCCCACCGGTTGCGGGTGCGGGTCGTCGGGGCGGCCCGGTTGCTCATGGCGCCATCCTGCCCGTCGGTGAGCCGGCGTGGGGCGACCTCCCGGCAGTTGCCGAACAACTGTACGGTAAGTTGCCGAACATTCGTTAGGCAAGTGGCCTCGCCGGAACGGGGGACCAGTGGCAGCTCCGACGCGCCCCGGTGCGCCCGCCCGACGCTCGTCCCCGCCGGTGCCGTCCGCCCCGCGGACGAGCGGGGGCGGGTGGGGCCTGCCGCTCGCGGTGATCGTCATCGGCATGTTCATGTCGGTGCTGAACACGACCAGCGTGAACGTCGCGCTCACGCGGATGGCGGCCGATCTCGGCGCGAGCACCGACGACATCCAGTGGGTCGCGACGGCCTACAACCTCTGCCTGGGTGTGGTGGTGCCGGCGAGCGCCTGGCTCGGCGACCGGCTGGGGCTCAAACGGCTCTACCTCGCCTCGCTGGTCGGGTTCTGCGCAGCCTCGGTGCTCTGCGGGGTGGCGGGCGATCTGACCAGCGAGATCGTGTTCCGCATCCTGCAGGCCGTGCCCGGCGGGATGCTGCCGGTGACGTGCATGACGATCCTGTACCGGATCGTGCCGCGCCGGCAGGTCGGCACCGCGATGGGGCTCTACGGGCTCGGCATGGTGGTCGCCCCGGCGATCGGACCGACGCTCGGCGGCTACCTGGTCGAGTACGCCAGCTGGCGGCTCGTGTACTTCATCAACGTGCCCGTCGGGGTGGCCGGGGTCGTCGCGGCGGCGCTCCTCCTCCCTCCGCTGCCCGGGCGAGGGGGCAGGCGGTTCGACGCCCTGGGCTTCGCGTGCATCGCGGGAGGGCTCTTCGCGCTGCTGCTCGCCGCGTCCGAGGGCGAGGACTGGGGCTGGACCAGCTACCCGGTCGTGATGCTCTTCCTCGCCGCCGTGCTGCTGCTGGCGCTGTTCGTGGTGGTCGAACTGGAGGTGGCCGAGCCGCTCTTGGACGTGCGCGCGCTGGGCAACCGGGCGCTGCTCAACTCGCTGGCCCTGATCGCGCTGCAGTCGATCGGGCTGTTCGCGGTGTCGTTCTACGTGCCGGTGTTCCTGCAGGCGGGTCAGGGGCTGACCGCGCTCGACACCGGCTTCGTGCTGCTCCCGCAGGGCCTGGTGATGATGGCGTGCATGCCGCTGGCCGGCCGCGTCACCGACCGGTTCGGCGCCCGCTGGCCCGCGGTGGTGGGGCTCGCGCTGTCCGGGATCGGGCTGCTCATGCTGGCCCGGATCAACCCGGACATGACGCGCGGCGAGTTCGTCGCGGCGCTGATGCTGCGGGCCATCGGGCCCGGCGTGGCCATGATGCCGATCACCACCAGCGGGATCTCCGCGTTGCCCCCGCACCTCGCCGGCGCTGGCAGCGCGATCAACCAGCTGGTGCAGCGGGTCACGGCGGCGCTCGGGCTCGCCCTGCTCACCGCGTTGGCCTCCGAGCGGCAGGCGCAGCTGTGGGCGAATCGGACGGCGCTCGTGCCGCCTGTCTCCGACCCGCGGCTGCACGAGGCGGTCGAGCACGGCGCGCAGGGTCTTGCGCCCTACTACCAGGCGCTGGCCCTCGACGTCCTGGCGCAGGCCTACAGCGACGTGTTCCTGGTGTGCGGCGTGATCACGTTGGCCACCGTCCCGCTCGCCCTGTTCATCCGCTCGCCGAACAAGCGCTGACCCCGCGATGGCCGCGCCGCAGGCGCCAGCAGGACGCGCCGAAGACGGCCGCCCCGAAGACCACCGCAGGCACCCACAGCACCCGCGAGGTGGCCGCGCCGAGACAGGCGCCGAGCACGGTCCGACGCTGGTGCTCGGCGGCGAGCGCGTGCACCTCCTGGGCCGTGGCCTGCTCGCCCTCGCCCGCGAGGCGCTCGGCCGCCGCCACGGCACCCTGCCGGTGCTGCCCGTCCAGCAGCACGACCGCCGACGCCACCGCCGCGGCGGCGCGACAGCCCCTGCCCTCGGCGGTCCGCTCGGCGATGAGGGCCTGCAGCGGGGCCGCCGCGACCAGCGTGGCCGCGAGCGCCGCCACGGCCGACAGCGCCGCGACCTCGGCGAGCGCGGCGGGGAGCGGGGCCGTACGCGGGAGCCGGAAGAACGCCGCCAGTACGGCCAGCAGCGCGACGCCGACGCTCGTGGCCAGGTAGTCCCACTCGCCCTCGCCACCGAAGGTGAGGGCCACGGTCGCGGCGAGCGCCGCGCCGAGCAGCGCCGCCCGGTCGACGTCACCGAGGGTGGACCGGGCCGCGTCGGTGGCGGCTCCCGGCCGGTCGGTGCTCACGGCTGGCGGTCCCTCCCGCGGTGCGCTGGACCCGGGGAGGCTAGACCCGACCCGCCCGCCGGCGTACCGACGAACGGAGGCTCGATCCGCCGAGGTCGGGGGTGGTTCCGGACACCGTCGGCGGCGTGGTGCGGATGTGGGCGGGATACTGGGGTCGTGAGCGTCT
>Ga0310834_101474_pt1 | contig 14150 bp, 10 predicted proteins | sample SM_ome_2_FD_201314 | JGI IMG/M metagenome (GOLD analysis project Ga0310834, IMG submission 201314) | Sorghum-adapted microbial communities enriched on stacked mutant (SM) sorghum from Joint BioEnergy Institute, Emeryville, California... ... | reverse complement strand
TGCCCTTCCGAGCCGGTCCGATCTGGGTCCTAGACAAACCCGATTATCCCAGCTCACGGGGCACTCTCATCGCATCTACACACCCACTCCCACCACCATCGGCGATTCCGATCCACGGATCGAGGCTTAGGACTCAGCGGCGACCCGGTCGAGCCACTCCAGCATCAGGGCGTCGAAGAGGTCTGGTTGTTCGATCTGGAGGTTGTGCCCGGCCACGTCGAGCACCGCGAAACTCGCCCGCGGATAGTTGGGCAACAGTGCGAGCTGGTCCATGTAGCCCACGCTGTCATCCTGGCGTCCAGTGAGGATCAGGGTGGGCCGGTCGAACTGCCGGCCGTCCTCGGGTGGGTCGACGGCGAGTCGCCAGCGCTTCCGGATTCGGGCCATCGCCTCGGTGTCGGCGATGGAGACGCCGGACATGACCTCTTCGCGGAACCGGCGCAGCGTCTCCGGCGTCTGCACCACGGAAACGGAGGCGAACTCCTCTGCGACCTGCGGGTCGTCTATGGACTCCAGCAGTGCCGGATCGGGTCGCAGCACCTGCCGCTCCGGGAGGGTGCGGTCGGCGTGTTCCAACGCGATGCCCGCTGGGCAAATCAGGGCGAGGCCGAGCACCTGCGCCGGCCGAGCGGCGGCGAGTGCCCGGGCGAGGTAACCGCCGTAGGACTCGCCGACGAGCAGGAACGGCTGGTCGTCGATGTGATCGTCCACAAAGTCCTGGACCGCGTCGAGCATGTCGTCGGAGCTCGCGATGGATTCCGGGGCCGGTGAGCGACCCATCGCCGGTAGGTCCGGGTACAGCCGGCGGTATCCCGTACGCCGGGTGAAGATCGGCTCCAGGCACCCGAGCATGATCCGGTGGTCGGGGGTCCAGCCGTGCAGCGCCAGTACCGGAGTGCCCTCACCCCGCTCGACGAAGTTCAGCGCCACTGTGGTACGCCGTGGCATGCCGCCTCCCTGCTGATCGATGGTGGATTCCGCCGCGACTTCCCGGAAACGGGGCGTCCCTCGTTTCCGCGCAGCATGGTGGTCCGGTGCTAGACCACCTCACTCATCGGATCCGCCCCCCGGTCACGCGTCGCATGGCCCGGCTCTGGCGGCTCGGAACAGGCCGACATCCAGTCCGGCCCTTTCGCGGCGAGAAGCGGTTGATTTGACAGAAGATCCTGGGTGTAGCGATCAGGCCCATCACCGGAAAGCATAGCCGCCGGGCAGCCATGCCCGGGCCGCCCTGTCCACCACCAGGGCAACCGTGTCTCATTTGGACTGAGGCGTAGCTGCGGCATGTCGTGATGACAGGATACGTCTGAGCCGGGCGAAGCAGCCCCACAACGCCTAGGAGGCGGTGGCGAGGGTGAGGGAGCGGTGCAGCAGGCGCGGGTCGCCGAGCAGGGCGCGCAGCCGGCGCTCCAGGCCCGCGATCGGGACCAGGTTCTGCGGGGCGCGGGGATCCTTGTACGCGGTGGAGGCGAACCTCGGCAGGGTCACAGCGGACAGGTCGGCGAGGTGGATCGCCTCCTGCTTGCTCAGCTGGGTCGAGCACTCCACCCGGACCATGCCGGCCCACGGGGCGCCCGCCCGCCCGGGCAGCCGCAGGTACCACGAGTAGCCGCCCCAGGCCGTACCCACCTTGAACACCGGCGAGCGTTCACCGGGTCGTAGCCGGGTCACCACTGCGGTGTGCGCCGCGGAGAGGTAGCTGCCCCGCTGGGTCTTGATGTAGCCAATGGTCCTCGCCAGGCCGCGCCGCTTGCGCAGCGGGCCGTCCACGACCAGCAGGTCGTCGTCGTTTGGAGTGGACTCGCGGACGCGGGTGGAGACCGCCACCTCCAGTTCGGTCAGCGGGGCCTGGACGGCGATGGCCAGCTTGCCCGGGTCGCTGACGTTGACCTGGCGGGCCCGGTAGCGTACCTGTCCCGCGGTCAGGTCGGTGGCGGCGGGGCTGGTGGTGAACAGGCCACGCTCCACCTGCCAGTCGACCAGCTCGGCCCGTCCGCTGCGCAGGTCGCAGCGGACCACGCCGGCCGCGTACGAGGCGGCCAGCCCCGGGTGGGACACCCCGTCGCCCTCGTCTGTCCATAGTGTTGCGTCAATCCGGCGTACGCCGTCGACCAGCAGGACGACGTCCGGCGCCCGCACGTCGGCCGGCGGTTGCCTGGCCTGCCATGCCTCGTCCGGCACCTCGATGTCGGTCTCGACCTCAGCGCTGCTCGGCGCCGACGGGCCGGCTGGGTCGTCCTGTTCGAAGGGGGACCCGTACGCCGGGCTCCACTGGTCGACGTGCCAGCGCATCACCCGTCCACCCGTTCCAGGTGCGCCGAGCGGGTGTCCTTGCGCACCTCGAACCGCACCGGGATCCGCTCGGCCAATGACGGGACGTGGGTGACCACGCCCACCATCCGGTCGCCGCGGGCGGCCAGGTTTTCCAGGGTGGCGGCGACGGTCTCCAGGGTGGCCGTGTCGAGAGTGCCGAACCCTTCGTCCAGCACGATCGACTCGAGGCTGGCCGAGGTGGTGGACAGGCCGGCCAGCTGTTCGGACAGGGCCAGCGCGAGCGCCAGCGAGGCCTGGAAGGTCTCGCCGCCGGAGAGGGTGCGCACGGGCCGGGCCAGCCCGGCGTCGTAGTGGTCGACGACGAAGAACTCGCCTTTGTCGTGGACCAGGTCGTACTGCCCGCCGGAGAGTTCCCGCAGGATCCGTGAGGCGCCGTCGACCAGCAGGTCCAGCGCCTCTGCCAGCAGCCACCGCTCGAAGTTGTTGGCGCGTAGGTGGCCGGCGAGTGTACGGGCCACCTGCCCCGCCCGTTCGTGCTCGGCGCGCTGCTCGCGCAGCCGCTCGGCCTGCTCCCGCCGCTCGACCAGCCGGCGCTGCTCGGCCTCCGCCCGCTCCAGCGCGACCGCGGCGGCCGTGCGGTAGGCGCTGGGGTCGGCCGGCGGTGCGACGGCGGCCTCCGCGAAGGAGGCTTCGATCTCGGCGCGGATGGCGGCGCTGGCCTTGTGCGCTGCGGTGGCCGCGGCGGCCTGGTGGTTCCGCTCGGCGCGCAGCGCGTCGGCGAGCGTGTGGGCCCAGGCGGCCAGCGACTGCCAGGCGCCGACCAGATCGTCCCGGTCCGGTCGCGGTGGCCCGCCGAGCCTGCCGGCTCCGCTTCCCTTGCCGGTGCCCTTGCCCTTGCCGCTGCGCTTGCCGGCGGCGGCAACCCGGGCGCCGTAGCCGGCCAGCGCATCCCGCTGTGCGTCGAAGTCGCGCCACGCCGCCCGTAGCTGCTCCTCGGCGACCTCGGCGCCGGTCACGGCCCGGCGGTGCGCCTCGCGGGCGGCCCGGACTGCGGTCGCCGCCTCTGCCAGCTTGCGCTGCAGTGCCGTGACGGCGGCCAGCTCGCCGCGCACCGCGTCCGGCCCCGGCGCTCCGGCCAGCTGGCTGTCCAGTTCGGCCAGCCGGGCGGTGAGCTGATCGGACTGTGCGCGGGCCGCGGCGAGCGTCCGGTCCAGTTCGCGGGCGGCCTGGTCGCGTGCGGCGACCTGGCGGTCCGCCGCGTCCGCGGCGGCCCGGGCCGCCTTCCCGGCCGCCTCGGCCGCGGTGACCGCGGATCCGGCCGGGATCGGCGGCACCTCGGTCACCTTCTGCAGACACACCGGACAGTCGTCGCCGGCGGTGAGGTGGGCGCGCAGCGCGGCCGCCCGGTCGGCGGCCTGCGCCTGCTGGTACGCCTCGCGGGCGGCCTCCAGGTCGGCGGCGGCGCGGGCCGCCTTCTGCCGGGCCTTCTCCAGGGCGGCCAGCGATTTGCTGTGCTCGGCCTGCGCCCGGGCCACCATCTCGGCCAGTTCACCGGACTGCTCGGCCAGCCGGTCCCGCTCCTCGTACTGCTGCAGCAGCACGCGCAGCGCGGCGGGATCGGCCGAACCCGCCAGCTCGCTGCGTAGCTTCTCCTCGCGTTCCTCGGCCGCGGCCACGGCGCCGGCGGCCTCGCTCACCGCGGCGCGGGCCTGCACGGCGGCGGCGGCAAGGTCAGGCGCGTCCCGGGGGACGGCCACCTGGGCGAGTTCGTCGATCTCGCGGTCCAGCGCGGCCAGCGCCTCCGCCGCGGCCGCCGCCTCCCGCTGGGCCTCGGCCAGCCGCGGCTCGGCCGCGTCGACCGCTTCGGTGAGCCGCCGCATGGCGGCCACCTGCTCCTCGGCCGAGTCCACCGCCTCGTCATCCACATCGGACAGGTCGGCGAGCATGCGGTCGACGGCGGACAGCTTCGCGTCGGCCTGCGCGGCCCGGTCGGCGGCCCGTACCCGGATCTGTTCGTAGACGTGCAGGCCGAGCAGGTTGACCAGGATCTGCTGCCGGGTGGCCGGCTTGGCGTGCAGGAACTCGGCGAACTCGTTCTGTGGCAGCAGCACGCAGGTGGTGAACTGCTCGTACGGCAGGCCGACGGCGTCCAGCACGGCCTGTTCCATCTCGCCGGGCGTGCCGGCCAGCACCTCGCCCAGGTCGTCCGGGGACAGCCCGGTGTCGAACTTGGTCACGTCGAACCCGGCCGGCAGCAGCTCCAGGCCGGCATGTGCGGTGGAGACCTTGCCCTTGGGGCTGCGTCGGACCACCCGGCTGGCCACGTACCGCGCGCCGGCCGACTCGAACACCAGCCGGACGCGGGCCTCGTTCGCGGAGGGGGCGAGGGCGTTGGCGATGGCCTTGCGGTCACCCCAGCGCGGCACCGTGCCGTAGAGGGCGAAGCAGATCGCGTCGAGCACCGTCGACTTGCCGGAGCCGGTCGGGCCGACCAGGGCGAAGAAGTCGGTGTCGGTGAAGTCGACGGTGGTCTCGTCCCGGAACACCGCGAACCCGGCCATATCCAGCCGGAGTGGCCTCACGTGCTGTGCACCTCCTCGTAGAGCTCGTCGAACAGCGCCCGTACACCCTCGTCGGAGTGGCCGATGCTGTCCAGGTAGTCGGCGAACAGCTCGCGCGGCGAGCGGCCGGCCCGTGGTGCCGCGGTGGTGGAGGAGGTGGAGCCGGCGAGCATGTCCGGGTCGATCCGCACCTCGACGGCGCGGGGCAGCAGCGCCTGGACCTCCTCGCGCAGCCCGGCCCGCGGCTGCTCCCGGACGTACACCCGTAGCCACGCCTCACCGGTATCCATAGTGGATAGATCGTCGAGTGTGCCGCGTACGGTGCGTAGCGGCACCGCGGCGCTGATCGGCACGTCCCGGGTCTTCGCCGCGGTCTGCGCGGTCACCTCCACAATGGTCACCGACGGCGTGTTCTCCTCCTCGCCGAAGTCGACGGCGAGCGGGCTGCCGCAGTAGTGCACCGGGCAGGGCCCGACCACCTGCTGGCGGCGGTGCAAATGGCCCAGGGCGACGTAGTGCGCGCTGGCGGGGAATATCGTCGCCGGTACCGCGTACGCCTGCACGGTGTGCGCGTCGCGCTCGCCGCCGCCGGTCTTGGCGCCGACCACGGTGAGGTGCGCGGTGACGAGGTTGACGGTGCCCGCGCCGAACCCTCCACTGAGGACTTCGATGAGCCGGGCCAGGTGGTCGGTGTAGGTCTGGACCGCCTCCGCGGCGGTCAGCTCGAACATCTCGGTCGCGCGCACCGCGTACCGCTGGGAGAGGAAGGGGAGGGCGACCAGCCGCCACGCCTCGCCCGCGGCCGTGCTGCCCTCGAGGACGTGGTCCGCCGCGGAGCGGACGGTGCCGCGCAGCTGGATGCCTGCGGCGTCGGCCCACGGGCGCAGCGCGTCCAGGGCGGCGCCGTTGTCGTGGTTGCCGGCGATGGCGACCACGTCCGCGCCGGTGCCGCGCAGGGCGGACAGTGCCCGGGTGACGATCCTGGTCGCTTCGGGGGTGGGTGCGGCGGAGTCGAACAGGTCGCCGGCGACCAGGACCAAATCCGGCCGCTCGGCCCGGGCCACCTCCACCACCTCTCCGAGGACCGCGATCTGCTCGGCGGTGCGCGACTGTCCCTTGAGGACCTTCCCGACGTGCCAGTCGGAGGTGTGCAGGATCTTCATCGGCTAGAACGGGATCTCGTCGTCGGGGGTGCCGGCGCCGTTGCCGGGGCGGCCGCCCACCACGGCGAACGGGTCGGCGGACTGCACGATGGACCGCAGCGTGTGCGACGGCGCGGCGCCGGCTTCGGCGACCCTTGTGGCCCAGGCGGGGAACGGGAACTCCACGCACAGCGGCACCGGGATGTCGGGCTGGTTGACGAACATCGTGCCGGGCCGGGCGAGCAACGCCCGCTGCCGGTGCGCCTGCGGCAGGAAGCCGTACTCCGGCCGGGCCGCCTCGGCCGGATCCAGCCGGCCGACCACCCGGACCGCCGAGTTGGTGACGACGCGCCGCTCCACCTCGCTGGCGGTCTGCTGGGCGCCGACCAGCACCACACCGAGCGAGCGGCCCCGCTCGGCGATGTCCAGCAGCACCTCCTTGATCGGGCTGGACCCTTCCCGCGGCGCGTACTTGTTCAGCTCGTCGAGGACCACGAACAGCAGCGGCCGGGCGCTGCCCGCCTTCTCCTTGCGCTCGAACTCGGTCTTGAGCGTGACGCCGACCACGAACCGCTGCGCCCGGTCCGGCAGGTTGTGCAGGTCGACCACGCTCACCTGGGCGCTCGCCGCGGTATTGATCTCGTGCGGGCGGCGGGTGGCCAGGTCGCCCCGGATCAGCCGGGACAGGTCGCGCTTGCTGGCGATCAGCCGGCGGGCGAACGCGTTGATGGTGCCCTGGCCGACCGCGGATCCGGTCCAGGCCCCGCGGGTCTCCTCGTCGCCCAGCTGCTCCACCAGGTAGTCGACCAGGTCGGAGTATCCGTTGAGGCGTACCCCGCCGAGGCTCACCCCGCCGCCGGCCGGCAGGGCGGCCCGGGCCAGCTGCGCGGCCACCGAGTGCACCACCATGGTGTACTGCTGGCGCTCGTCGTCGGCGTCGGCGAACACGTAGGGCAGCAGCCGGTCGGCGCAGAACTCGGCCAGCGTCCAGTAGAAGACGTCCACTCCGGACAGTCGGCTGCTGACGTCGGGGGTGCCGTTGGCGTCGCCTGGCCGCGGTGGCGCGTAGACCCGCACGTCGGGGAACGGCCCGGCGGGCAGCCCCAGCCGGGCGTACGCCGCCGTGGTGGCCTCGTCGAGGCGGGTGTTGGGATGGTCGAGGAAGAGCAGGTCCTCGCCCTTGACGTTGAAGATGAGCGCCTTGGTGTTGACCCCGTCCGCGCCGAGCACGCCGGAGCGGAACACCGAGTAGAGCAGGAAGGTGGCGAAGCTGGTCTTGGTGGCCACGCCGGAGATGCCGGAGATGGAGACGTGCGCGCCGCGGGTGCCGTCGAGGAAGTCCGCGTTGAGGAAGACCGGCGAGCCGTCGCGCCCGGTGCCGATCGGCAGTCGCTTCTCCATCCGGTCGAAGTGGAGCGCCGCGTCGCGCAGGTCGCCGCTGGCCCGGGACACCTCGGCGCCGGGCACCGGCGGCACGTAGATTTCCGGGTCCACCCGCGTGGTGGTGACCTCGGCCGCCTCCTGGACCTGCGCGGGCAGCGTGCCGTCGGCGATGGCGAAGACGTCGGAGTCGAACTGGGCGCCTTCATGGCGGGCCCGGACCTGGGTCACCACACCGGCGATGGTCACCGGGCCGTGGTCCGGCACGTCACGCTTGGTGACCACGACGTCGTCGAGCTGGAGGTAGCTGCCGGGCGCGACCGCCGTCCAGAACTGCAGTGGAGTGGCGTCCGCGGTGCCCATCACCCTGCCCACCGGCTCCGACATACAGCTCCTCACCGACCCACCGGCAACTCCCTACCGCATCTTGCACCACTTGTACGACAGCCGGCCGCAACGCCACGGCGTGGATGCGAGGTGGCACACCTTGCGCGCAGCTTTTCCACAGCCGGCGGCCGCCGTCCACAGACTTACCCACAGGCCGTTAGGGGCGGGTGTAGCGCAGCAGCAGCGTTCCGTGGTCGTCGGCGAGGATGTGCCGCAGCGCGAACCGGGCCGGCGGGTGCCCGGCACCGGCGATGATGCGGTCCGCGCCCGGCCCGGCCAGCAGCGGGGAGACGGTCAGGTCGACCTCGTCCACCAGGCCGGCGGCGCTCAGCGCGCCGAACAGGTGCGGCCCGCCCTCGGAGAGCAGGTGGCGCAGCCCGCGTTCGGCCAGCCGCTCGACCCCGGCGGCCAGGTCGACCGCGCCGTCGCCGAGAGTCAGCACGTCGGCGACGGGCTCCAGGGCGGCCCGCCGGTCGGCCGGAGCGGCGGCGTGCGTCAGCACGATCGGGCGGACCGGCGCCTCGGCCAGGGCCGGGTTGCTGGCCATGAGGTCGAGCGCGCTGGAGACCACCACCAGGGTCGGGTACTCGGCCAGGCCGTGGGCCCGCCGCCAGCTGCGCCGGGCCCGGTCCAGGCGCAGTGCCTGGTAGCCCTCGTGGCGCAGCGTGCCGGCGCCGACCAGCAGGGCGTCGCAGAGCATGCGCAGCAGGCCGAACACCTTCAGGTCGGCGTCGCGTGGCAGGCCATGGGAGAACAGGCCGGCCGAGAAGCCGCCCACCTCGACCGCGCCGTCCACGCTGGTCACGAAGTTCATCCGCAGGTGGGTGCCGGCGCGGTCGCTCACCGCGTACGCCGCGGTGAGCGCTTCGTCGTCCAGGGGGCACGGGTCGGGCCAGAGCCGGTGGACCATGCTCGCCTTACTCGCCGGCCGGCCCGGTCACCGGCTGGGTCGGGCCCGGTACCTTGTGCTGGCAGTCGCACCAGCTACGCCCGCGGCACTCGGCGTGCCGGCGGTCGCGGCATGCGGCACAGATCATTCCAGAAGCCTATGCAGGCCCACCGCGACTGAGGCAAGAATGGAGCACCATGCCACGGCAGATCTACCAACTCAAGATCTCGCTGGCGGAGGTCACTCCGTCGGTGTGGCGCCGCGTGCTGGTGCCGGGCGGGTACACGTTGGACCGGGTGCACCGCGTGATCCAGTACGCGATGGGCTGGCAGGGCTATCACCTGCACTCGTTCGACATTGACGGGGTCCAGTACGGCGAGCCGGACCCGGACGGCGACCTGGTCCTGCGGGACGAGCTGGACACCCGGTTGGACGCGGTCGCCGCCAAAGGCGACCAGATGGTCTACACCTACGACTTCGGCGACTGGTGGGAGCACGAGGTCGTGGTGGAGGACGTCTTCCCGGCCGAGCCGGACGAGATCTACCCGGTCTGCGTGGCCGGCGCCCGCGCCTGCCCGCCGGAGGACGTCGGCGGCGCCGACGGCTACGCGGAGTTCCTCGACGCGCTGGCCGACCCGGACCATCCGGAGCACGTGCAGATGCGCACCTGGATCGGCCGGCCGTTCGACCCGGCCCAGTTCGACCCCGGCCGGGTCACCACCCTGCTGCGGCGCCTGACCTGACATCCCGGCAGCGGCGCCTGACCTGACATCCGCGCGGGCTGCCGGGACTCGTCGCCCGCGCAGCCGCCGGTCGGCGCCATCCGAACGTTCCACGGTCTCCAGCCTGGAGTGGGGAGGCTGATCCCCCGGCTTCGCGCGGGGCCGGGACGTCGTCCCTGCGAGCCGCCGAAGGCCGGACACCCCCACCCGTCGCGGTTCCGCTGGCCGGGTGCGCTGGCGCGGCAGCACCTGTCCTCCGGACGGCAGGGGCGTGTTGCGGTATGTGCGGAATCGACTCCGATAACGAAATGGGAACGCTCCCAATGGCCGCTTGACACCCTTCACAGCTCCCGGCACTCTCATGGGAGCGCTCCCGATGTGACCAAGGCCGCAGCCGGGGGCCACGCAACAACCACCCCGCCGGACATGTCCCAACGCCTCACGGCGCTTCGCGACAGTGCTCCGTCCGGATCGCCGTGTGCACTTCTCACAACCCCATACACACGACCTGAGAGGGGTCAGGTATGCGCGTAACCATGCGAGGGCGCCCGCTCGTCGCCCTCACCGCGACCACGATCGCCGTGCTCGGCATGGCTGCCTGCGGCGGCAACGACGACGATAGCGGCGGCTCCAGCTCGAACGAGCCCATCACGCTCACCGTCGACATCTTCGGCGACCAGGGCTTCGGGTACGAGTCGCTGTACGAGGAGTACAAGAAGACCCACCCGAACATCACCATCCAGGAGCGGGGTAAGGGCCTTGGCCTGGGTGACTACAACACCAGGCTGACCCAGCAGATCACCGCGGGCGGTGCCGGTGCCGGTGACATCGTGGCCCTCGAGGAGGGCACGATCACCCAGTTCTACGCGCAGGCGGACAAGTTCGTCGATCTGGCCAAGTACGGCGCCAACGACCTCAAGAACAACTTCCTGCCGTGGAAGTGGGAGCAGGGCGCGCCGCCGGCGCTGAAGGGCAAGGTGCTCGGCCTGGGCACCGACGTGGGCGGCATGGCGCTGTGCTACCGGCGCGATCTGTTCCAGCAGGCCGGCCTGCCCACCGACCGGGAGGCCGTCGGCCAGCTGTGGCCCACCTGGGAGAAGTTCATCGAGACCGGCAAGACCTTCGCCAGCAAGGTGAAGGACAAGAAGTTCGTCGACTCCGCGACCAACTTCTACAACGTCGTGCTCATGCAGTACGCCGGCGCGGGCACCGGCTACACGTACTACGACAAGGACAACAACCTGGTCCTCGACAGCAACCCCGACGTGAAGAAGGCGTTCGACCTGACCACCCAGATGATCGCCGCGGGCCTGTCGAACAACCTCGCCTCCTTCTCCGACGAGTGGAACGCCGGCTTCAAGAACGGCACGTTCGCCACGATCGCCTGCCCCGCCTGGATGACCGGTGTCATCAAGGGCCAGGCCGGTGACGCCGCGGCCGGCAAGTGGGACATCGCCAAGGCACCCGGCGAGGGCGGCAACTGGGGCGGCTCGTTCCTGGCCGTGCCGACCTCCAGCAAGCACCCGAAGGAGGCGGCCGAGCTGGTCAAGTTCCTGACCAGCCCGCAGGGCCAGATCGCCGCGTTCAAGGCGCTGGGCAACCTGCCCTCCTCGCCGCAGGCGCTGCAGGACCCGGCGGTCAGCGGTGCGACCAACGACTACTTCAACAACGCGCCGGTCGGCCAGATCTTTGCCGCTGGGGCCACGTCGCTGAAGCCGGTCTACCTGGGTCCGAAGAACCAGGCGGTGCGGTCAGAGGTGGAAAACGCGCTCCGCTCGGTTGAACAGGGCAATGCGGACCCCGCCAAGGCGTGGGCCGACGCCGTAGCGAAGGGCACTGCCGCAGGCAAGTAAGCGCGATGACGCGCGGACCGCAGGGGCCGGGTCGGCCATCCCCGACCCGGTCCCGGCGGGTGTCCGAGGACACGCCGACGTGTCCCGCTCCCTCACCTGAAGGACCTGAAAGATGAGCCTGGACCTCAGCACCGCGCCGAGCCGCGGCCCGCGGACGCACCACCGTGCGGCACCGCCGCGCGCCACGTCGAGATGGCGCCGGCAGCTCACCCGCTTCGACATCAAGGCCTCGCCGTACCTCTACGTCCTGCCGTTCTTCCTCCTGTTCGCCGTCTTCGGGCTCTACCCGATGGTCTACACGGCGTGGATCGCGCTGACCGACCGCTCGCCGCTGAACATGACCATCAACTTCATCGGCGCGGACAACTTCGTCGAGCTCTGGCACGACCACCAGTTCTGGACCGCCGTGCAGAACACGCTCGGCATCTTCGTGCTCTCGACGGTGCCCCAGCTTCTGCTCGCCCTCCTGCTCGCGAACGCCCTGAACCGGAAGATGCGCGGTCTCGGGTTCTTCCGGATGGCCATCGCCATCCCGATCATCACCTCCACGGCGGTCGTCGGGCTGGTCTTCGGCTTCGTCTTCGCGCGCGACTTCGGTCTGGTGAACTGGCTGCTCGAGCAGGTCGGGATCAACAAGATCGACTGGCGGGCCGACCGGCTGCCCGCGTGGGGCGCGATCTCCGCGATGGTCGACTGGCGGTGGACCGGCTACAACGCGCTGATCTACCTCGCCGCGATGCAGTCGATCCCACGGGACATGTACGAGGCGGCGGCGATCGACGGGGCATCCCGCCGCCGGCAGTTCTGGACGATCACCATCCCGCTGCTCCGGCCCACGATCATCTTCACCGTCATCATCTCCACCATCGGCGGCCTGCAGCTGTTCGCCGAGCCGTTGATGTTCGACAACAGCCCGCGCGCGCTGTCCGGCGGGACGCAGCAGCAGTTCCAGACCGTCACGATGTACCTGGTCCAGACGATGAACGAGCGCCTCCGCTACGGGTACGCGGGCGCGATCGCGCTGGCGCTGTTCGTCCTGATCGTGATCATCTCGCTCATCAACTACGCCCTGATCCGCCGGATCAGCTCAGACAAGTGAGGCCACGATGACCGCCGTGACCATGGGCACCCCGCAGGCCACCACGGACCGCAAGGTTCCGACGGGCGCGTCCGGAGCCGCCGGACGGCTGTGGCGGGCCAGCCCGCTCACCGTGCTGGCGCTGGTGCTGGCCACCATCCTGTCGTTCTTCCCGTTCTACTGGATGATCGTGATCGCCTCGCGCACGAGCGACACCGCCAACCAGTGGCCGCCGGCGTTCGTCCCCGGTGGACGGCTGGGCGAGAACATCCAGCGCGTGCTCAGCAACGACAACGCCAACATCGTCAAGGGCCTGATGAACTCCCTGATCGCCGCCGGCACGATCACGTTCACCACCGTCCTGCTCGGGTCGCTGGCCGGTTTCGCCTTCGCGAAGCTGCGCTTCAGGGGCAAGAACGTGCTGCTGCTGGTCATCCTCGCGACGATGATGGTGCCGGTCCAGCTCGGCGTCCTGCCGCTCTACATCCTGATGGCGAAGCTGGGGTGGCTCAACGACATCAAGTCCATCATCGTGCCGTTCCTGGTCAGCGGCTTCGGCATCTTCATGATGCGGCAGTACGCGAGCCAGGCGGTGCCGGACGAGCTGATCGAGGCGGCCCGGGTGGACGGCTGCTCCACGCTGCGGATCTACTGGCACGTGGTGGTGCCGGCGCTGCGTCCGGCGGCCGCCGTGCTCGGTCTGCTGACCTTCATGGAGCAGTGGAACCAGTTCTTCTGGCCGTTCGTGGTGCTCGCCGACCAGAACAACCCGACCGTGCAGATCTCGCTGAAGCTGCTCAACCAGGCGTACTTCACCGACCTGTCCCAGGTCTTCGCGGGAACGCTGGTCGCGACCGTGCCGTTGTTCGTCCTCTTCGTCCTGTTCGCCCGGCAGATCATCGGCGGCATCATGGAAGGCGCGGTCAAGGCGTGACCCGCTCTGAGGCGCTGACCACCGGCACGGATGACCTGCCCGCCGACTTCCTGTTCGGCGTGGCGACCGCGGCGTACCAGATCGAGGGGGCGGCGGCCGAGGACGGGCGGGGTCCCTCCATCTGGGACACGTTCGCGCACACGCCTGGCAAGGTGCGTGGCGGCGACACCGGGGACGTGGCGTGCGACCACTACCACCGGTACCGCGAGGACGTGAAGCTGATGGCGGACCTCGGCGTCCGGGCGTACCGGTTCTCGGTGGCCTGGCCGCGGGTGCAGCCCAGCGGCCGGGGCCCGGCCAACCCGGCCGGGCTGGACTTCTACCGCCGGCTGGTGGACGAGCTGCTGGCTCACGGGATCCAGCCGTGGCTGACGCTCTACCACTGGGACCTGCCCCAGCCGCTGGAGGACGCCGGCGGCTGGCCGGTCCGGGACACCGCCGGCCGGTTCGCCGAGTACGCCCAGCTGGTGCACGCCGCGCTCGGCGACCGGGTGCGGCACTGGACCACGCTGAACGAGCCGTGGTGTTCGGCCTTCCTCGGGTACGGGTCGGGCGCCCACGCGCCCGGGCGGCAGGAACCGGCGAGCGCGGTCCGGGCCGCGCACCACCTGATGCTGGGCCACGGCCTCGCGGTGCAGGCGCTGCGGGCGGCGGATCCGGACGCGCAGGTGGGCGTCACCCTCAACCTGTACGCGGTCTCCCCGCAGACCGGTTCGGCGGAGGACGCGGAGGCGGCGCGGCGCATCGACGGCCTGGCTAACCGGTTCTTCCTCGACCCGGTGCTGCTCGGCCGCTACCCGGCCGACGTGGTCGAGGACCTGCGCAAGGTCAGCGACTTCGGGCATGTCCGCGAGGGCGACCTGGCCACCGTCAGCACGCCGCTGTCCATGCTCGGCATCAACTACTACAGCCGGTACGTGGTGGCGGCGC
>Ga0310834_101473_pt1 | contig 14156 bp, 10 predicted proteins | sample SM_ome_2_FD_201314 | JGI IMG/M metagenome (GOLD analysis project Ga0310834, IMG submission 201314) | Sorghum-adapted microbial communities enriched on stacked mutant (SM) sorghum from Joint BioEnergy Institute, Emeryville, California... ... | reverse complement strand
AGGGTACGAGGCCCGAAGTTCAGGCGATGGGTAACGTGTCGTGACGTATGTGGCTGAACTATTGGGACTGCAGACCCCATGACTGACGACAGTCAGAAGATTGACCGAAGGTCCCAACAAAGATTCGGGCCACTGCCTTCTGGCAGCCGGGAACAAATCGGTAAGCTGCCACCCATGCGTGCGCCCTCCGGATACCGGCTCGCCGAGCGTTACCGGCTGTTGGAACCGGTCGGGCGCGGCGGCATGGGCACCGTGTGGCGGGCATACGACGACCTTCTCGACCGTGAGGTCGCGGTCAAGGAGGTGCGCCTGCCGAACGTCCTCGACGAGGAGCTGCGCGCGGAGCTGTGCGCCCGCACCGAGCGCGAGGGCCGGGCGACCGCGATGGTCGCCCATCCGTCGGTGATCACCGTGTACGACGTGGTCACCGAGGACGACCGCCCGTGGATCGTGATGGAGCTGCTGCGCGCCCGGTCCCTCGAGGAGGTCATCCGGCAGGAGGGCCCGCTGCCGCCGCGCCGGGTCGCCGAGATCGGCCGCCACGTGCTCGGGGCACTGCGCGCGGTGCACGCCAAGGGCATCCTCCACCGCGACGTCAAGCCGAGCAACGTGCTCGTCACCGAGGACCGGGTGGTGCTCACCGACTTCGGGCTCGCCGCTCTCGAGGGCGACGTCGCGCTCACCCAGGCCGGCATCGTGCTCGGTTCGGCCGGATACATCGCGCCCGAGCGCATCCTCGGCGACAAGGCCTCCCCCGCCGGGGACCTGTGGTCGCTCGGGGCCACCCTGTACACCGCCGTCGAGGGACGCGGCCTGCACGGCCGGCGGTCCGCGGCGGCCGCGCTCGCCGCGCTCACCAGCGGCGAGCCGATCCCGATGGAGCGGGCCGGACCGCTCGCCCCGGTGCTCACCGGCCTGCTGCAGATCGATCCGCGGCAACGGCTCGACGGCACCCGCGCCGCGCTCATGCTCGCCCGGGTCGCGGCGGGCGGCTCGGCCGAGGAGCCGCTCGGCGGGCCGGCCCACCGCTCGTTCCGGCTGCCGCAGGCGGCGACCGCGCCGCTGCACCGCAGGTCGTCGCACAAGGCGCAGCACCGCGGGCAGCACCGGGCCGGGACGCTGCGCGTGCCGTCGCAGCAGCCGGACTCCCGCCCGCACGAGTCCGGCGCGCAGCCGCCGCCGTGGCAGCGGCGGGACGGCGCGGCCGGGGTGCGGCGGCCGTTCGAGGGTGCCCACCGGCGGCCGTCGGAGCAGTCCCCACTCGCTCCGATTCATCCATTTATGAGGCAATTGTCCTCTTTTGTACGGTCGATTATCCCCCGCCGGTTCCTGCCACCGCGCCTACGCAAGTAACCGGAAAGCGCGCCTCAAGCGCCGCGGACTATCTTCTTACTCATGCCGGAAGAGCACACGCGGTTGCTCGCCGACCGCTACGAGTTGACGGCCCCCCTCGGCAGGGGAACCATGGGCACGGTCTGGCGTGCCTGGGACCGTTCGCTCGGGCGGGAGGTGGCGGTCAAGCAGATCCGCCGGGACCCTGGGCTCACCCCCGAGCAACAGGCCGAGCTGCGCGAACGCATGATCCGTGAGGCGCGCTTCGCCGCGCGCTTCAACCATCCGTGCGTCGCCACGGTGCACGACGCCATCGTGGTGGACGGCCTCCCGTGGATCATCATGGAGCTGGTCGAGGGCCGCTCCCTGGAGCAGGTCATCGACGAGGAGGGCCCGCTGCCGCCCCGGCTCGTCGCGCAGATCGGCGTCGACCTGCTCAGCGCGCTGCGCGCCGCGCACGCCCAGGGCATCCTCCACCGCGACGTCAAGCCGAGCAACGTGCTGCTCACCGACACCGGCCGCGTCGTGCTCACCGACTTCGGCATCGCCAAGGCGGTCGGCGACACCGACCTGACCAGGACCGGCATGGTGATCGGCTCCCCCGGCTACACCGCGCCGGAGCGGGCGCGCGGCGAGTACGCCGGGCCCGAGTCCGACCTGTGGTCACTCGGCGCCACCCTCTACTTCGCGGTCGAGGGGCGGCCCGCGTACGAGCGCGGCTCGGTCGCCGCCACGCTCGCCGCGCTGATGACCGAGACCGCGGAGCCGCCCACCCAGGCGGGCCCGCTGCGGCCGATCATCGAGGGCCTGCTGCAGAAGGACCACACCATGCGCCTGTCCGCCGAGCAGGCCGACGCCATGCTGCGCGCGGTCGCCGACGGCCGGGCGCCCGACCTGTCCGCGACCGCGCGGCCGGTGCACCACGGCGACAGCGCGGACGCGCACCGGCAGCCGCCGCGGGTGCGGGGCCCGTTCGAGACCGGGCCGAAGCTCGTGGGCGCCGCCGCGATGGGCGGTGTGGGCTTCGACCGCCCGCCGGGCGGCCGGGACGACCGTGGCGGCCCGGCGCAGAGCGGGCCGACGCCGTACCTGTCCACCGCCGAGCCCGACGGCAACCAGACCGTCTACATGGCCCGCCCGAAGAGCGGCGGCCTCTACACGGCCCCGCCCGGCAGCGCCCCGCCGTACCGCCCGCCGGCCTCGCCCGCGGGCGGCGCCGACCGCGGCCCGGGGCCCGGCCAGGCACCCGGCGCCCAGCAGTGGCCGGACTGGCCGGAACGGGACCGTCCGGCCCAGGGGCACCCGGGCCAGGGCCATCCCGGGGACCAGGGCCCGCAGGGGGCGCAGCCGGGCCGGCCCGCCCCCGCCTCGGCCTACGGCCCCGAGCCGCACCGCCCCGCCACGCCGTCCGAGCGGCCCGGCCAGGGCGGCCCGGCCGGTCAGGGGCGGCCCACGCCCGACGAGCAGGCCACCATGCTCAACCTGGAGAGCCCGTTCGGCGCGTCCGGCCCGCAGAACCGGCAGGGATCGCAGCCTGACGGCCGGTACGCCGCGCCGTACGGCGGCGAGCCCCAGGACGCCGGTCAGCCCGGCCCGTACCAGCAGGGCGGCGAGCGGCAGGGCCCCGGCCCGTACGGCGGCGGCCAGGACGGCGGCCGGTACGGCGCCGGGCAGGAGGACGCGGCCGCGCCGTACCCGGGCTCCGCGCAGCAGGCCGGCGCCGACAGCCGGTCCTCGTCGGTGCCGGACTTCGACCCGCCCGGGCTCGGCACGGAGATCTTCGAGCTCTCCGCCCTCGGCGGCGACGAGAGCCAGAAGCGCTCGGCGAAGGTGGAGAGCCGCACCGGCATGCTCACCCTCATCGGCGTCGCCCTCGCCGGGCTGGCGGTGATCGTCATCATCGTCTGGTCCGCGCTGTCCGGCAGCGGCGACGACGATGACAAGCGGCCCAGCTCCTCGGCCAGGTTCAGCCAGGTCAAGGAGTACCCGGAGGACCGGGTGCCGGAGCCGCCGCAGGACGCCGACGACGAGGCCGAGTCCGAGGGCGGCGCCGGCGGCCTCACCACCACGAGCGACAAGGCGGCCAAGGTCGACACCTCCGCCACCCCGGCCGCGGGCCTGCGCCGGCACGCCGACCCGTCCGGGTTCACCATCGACGTGCCGGAGAAGATGATCACCTCCGGCTCCGGCCGCACGGTGCGGTTCGGGGACGGCGGCCGGGTGCTCACCGTGACCGTGCTCGCCCGGCCGCGGCCCGAGGTGCTCGACGCGGCGCTCGACGCCGAGCGCGGCTCGGTCGACGCGGGCGAGTACCCGGGCTACCGGATGCTCCGGCTCAACGTCGTCGACCCGGCCCCGTACCCGGGCACCGAGGTCGCCGACTGGGAGTTCACCTACACCCGCGGCGGGCGCACCACGCACGTGCTGGCCCGGTGGGTGACGGTCTCCGGCGGCGCCACGTACGTGCTGCGCTGGACGGCCCCGGACGAGTCCTGGCAGCAGGACGCGGCCCAGCGCGAGGCGGTGTTCCGCTCCTTCGTCCCGGGCGGCGGCTCGGCCGGCTCCTGACCCCGGCCCGGCGCGCCGACCGGGACGATCCCGGCCGTGCGGGTGACACTGGGGTATGGCCGACTATCGCATCGAACGTGACTCCATGGGCGAGGTCCGCGTCCCGGCCGGCGCGAAGTGGCGGGCGCAGACCCAGCGGGCCGTGGAGAACTTCCCGGTCTCGGGGCGCGGGCTGGAGCGCGAGCACATCGCCGCGCTCGGGATGATCAAGGCCGCGTGCGCCCGGGTGAACGCACGGTACGGCCTGCTCGACAAGGAGCTCGCCGAGGCGATCGCGAGCGCGGCCGACGAGGTCGCCGAGGGCCGGTGGGACGCCGAGTTCCCGGTCGACGTGTTCCAGACCGGCTCGGGCACCTCGTCGAACATGAACGCCAACGAGGTGATCGCGACCCTCGCCGAGGAGCGGCTGGGCCGCCCGGTGCACCCGAACGACCACGTGAACGCGGCCCAGTCGTCGAACGACGTGTTCCCGTCCTCGATCCACGTGGCCGCGGTGCTCGGCCTCCACCGCGAGCTGCTGCCCGCGCTCGACCACCTGCGCAGCGCGCTCACCGCCAAGGCCGGCGAGTTCGCCGACGTGGTCAAGGCCGGCCGTACCCACCTGATGGACGCCACGCCGGTCACCCTCGGCCAGGAGTTCGCCGGGTACGCGGCGCAGATCGAGCACGGCGCGGAGCGGCTGCGGGCCACCCTCCCCCGGGTCGCCGAGCTGCCGCTGGGCGGCACCGCGGTCGGCACCGGGGTGAACACGCCGGGCCCGCAGTGGGCCGGGGAGGTGATCGCGCTGCTCGCCGAGCGCACCGGCCTGCCGTTCACCGAGGCGCGCAACCACTTCGAGGCGCAGGGCGCCCGGGACGCGCTGGTGGAGCTCTCCGGCCAGCTCCGGGTGGTCGCCGTCTCCCTGCACAAGATCGCCAACGACCTGCGGTGGATGGGATCGGGGCCGCGCGCCGGGCTCGCCGAGATCAACCTGCCGGACCTGCAGCCCGGCTCCTCGATCATGCCGGGCAAGGTGAACCCGGTGATCCCCGAGGCGGTCTGCATGGTCGCCGCCCAGGTGATCGGCAACGACGCGGCCGTGGCGTTCGGCGGCGCGCAGGGGTCGTTCGAGCTCAACGTGATGATGCCGATGATGGCCCGCAACGTGCTGGAGTCGATCCGGCTGCTGGCGAACGTCTCCCGGCTGCTCGCCGACCGGTGCGTGGCGGGCATCACCGCGAACGCCGACCGGCTGCGCGCCTACGCCGAGTCGTCCCCGTCGGTGGTCACCCCGCTCGCCCGCCACCTCGGCTACGAGGAGGCCGCGAGCATCGTCAAGCAGGCCCTCGCCGAGGGCCGGGAGCTCCGCGAGATCGTGGTCGAACGCGGCCACGTCGCGACGGGCCGGCTCACCGAGGCCGAGCTCGACGCGGCGCTCGACGTGCTCGCCATGGCCCGCCCGGACCTGCGGCGATAGCGCCCGCCGTCACAGCGGGGCGTACCGGTCGCGCAACGCCCGGCAGAGCCGTACCACGCGGCGGGCGCCGGGCACCCGGGCGGCGAACCGGCGCAGCCGGGCGAACGACGTGCCCGCGGGCCGGTCGGGGAGGATGAGCCGGGCCCGGCCGGTCCACCGTACGTCGAGGCCGAAGCCCAGCTCCACCTCGCGGTCGTCGACGCGCAGGTAGGGCCGCCAGACGCCGGGGCCGAGGCAGTCGGGCACGGGCACGCGGCGCACCGGGAACTTGGCGACGAGCTGCCCGGCGAGCCGCCCCGGCATGCCCGGCTCGACGAGGGCCGGGGCGCTCACCGTGCGGGCGCGGGCGTCGGCGCCGACGAGCACGCACTCCATCGGCGGGCCGCCGCTCGGCGGCACGTACGGCACGGGCAGCGACACGAACAGGTGCCCGTCGCGGCGGGCGATGTTCACCCCGGTGGAGACGAGCGCGATCGAGTCGGCGAACGACCGGGGCTCGACGCACACGGCGAGCTCGCCCCGCTCCGACCAGCAGGGCACCACGAGCCGGCGGCCGCCCTCGGCGAGGCCGCCGACGCAGTTGCGCGGGGAACGCGGGCAGCGCACCCGGGCGCGGGCATGGTGCGCGCCGGTGTTCATGCGCAGGTGCACCTCCCACAGGCCGGGCGGCAGCGGGCGGCCGATCGCGGCCTTCCCGACGTCGAGCCGGGCGGTGGCGACCGCCTGCACCCGCACCTGGTCGCCCTCCCGGATCTGCACGATCTCCCCGGTCACCGGGAGCCGGTACACCGCGCCGGTCTCGGTGTGCCGGATGTGCGCGCGCATCCCGGTGGACGGCGCATCCAGCGGCACCTCGGCGAGGCTCGGGGAGAGCACCGGCCCGCCGAGCGCGGGCGGCGGCGTCCACAGCACCCGCCTGCCCATGCGCCGGTAGCGCACCGGCGAGCCGTCGGCGTGCACGATCTCCCCGGCGAAGTCGAACGCGAGCGCGCCGTCCTCCCAGCGGATGCCGCGCAGCTCGGCGCGCAGCCGCATGCCACGGGTCGCCTCGGCGAGCGTGACGAGGTCGGCGAGGCCGCGGGTGCGGACGAGCGCGGCCCGCGCCCGCATCGGCACCGACAGGTGGCGGTCGAGCCGCAGCGGGAACCGCTCGCGCACCAGCTCGCGCAGCTCGTCGAAGAGCGCCTCCCGCTCCTCCGGCGGGGTGTCGAGCAGCGCCCGCCCGCCGAGCCGGCGCAGCACGCAGACCCGCAGCCAGTGGGCGTAGAGGCGGTCGCGCCGCTCGCCGGGCTCGGTGAAGTCGTCGATGGTGTCGAGGATCACCCGCAGCCCGTCGGCGTACCCGGCGGGGTCGATCGGCGGCTCCGGGGCCGGGCCGACGTGGCAGCACAGGTGGTCGGAGAGCACCGCGATCACCTTCGCCGCGAGGTAGGCGCGCAGCACGAAGGCGTGCTCGGACAGCTCGGCGGGAAGGTCGGGGAAGGAGAGCCACTGGCTCTCCACGAACGTGCGGCGGAACAGCTTGTGCGGGGTGAGCAGGCCGAGCAGGTGGTCCTCGAGCACGTCGGCGCGGTCCCGGTTGCGCCGGAACGCGGGCAGCGGCGGGTGGCCCTCGTACACCAGCCGCCCGATGAGCACGTCGGCGTCGGTCTCCACGGCCATGCGGTGCATGCGCGCCAGCGCGTCGGGCTCCAGCCGGTCGCGCTGGCCGAGCAGGTAGACGTACTCGCCCCGGGCCACCGACAGCCCGGAGTTGCGGCCGCGCACCGGCGAGCCGTGGCGCTCCAGGTGCAGCACGCGCACGTTGGGGTGGGCGGCGGCCACCGAGTCGAGCCGCGTCCGGGTGGGCTCGCCCGAGCCGTCGTCGGCGAAGATCACCTCGTACTCGTCGGACGGAAGGGTCTGCCCGAGCAGCGACCGTACGCAGGCGTCGAAGGCGTCGTCCCCGTCGCCCGGGTCGGACACCGGCACCACAACGCTGACCTTCACACCCATGGAGCCCAGCGTGCGGCCCGGCTCCGGGGATGTCGGCGCGACTTGCCGAACGGTCGAACAGACCTGACCAAGACTCGGCCCGCGCCAGCCCGTGGCGTGACCGGAGCGTGCGCCGGGTAATGCCCGGTTGTGCCGCAGACCACGTCGGCGCGCGGGAATCTCCCCGCGATCGAGCCGCCCGCGACGCGGCCGTGACGAGACCGGGGCCGGTGATCGCCCGGCGGCGCGCTCAGGCCACCGGCGGGGCCGTCACCCGCTCAGGCGGGGTGCCTCAGTACCAGCCCTTGGCCTGCGAGTGCGCCCAGGCCTTGCACGGCGAGCCGTACCGGCCGGCGATGTAGTCGAGGCCCCACTTGATCTGGGTGGCCGGGTTGGTCTGCCAGTCCGGGCCCGCGGCCGCCATCTTCGAGCCGGGCAGCGACTGCGGGATGCCGTACGCGCCGCTGTAGCGGTTCGCCGCGCGCTCGTTCCAGCCGCTCTCCTTGTCCCAGAGCCTCTCCAGGCAGCCCCACTCGGCGTCCCAGCCGCGGGCGGCGTTCATCTGCTTGCCGAGGGCCTTGTTGCTGCCCGGGTCGGGCTTGGAGCCGGGCGGGAACGTGAACGACGGGAAGCCCCGGCCGCCGGGGGCGGTCTTGGCGATGTAGACGGGACTGAGGCCCTTGCGGCCCTGGCGCTCGGCCCGCAGCGCCTCCAGCCGGTAACGCTGCGCGGCCTGGGCCTTGATCGCGTCCTCCTCCGGGTCCGGCGCGAAGGGGTCCTTCGCCATCCGCATCATCTCGTCCAGCGTGAGCGGGGTGATGTCCGCTTCGCTGTTGCGGCGGTGCGTGTCGACGACGAACCAGGTACACCAGCCCACGAACGCGAGGGAGCACACGGCGGCGAGCACGACCTTGGGCCTGATGCGCATGGTCTTCCTGCGCCGGGGCGGGCGCCGCCGACCGCGGGACCGGTGGGAGGCGGGAGCCTCGTCCTGCCGAGGTTCCAGCACCTGCTCGCCTATGCTCACGGCTCTTGAGCTTGCCGTGAACAGGGGGGTGGTCCGCAACCGAAACCGGGGATTTGCCTGGTGTTCCCGCTGCCCGCGGCGGTGCCGCCCTTTACCTATCCACCCGGCTACATGCGCATTCCCCGACCCGGGCGTGACCTGTGATTTTAGTCACATATCAGGCCAAATGGTCCGGTCAAACGGTATTAAGCGGGCGCCCGAAACCCCGGTCACGCCCGCCGCCCGCCGGACCGGTCCAGAGGACCGTTCGGGAAACCTGAGAAATCACCCATAATGTGCAGGTGGCAGGCATACTCCTCGTCGAAGACGACCCGGCCGTGCGCGCCGGCCTCGAGCTCGCGCTCACCCGGCAGGGCCACACCGTCACCTCGTACGCCAGCGGTGAGGAGGCGCTCGACCACATCCGGGAGCGGCGGCCCGAGATCGTCATCCTCGACGTGATGCTCCCCGGCATCGACGGCGTCGAGGTGTGCCGGCGCATCCGCAAGATCGACCAGCTGCCGGTGGTGCTGCTCACCGCGCTCGGCGACGACCTCGACATCGTCGTCGGCCTGGAGGCGGGCGCCGACGACTACGTGGTCAAGCCGGTCCAGCCGCGCGTGCTCGACGCCCGCATCCGGGCGATCCTGCGCCGGGTGGAGTCCGCCTCCCCCGACCGCCTCATCTTCGGCGACCTCGTGGTCGACCGCGGCGCGCTCAAGGTGAGCCGCGCCGGGCGGGAGATCCACCTCACCCCGACCGAGCTGCGGCTGCTGCTGGAGCTGGTCCGCCACCCCGGGCAGGTGCTCAACCGCCGCTACCTGCTGCGCGCGGTGTGGGACCACGACCACGTCGCCGACTCCCGCCTGGTCGACGCCTGCGTGCAGCGCATCCGGGCCAAGATCGAACCCGTTCCCGCCGAGCCCGTCTACATCCACACGGTGCGCGGCTTCGGCTACCGCTTCAGCCCGCCGTGACGGCGGCGCCGATCGTGATGGGTCCGTGATGATCCCGTGCTGAGCCTCCGCACGCTCCGCCCGACCGGGCTGCGCGGGCGACTGGTGATCACGTTCACCGTGGTCGCGGTGACCGCGTCCGTGCTCGTCGCGGGCATCGCCTACCAGCTCGTCCGGCAGGAGCTGCTGCGCCGGGTCGAGCAGGCCGAGGTCACCGACGTGCGCAACGTGCTGGAGCGCATCACGCTGCCGGTCGGCACCACCGACCTGCTGTGGCCGAGCGGCGCCTCGGTCACCGAGTCCGACCTCAACGCGATCGTCGAGTCCCTCGCCGCCCCCGACCGGCAGGTGGTGGTACGGCACGGCACCAAGGAGCGGGCGACCCAGGGCAGCTCGTTCCGCGTCGCCCAGATCCCGGTGGAGATGCGCCGCCAGGCCCTCACCCGCCTGGTGAAGCAGCGGCGCATCATCGACGGCGAGCCGTACCTGGTGATCGGCACCCAGGTGCAGCGGGAGCGGCTGGGCCGGGAGCGGCCCACCGACATCTCGGTCTACGTGTTCGTCTCGCTGCAGGACGAGGAGCGCACGCTCGCCAACCTGCGCACCGCCCTGCTCCAGGCCGGGTCGATCACGCTCGTCATCGCGATCGGGGTCGCGCTCGTCTCGGCGCGCAGCGTGCTGCTGCCGGTGCGGCGGCTCGGCGCGGCCGCCCGCGACCTCGGCGCGGGCAAGCTCGACACCCGGCTGCCGGTGCACGGCAAGGACGAGCTCGCCCACCTCACCGCGACGTTCAACGAGACCGCGGCCGCGCTGGAGCAGACCGTGTCCGAGCTGCGCGCGCTGGAGGCGATGTCGCGGCGGTTCGTGGCGGACGTGTCGCACGAGCTGCGCACCCCGCTCGCCGCGATGACCGCGGTCACCGACGTGCTGCAGGAGGAGGCCGAGCGGCTGCCCGAGGACATGGGGCAGGCGGTGCGGCTGGTGGTGCAGGAGATCGACCGGCTGCGGGTGCTCGTCGACGACCTCATCGAGGCGAGCCGCTTCGACTCCGGCACCGCCGTGCTCAGCCGGGACACCGTGGACGTGCGCGACGCGATCGACGAGTGCCTGAAGGTGCGCAGCTGGGGCGAGGGCATCACCCTCGACGTGCCGCTCGGCCTCACCTTCTCGCTCGACCCCCGCCGGTTCGACGTGATCATGGCGAACCTCGTCGGCAACGCGCTGCGGCACGGCGCGCCGCCGGTGGTCGTCACCGTCCGGCGCCGCTCCGACGGCCTGTGGGTGACCGTACGCGACCACGGCGACGGCATCCCGGAGGAGGCGCTGCCGCACGTGTTCGACCGGTTCTACAAGGCCGAGGCGGGCCGCAGCCGCAGCGAGGGCAGCGGGCTCGGCCTCGCCATCGCCAAGGCGAACGCCGAGCTGCACGGCGGTACGCTCACCGTGGAGAACGCCGACCCCGGCGCCCTGTTCACCCTCTGGATCCCGGCCCCCTGAGATGAGCGCGATGGTCCGCACGAAACGCGTCCCGGTCGCCGTCGCGGCCCTGCTCGCCCTGCTCACCACCCTGGTGGCGGGCTGCGGCATCGAGCCCACCGACGTGATCGACGAGGGCCCGGCCCCGGTGATCCGGGCCAGGTCCACGCTCACCACGGTCTACCTGCTGCGCGACGACCGGCTGTGGCCGAAGAAGATCGTGGTCGCCTCGTCCTCGGTGGAGGACACGATGCGGGCGCTGTTCCAGGCCGGGGAACGCGCGCACGACGGGGTGACCACCGCGCTCACCGGGCTGCGCCTGGAGCAGACCTACGTCACCCGGTACGGCGGGCGGGCCGGGACGCGCAACGACCCGGAGAACCCGCTCGGCCTGCGCCTGCACGTGATCGTGAACGGCTCGGCGAAGCTCACCGAGGCGGCGAAGGCCCAGATCACCTGTACGGCGATGCTCCGCCAGGAGATCTGGGCCGTGAAGCTCACGCACACCACCCCGGACGGGCCGATCGCGGCCGGCGAGCACACCTGCCGGGAATACTGGAGGCTCGCCGCCAAGGACGTGCAGCTACCGCCGTGACGACGCCCGTCCGGGCGGGGTGGCCGGGATGATCAGGGGGTGATGTCCTCCAGCATCTCGGTGACGAGGGCGGCGATCGGGGAGCGCTCCGACCGGGTGAGCGTGATGTGGGCGAACAGCGGGTGGCCCTTGAGCTTCTCCACCACGGCGACCACGCCGTCGTGCCGCCCGACCCGCAGGTTGTCCCGCTGCGCGACGTCGTGGGTGAGCACCACCCGGGAGTTCGCGCCGATCCGGGAGAGCACGGTGAGCAGCACGCCGCGCTCGAGCGACTGCGCCTCGTCGACGATGACGAACGCGTCGTGCAGCGAGCGGCCGCGGATGTGGGTGAGCGGCAGCACCTCGAGCATGCCCCGGTCGAGGACCTCCTCGATCACCTCGGGCGAGGTGACCGCGCCGAGGGTGTCGTAGACCGCCTGCGCCCACGGCCCCATCTTGTCGTTCTCGGTGCCGGGCAGGTAGCCGAGCTCCTGCCCGCCGACCGCGTACAGCGGCCGGAACACGATCACCTTGCGGTGCCGGCGCCGCTCGAGCACGGCCTCCAGGCCCGCGCAGAGCGCGAGCGCGGACTTGCCGGTGCCGGCCCGGCCGCCCATCGAGACGATGCCGATCTCGGGGTCCATGAGCAGGTCGAGGGCGATGCGCTGCTCGGCGGAGCGGCCGTGCAGGCCGAACACCTCGCGGTCGCCGCGCACCAGCCGTACCGACTTGTCCGGCATGACCCGGCCGAGCGCCGAGCCCTTCGCGGACAGCAGCCGCAGGCCGGTGTGGCAGGGCAGCTCGCGCGCCTCCTCGAGCTCGACGGTGCCGTGCTCGAAGAGGTGCTCGATGTCCTCGGTGGCCACCTGCAGCTCGGCCATGCCGGTCCACCCGGACTCGATCACCTGCCCGGCGCGGTACTCCTCGGCGGTCACCCCGATAGAGGCGGCCTTCACCCGCATCGGCAGGTCCTTGGAGACGAGCACCACGTCGTTGCCCTCGGCGGCGAGGGCCTTGGCGACGGTGAGAATGCGGGTGTCGTTGTCGCCCAGCCGGAACCCGGCGGGCAGGATCGAGGGGTCGCTGTGATTGAGCTCGACCCGGATCGTCCCCTCGCCGATCGGCATCGGCTCGTCCAGCCGCCCGTGCCGGGCCCGCAGATCGTCGAGGAACCGGAGCGCCTTCCGCGCGAAGTAGCCGAGCTCGGGATGGTGGCGCTTCGCCTCCAGCTCGGTGATCACGACGATCGGCAGGACCACCTCATGCTCGGCGAACCGCGTCATCGCGGCCGGGTCCGCCAGCAGGACCGAGGTGTCGACGACGTACGTGCGCCGGTCGGTGCGGGGACCCGTCGCGGAGCCGTTCGCGCGCAGGTGGGTCGGGTCGGTGTGGATCGAGGTCATCGAGGACACTGCCACGCGTTCTCCCCCGGGCGCCCGTCGCGGGCGCCCTGCCAGATGAGGTGCTTATCGGACCGGACCCGCCGCGCACCCGCACCAGGAGGTGGCGCCGGGGTCCGGCCCTCCTCGCTGGGACGTGTGGCAAGGACGGGCCCTCTCCCGAGGTAGGCGATGTAACCTGCCTACGCCCTACGGTACGTGCTGGAGCAAAAGTTGCCCAGTGTCCGGTTGTGGCCGTAACGGGGTGTTTACCGCCTGGTTCAGCAGCCGTACCGACGGTTCCGCGCGGCGTAGGAGCGAAGCGCCCGCAGGAAGTCCACCTTGCGGAAGTCCGGCCAGTAGGCCTCGCAGAAGTAGAACTCCGAGTGGGCGCTCTGCCAGAGCAGGAAGCCCGAGAGGCGCTGCTCTCCGGAGGTGCGGATGACCAGGTCGGGGTCGGGCTGGCCGCGCGTGTAGAGATGCTCCGCGATGTGCTCCACATCGAGGACCTCGACGAGCTCCTCGATGCTCGCGCCCTTGCTGGCGTGCTCCTGGAGGAGGGAGCGCACCGCATCAGCGATCTCACGCCTTCCTCCATACCCAACCGCAACGTTCACAATCAGGCCCGGACGATCCGCGGTGGCCTCCTTTGCCTCCTTGAGAACGCGGGCGGTGTGGTCGGGCAGCAGGTCGAGGGCGCCCATGGGGTTGATGTGCCAGCCGCCTGCGACGAGGCGGCGCACGGTGTCCTCGATGATCTCGAAGAGGGGCTCGAGCTCCTCCTTCGGCCGGTTGAAGTTGTCGCTCGACAGCAGCCAGACGGTGACGATCTCGACGCCGGCCTCGCGGCACCACACGAGCAGGTCGTCGATCTTGTCGGCGCCCTTGCGGTGCCCGCGGCTGACGTCCTGCAGGCCCATCGCCCGGGCCCACCGCCGGTTGCCGTCGACGATGACGCCGACGTGCTTGGGGATCGGGCCGTTCGCGAGTTTCGCCTCCAGCCGGCGCTCGTACAGGCGGTAGACGAAGTCACGCAGGCCCATGGGCTTCCCTTTCCTCCCCGGTCCTTGTCCGACGAGCCATTATCGCCGCCTCGGGCGGCCCAAGACGGCCGAAGTGGAGCGTTCTCGGTCCGGCGCGTTCGGTTCCGTGATGAGACTTTACGGCGCGCGCCGCCATGCCTCGGACGCCCGCCCCGCCGGGCGTGGTCGCGGGACACGAGCGTCGATCATGACCCTACGACCGTTGGGCCGCGCGTGGGGCCGGTTTCGGTCGTTCGGCGGCGAAAAGGCCGGAAAGGATCGCCGAAACGGACGCGGGGGCGGGGGTGAGGGACCGTCGTGGGGCCCCCCCCCCCGGGCGGCCGGCGCCCCGCGGGGGGGGGGGGGGGCGCGGGCGGGGGCCGCCCCCCCGCCGCCGGGGCCCCGCCCCCGGG
>Ga0310834_101472_pt1 | contig 14156 bp, 15 predicted proteins | sample SM_ome_2_FD_201314 | JGI IMG/M metagenome (GOLD analysis project Ga0310834, IMG submission 201314) | Sorghum-adapted microbial communities enriched on stacked mutant (SM) sorghum from Joint BioEnergy Institute, Emeryville, California... ... | reverse complement strand
GACACCGACGGCAAGGATCACCCGGACGACATCCCTGCGAGCAGGGGTCTGCGGGTGATCGAGGTCGACGGCGTCAAGGTGGTGACCGGCTCCCTTCAGCCGCCGAGCGAGGCCTACCTGCGGTGGCTGGAGCAGAACATGGACAGGATCCAGCCGTTCGGCATGCCCGGGGCGGAGGACGGACGACTCGGCGCCTCCGACGGCGGCGGGCCACGGGCGGACGGCGCCGCCGGGCGGATGGAGCCCACCACACCCGGCGCCGGCACGGCCGGTGATCCGGCGGGCGCCGCGGGCACGGACGGGGCCGGTGGACGCGCGGAGGCCCCCTCGGACGCTTCGCGGTATCCGATCACCGATCGTGAGGTCGCGGGGGTGGAGTCGGCCGGGTCGCAGGGTGTCGAGCGTGGCGGTGCGGTGAGTACGGAGGATGCGTTCGCGCGTGGCGACGTGTCGATCGTCAACCGGGACGGCATCTCGCTGATGCCGTACCTGGAGGGCTCGGGGAGCGGGGACGGCGCGGCCGGGACGGACGCGAACGGGCGGCAGGAGCGGGCGGAGCCGGTCGGCGGTGCCCGTGCCGGCGACGGCGCGGCCACCGCGCGGTACGGCGAGCCGTACCCGGCGGTACGCGGTGCGGCCCTGGGCCAGGAGAGCGGCGGCCCGTTCGCCTCCAGGGACGGCGTCACGCTCATGCCGTACGTCGACGCGCCGGCGACCGCGGACGGCGCGGCGGGGACGGAGACGGGCGCGCGTCAGGGGCAGGACGAGCCCGGCGGCCGAGCCTCCGCCGGAGCGCGTACGGACGGCACGGGGACCGGCGGCGCCGGCGCCGCGGGCGACGGCCGGGCGGACGGCGGCGGCCGTTGCGACGACGGCGAGCGCCCGGGCCGGTCGATGGGAACGTAGAAAGGATCGCGCATGTTCGTTGACCCGCCCCGGCCGAAGCCGATGGCACCCGGCGAGTCGCCGCCCCGGCAGTCGCCCGCCGAGCAGCTCGCGCCCGGAGGCCAGGCGACCACCTGGGTGTTCAACCCCGAGTACCAGAAGCTCGTCGACCTGTGGGACCAGGTCGTACCGCTGCTGGACAAGCTCAACGCGTCACTGGCCGACGTGCAGAAGAAGGCCCAGAGCCGGGAGGTGTGGGACGCGCCGGTGGCGGAGCGGTACCTGAAGGACATGGCCGAGTGGCGCAAGCGCCTCAGCCTCTACCGCCAGGGCGTGCTCACCGCGATCAGCGACGAGGCCGCGGACACCCCGAGGTGGATCCCGAGCGGCGCCGATGCCCCCCGCGCCTTCCTGTTCTGACCGGTATCGGCCCTCCCGGCACGCCGCGCCCGGTCCGCCGGATCCGGAAACCGGCGTTCACCGGCCGGTCATCGCATGGTGCGGATCGCCCGTTCCCAGGATTCATTTTGGGTCTCTAGGTCGAAAGCGGGCGAAAAGGGGGTAGGCCGAGATTTCGGTCGGCACGGCCGGCGGTACGGCGAGGCGTCGCCCGACGCCCGGGGCGCGGCCGTACGGCCCGGCCGGACGCGAGCGGAAGGCACGGCGAGGCCGCCCGGGCGAGGGACCGGGGCGGCCGGCACGGGGGTGTGCGACATGGAGCGCTACTGCGGACCCGACCTCTCGCCGCTCGCGCGGCACGACCCCGAGATCGCCGAGGTGCTCTGCGACGAGCTGGAACGGCAGCGCCATGGCCTCCAGCTCATCGCCAGCGAGAACCTCGCCTCGCCCGCCGTGCTCGCCGCCCTCGGCTCGCCGCTGACGAACAAGTACGCCGAGGGCTACCCGGGGCGGCGCTACCACGGCGGCTGCGAGGTGGTGGACCGGGCCGAGCAGATCGCGATCGCCCGGGCGAAGCGGCTGTTCGGCGCCGAGCACGCCAACGTGCAGCCGTACTCGGGCACCACGGCGAACCTCGCCGCGTACGCGGCCCTGCTGCGGCCGGGCGACACCGTGCTCGCCATGTCGCCGCGGCACGGCGGCCACTTCACCCACGGCTCCCGGGCCAACTTCTCCGGCCGCTGGTTCGACGTCGTGCCGTACGGCGTGCGCCGCGACACCGAACGCATCGACTACGACGAGGTGCGCGACCTCGCCCTCCGCCACGAGCCGAAAATGATCATCTGCGGGGCGGCCGCCTACCCGCGGCTCGTCGACCACGCGGTCCTCCGCGGCATCGCCGACGAGGTGGGCGCCTGGCTGCTCGCCGACGCCGCGCACACGATAGGCCTGGTCGCGGGCGGCGTGGTGCCCTCGCCGGTGCCGTACGCGGACGTGGTGACGTTCACCACGCACAAGACGCTGCGCGGGCCGCGCGGCGGCGGGATTCTGTGCACCGGCGAGCTGGCGCCGCGGATCGACCGGGCGGTGTTCCCGTTCGTGCAGGGCGGGCCGATGATGCACGTGATCGCGGCGAAGGCGGTCGCGTTCGGGGAGGCGGCGCGGCCGGAGTTCGCCGCGTACGCCCGGCGCGTCGTGGAGAACGCGCGCACGCTCGTCGCCGCGCTCGAGGCCGAGGGCCTGCGCCCGGTCTCCGGCGGCACCGACACCCACCTCGTGCTCGCCGACCTGCGCCCGGTCGGCGTGGACGGGGCCACCGCCGAGCGCCGTTGCGCCGCGGCGGGCGTCACGCTCGACCGCTGCCCGATCCCCTTCGACCCCGAGCCGCCCTCGGTCGCCTCCGGCATCCGGCTCGGCACGCCGTACGTGACCAGCCAGGGCATGGGCCCGGACGCGATGAAGGAGATCGCGTCGATCGTCCTGCAAGCCGTCGGAAACCCGAATGCGGTAACGTCACTCCTCGCGAGAGTGCGGGCGTTGACCGACGCTCACCCCGCGTATCGCAACGAAGGATGAACGGTTGGTTGTGTGACGATTTCCGGCCCCTGAGGCCGGGCAATTCGGGAAACTAGGTCCGTGCGCGAATACCTTCTCACGGCGCTGGTCACGGCGGCCGTCACGTACCTGCTGGTTCCGCTGGTCCGGAGGTTCGCCCTCCGCATCGGCGCGGCACCCGAGATCCGTGAGAGAGACGTGCACACCACGCCCACGCCGCGGCTGGGCGGCCTCGCCATGTACGCGGGGTTCGTGGTCGGGCTGCTCGTCGCCTCCCACCTGCCGTACGTCGGCCAGGTGATCGCCCAGGAACAGATCATGCTGCCGCTGCTCGCCGCGAGCGGCCTCATCGTGGTCACCGGCTTCCTCGACGACTGGTGGGGCATGGACCCCTTCGTCAAGCTCGCCGGGCAGATCGGGGCGGCGGGCCTCATGGTCTACTTCGGCATGAGCCTCACCTCGATCCCGGTGCCGGGCGGCGCGGGCTACAACCTCGACAGCACGCTCCAGGCGGTCGTCACCATCCTCATCGTGGTGATCAGCATCAACGCGGTGAACTTCGTCGACGGGCTCGACGGGCTCGCCGCGGGCATCGTGGCGATCGCCGGGATGGCCACGTTCGCGTACTCGATCGCGCTGTCGTGGGACATCCAGGACACCCGGATCAACAGCACCGCGGTGATCACCGCGCTGCTCATCGGCATGTGCGCCGGGTTCCTGCCGCACAACTTCCACCCGGCCAAGATCTTCATGGGCGACACCGGGGCGATGCTGCTCGGGCTCGTGCTCGCGGCGTCGATGGTCAAGGTGACCCCGATCGACCCGAGCATCCTGCCGGACCTCAACCGGTTCCCGGTGATCCTGCCGATGCTGGTGCCGGTCGCGGTGCTGGTGCCGCCGCTCGCCGACTTCCTCATGGCGGTGGTCCGCCGCATGTCGTACGGCAAGTCGCCGTTCGCGCCGGACCGCGGCCACCTCCACCACCGGCTGCTCGACACCGGGCACTCCCAGCGCAGCGCGGTGCTGATCCTCTACTCCTGGACGTTCCTGTTCGCGTTCACCGTCGTCGGCCTGTCGATCTTCGGCGTCGCGCTCATCGTCTTCCCGTTCACCGTCGTCTTCGCGATCGCCGTGCTCATGCTCATGTGGCTGCCGAAGTGGCGCTCGCGCAGGGGCCGCGGCACCGCGGCGGCCGGCGAACGGCCCGGGCCGGGCGGCGGGCCGTCCGCGGCCACGGCCACCGCGGGCGCGCCGGCCGCCGCCGCGGACCGGCCGTCCCCGGTTCCGCCCGCGGCGAACAGCCCGGAGGCCCGTCCGGGCGTGTCCGGCGAGCGTTCCGGCGGCGCGTCCGGCGAGGCGTCCGGCGGTTCGGCCGCGGCGCCCGGCGGCCCGGTCGCCTCCGGCGTCGCCCCGGGTGACGGGGGAGCGGCCGCCCCCGCCGACCCGTTCGCCGGCGTGCGCCGCCCCAGCCTCGCGGAACGTTTCGCGCTCGAGCAGGCCGCCGAGACCCAGGAGCTCAGCCCGGTCAAGCCGCTCGGCGCGCGGCGGATCCGCGGCGGTCACCCGTACGGCACGGCCCCCGCGGAGCGGCCGCGCACCGGCCTCGCGGAGGCGCGGCCGGGCGCCGACAAGCCCGCTGACCTGCGGCGTTCCACCGGCCAGGGGCCGACCGGCCGTGGCCGGAGCGGGGCCGACGGCGGCCTGTTCGCGGGGAACTGAACCGCCCGCCGCGCCGCGGTTCCCGGGCGGGGGCGGCGTTCCGGCGCGACCCGGCGGCCCTTCGAAAGGGCAGGTAAAGGCGTACCTGTCCGAGCTTGTGATACCTTTCACTAGCAAGGACGAGCGTTATGCGTCCTGCTCGGTAGCAATCGCTCGCTTGATAACCACCCGCCTGGAGCATCGATGCAGGTCAACGACGTCCGCGTACTCAAGAGCGCGGCGCTGCCCACGGCCGTCGTCGGCCTGGTGGCCGCGATCGTCTCCCTGTTCGCCGTCGGGGCGAGCGGGGCGCTCGGCGCGGCCGTCGGCGTGCTGCTGGTGGCGGTGTTCTTCACCATCGGCCTCGTCGCCGTGAGCTGGGCCGGTCGCATCTCGCCGACGGCGATGTTCGCCGCGGCGATGGTGAGCTACCTGCTGAAGGTGATCGTCATCGGGATCCTGCTGCAGGTGTTCGAGGGCATCGGCGCATGGCACTTCCCCACCTTCGCCTGGACCGTGGTGGCGGGCACCATCGCCTGGATCGCCGGCGAGGTGTGGGCGTTCACCAGGCTGAAGATGCTGTACGTGGACGACTCCGTCGCCAAGGCACCGGGCCGGGCGGAGCCATGAACCGACGGCCGGTCCACCGAAAAGGGCCTGATATGACTAGTCCCCTTCCCACCTGCTATCGTCGGGGCCGCGATGAGCGAGCAGAAGCGCACGCCCGAAGACGACGGCCGCGCCTTCGCCGACGCCGCTTGGTCAGTTCCCGCGTACATTCTCTCGGGAATCCTGGTTTGGGGCGGTGTCGGCTGGCTGTTGAGCCGTTGGACCGGCGTGTCCGCGTTTATCCCCATAGGGGTCATCCTCGGAGTGGGGCTCGCCGTGTACCTCGTGTACCTCAAGCACGGTCGCTGACCGCGCAGGTCGGCGCACACAAACTTTTGTTGATCAACACTGTTGAAGGGAACGCCGCGTGAACACGCCGACGCTCCTCCTCGCCGCCCTCCCTTTGAAAGCCGAAGACCCGGAGGGGTTCCACGCTCCGGGACCGGAGATCTTCGACCTCCCCCCGCTCTGGGAGGGTGCCCCCACCTGGCTGACCAAGCCGACGCTGCTCGCCATGCTCAGCGCGGTGATCCTGATCGCGGTGTTCTGGGGCGCCTTCGCCAACCCCAAGCTCGTCCCCCGGGGCCTGCAGAACATCGGTGAGATCGGCTACACGTTCGTGCGGGACCAGATCGGCCGGCCGTTCCTCGGCAAGGACACCGATCGGTTCATGCCGCTGCTGTTCTCCATCTTCTTCATGGTCCTGGTGTGGAACCTGATGGGCGTCTTCCCGGTGATCCAGTTCCCGGTGGCGTCCCACATCGCGTTCCCGATCGTGCTCGCCGCGGCGGTCTACCTGCTCCGCATCTACCTGGGCATCAAGCACCAGGGCCCGATCGGCTACTTCAAGAACATGATGTTCCCGCCGGGCGTGCCCAAGCCGGTCTACGTGCTGCTGGCGCCCATCGAGTTCCTCTCGAACCTCATCCTCGCGCCGGCCACGCACGCCCTGCGACTGTTCGCGAACATGTTCGCCGGCCACATGCTCCTGGCCTTCTTCAGCATGGTCGGCTTCTACTTCATCTTCCAGAACTTCAGCGTGCTCGGGCTCCCCGTCGGCGTCCTGGGGACGCTGGTGACCATCGCGATGACCGGCCTGGAGATGTTCATCCAGTTCCTGCAGGCCTACCTGTTCGCGATGCTCGCCGCGATGTACATCGGGAACTCGTTGCACGCCGAGCACTGATCTACCCAAGACCACCGTAGTCAAAGCATTCCGGTACGTAAGCGCGGACCGGTGGACGTTCCACCGGCCTGATCAGTAAAGGAAATCACCCATGGCAGCTCTCGCTGAGGTCGCCGGCAACATCACCGCCATCGCGTACGGCGTCGCCACCCTCGGTCCCGGTATCGGTGTGGGCATGATCTTCGGTCAGGGTGTGCAGGCCATCGCCCGTCAGCCCGAGGCGTACGGCCTGATCCGCCAGAACATGCTCCTGGGCTTCGTTCTCGTCGAGGCCCTCGCGCTGATCGGTCTGGTCGCGCCGTTCATCTTCGCGGGCATCTAAGGACGCCCCCCACCACTGACGGAAGGCTGGACCTATGCCACTGACAGCCACGATCCTCGCGGCGGAGAACAACCCGATCCTGCCGCACACCTACGAGCTCGTCGTCGGCGTCTTCTCCTTCCTCGTCGTCTTCCTCGTCGTCGGCCGGATGCTCGTCCCGCGGATCCAGAAGACGCTGGAAGAGCGCACCGAGGCGATCGAGGGCGGCATCAAGCGGGCCGAGGAGGCTCAGGCCGAGGCGCAGCGGGCGCTGGAGGAGTACCGCGCCCAGCTCGCCGAGGCCCGGCAGGAGGCGGCCCGGATCCGCGAGGAGGCGAAGGCGGAGGGCGCGCAGATCAAGGCCGAGCTCCGCGAGGAGGCCCAGGCCGAGGCTCGCCGCATCATCGAGGCGGCGCACGCCCAGATCGAGGCGGACCGCCAGGCCGCCTTCACCCAGCTCCGCGCGGAGATCGGTCGGCTGTCCCTCGAGCTGGCCGGCCGCATCGTCGGCGAGTCCCTCGAGGACGAGGCGCGGCAGCGCCGCATCATCGACCGGTTCCTCGAGGAGCTGGAGTCCACCACCACCGACGCGCGGGCGGTCCGCGGATGACCGTTGACGTGAACGCAAGGTCCGGCCCGGGGTTCGCCCTGGGTTCGGACCCCGGCTTGGGAACGGTGAGCGGCCGATGAGAGGTGTGAGCAGGACCTCGCTCGCCGAGGTCGAAGAGCGGTTCAACAGCGCCGCGGGCTCGGCCGACTTCGGCACGCTGGCCGATGACCTGTTCGCGATCGCCGACCTGCTCGATCGCGAGCACGGGCTGCGCCGCGCCGTGGCCGACCCCACCCGCCCCGCCGAGCAGAAGGCGCAGGTCATGCGCGTGCTGCTCGAGGGCAAGGTGTGCCCGGCCGCACTGGAGACGGCCGTCGCGGCCGCCGAGGCCAAGTGGGCGCGGCCCCGTGACCTCGCCGACGTGCTCGAGCGGTTCGGTGTGGTCGCGACCGTGGCCGAGGCGGAGGGGCAGGGCCGGCTGGACGATCTGGACGACGAGCTGTTCCGGTTCGGCCGGATCGTCCAGGGTCACGCCCAGCTGCAGTGGACCCTGTCCGACCCCTCGATTCCCGCGGAGCGCAAGCGGGCGCTCCTGGAGGACCTGCTGCGCAACCGGGTCACCCCCTCCGGGCTGCGACTGATCGCCCAGGTCGTCGTGCATCCGAGAGGACGTAGCCTGGAGGCAGCCCTGGAGGAGTTCGGGCGGCTCGTCGCCGAGCAGCGGCAGCGCCTGGTGGCCGTGGTACGCAGCGCCGTGCCGCTCAGCGACGCACAGCGGGGCCGGCTCGCGGCGTGGCTCAGCGCGACCTACGGTCGCGACATCCGCCTCAACTGCGAGGTGGATCCGAAGGTGATCGGTGGCTTCTCGGTCCGCATCGGAGACGAGGTCATCGACACCACCATCCTGGGACGTATCGAAGAAGTCCGCCGCCGGTTGGCCGGCTAGGGAGAGCGGTGCGGCGATGAATAGGGAGACGGAATCAAGATGTCGGAGCTGACGATCCGGCCGGACGAGATCCGGGACGCGCTTGAGCGCTTCGTCCAGGCCTACGAGCCGGAAGGCGCGGCCCGCGAGGAGATCGGGACCGTCGTCGACTGCGGCGACGGCATCGCCCATGTCTCCGGCCTGCCCTCGACGATGGCGAACGAGCTGCTGGAGTTCGAGGACGGCACGCGCGGCCTGGCGCTCAACCTCGACGTGGGCGAGATCGGTGTCGTCATCCTCGGTAACTTCGAGGGCATCGAGGAGGGCCAGACCGTCCGCCGCACCGGTGAGGTGCTGTCGGTGCCGGTGGGCGACGCGTTCCTCGGCCGCGTGGTCGACCCGCTGGGCAACCCGCTCGACGGCAAGGGCCCCATCGAGGCCGAGACGCTGCGCGCCCTCGAGCTGCAGGCCCCCTCGGTGGTGCAGCGCCAGTCGGTGAAGGAGCCGCTGCAGACCGGTATCAAGGCGATCGACGCGCTGACGCCGATCGGCCGTGGCCAGCGCCAGCTCATCATCGGCGACCGGCAGACCGGTAAGACCGCGATCGCGGTCGACACCATCCTCAACCAGCGCGAGGCCTGGCTCTCCGGCGACCCGCAGCGTCAGGTGCGCTGCATCTACGTCGCGGTCGGCCAGAAGGGCTCCACGATCGCGCAGGTGAAGGCCCGCCTGGAGGAGGCGGGCGCGATGGAGTACACCACCATCGTCGCCGCCCCGGCCTCCGACCCGGCCGGTTTCAAGTACATCGCGCCCTACACCGGGTCCGCGATCGGCCAGCACTGGATGTACAACGGCAAGCACGTCCTGATCATCTTCGACGACCTGTCGAAGCAGGCGGACGCCTACCGTGCCATCTCGCTGCTGCTGCGCCGCCCGCCGGGCCGTGAGGCGTTCCCCGGTGACGTGTTCTACCTGCACTCCCGTCTGCTGGAGCGCTGCGCCAAGCTCTCGGACGAGATGGGCGGCGGCTCGCTCACCGGTCTGCCGATCATCGAGACCAAGGGCAACGACATCTCGGCGTACATCCCGACGAACGTCATCTCCATCACCGACGGCCAGTGCTTCCTGGAGACCGACCTGTTCAACGCCGGTCAGCGCCCGGCGATGAACCCCGGTATCTCGGTCTCCCGAGTCGGTGGCTCGGCGCAGATCAAGGCGATGAAGACCGTCGCCGGTACGCTGCGTCTCGCCCTGTCGCAGTACCGGGAGCTCGAGGCGTTCGCGGCCTTCGCCTCCGACCTCGACGCCGCGTCCCGGGCGCAGCTCGAGCGCGGTGCGCGGCTCATGGAGCTGATGAAGCAGCCGCAGTACAGCCCGTACCCGGTCGAGCAGCAGGTCGTGTCGATCTGGGCCGGCACCAACGGCCACCTCGACGAGGTGCCGCTGGAGGACGTGCGCCGGTTCGAGACCGAGTTCCTCGACTACGTCGGCCGGAACTACAAGGGCATCTACGACACGATCCGCGAGACCAAGGCCCTCTCGGACGACACGGTCACCCTGCTGAAGGAGGCCGTCACCGAGTTCAAGAAGGGCTTCCAGACCTCCTCCGGCCAGCTCCTCTTCGCGGACGAGCCGGTCGAGGCGCTCGAGGAGGACGCCGTCGGTCAGGAGAAGGTCGTCCGGCACGTACGCCCGCGGGCGGAGAAGAAGTAGCAGATGGGCGCCCAACTCAGACAGCTGCGACGGCGCATCCGGTCGGTGCGCTCGATCGCCAAGATCACGCGAGCGCAGGAGCTCATCGCCTCCTCGCGGATCGTCAAGGCGCAGCAGCGGATGCAGGCGGCCCTGCCGTACGAGCGTGAGATCACGCGTGCGGTCTCGGCGGTGCTGTCCTACGACACCACCGCCGAGCACCCGCTCATGGTCGCCAGGAAGGATCCGCGGAGCGCGGCGGTGCTCATCGTCACCAGCGACCGCGGGTTCGCTGGCGGTTTCAACGCCAGCATCCTGCGGGAGGCCGAGGCGCTCGCCGGTCTGCTGCGTGAGCGGGGCATCGAGCCCAAGCCGTACGTGGTCGGGCGCAAGGGCATCGGCTGGCACCGGTTCCGCGACCGGGAGATGCACGGCGAGTGGTCGGGCTTCTCCGACAACCCGTCGTACGCCCACGCCAAGGAGATCGGCGGGACGCTGATCAAGGCGTTCACGGACGACAACGGGATCGACGAGATCCACATCGTCTACACCGAGTTCGTCTCGATGCTCACCCAGCGGCCGAAGGTGGTGCGCATCCTGCCGCTGGAGGTCGAGGAGAGCGAGGAGGCGCCTCCGGACGGGCCGCTGCCGTACTACGAGTTCGAGCCGAACGCGCAGACCGTCCTCGACCGGCTGTTGCCGCGCTACATCGAGTCCCGCATCTACAACGCCCTGCTCCAGTCGGCCGTCTCCGAGCACGCGGCGCGCCGCCGGGCGATGAAGGCGGCGACCGACAACGCCAACGAGTCCATCCAGAAGCTGTCGCTGCTGATGAACCAGGCTCGGCAGGCGGAGATCACCCAGGAAATCAGCGAGATCGTCGGTGGCGCGAACGCGCTCGCCGAAGCTGCAGCGGGGAAAGAGTGAAATGACTGCACAGACTGTTGAGACCGAGACCGGCGTGGGCCGTGTCGCCCGGGTCATCGGCCCGGTCGTCGACGTGGAGTTCCCCGCCGAGGCGATACCGGACATCTACAACGCGCTGCACGTCGACGTCACCATCAACGGGCAGACCAAGACGCTGACGCTCGAGGTCGAGCAGCACCTGGGTGACAACCTGGTGCGGGCCATCTCCATGCAGCCCACCGACGGTCTCGTGCGCGGCGCCCTGGTCCGCGACACCGGCGCGCCGATCTCGGTTCCCGTCGGCAACGTGGTCAAGGGCCACGTGTGGAACGCGCTCGGCGAGACCCTCGACGTCGACGTCGCCTCGCTCGAGGTCACCGAGCGGTGGCCGATCCACCGCAAGGCCCCGGCGTTCGACCAGCTCGAGCCGCGTACCGAGCTGCTCGTCACCGGCATCAAGGTCATCGACCTGCTCACGCCGTACGTGCAGGGCGGCAAGATCGGCCTGTTCGGCGGCGCGGGCGTGGGCAAGACCGTGCTCATCCAGGAGATGATCCGCCGGGTCGCCCGCGAGTTCGGTGGTACCTCGGTGTTCGCCGGCGTGGGCGAGCGTACCCGTGAGGGTAACGACCTGTGGGTCGAGATGGCCGAGGCGGGCGTGCTCAAGGACACCGCGCTCGTGTTCGGCCAGATGGACGAGCCGCCGGGCACCCGGCTCCGCGTCGCGCTCTCCGCGCTCACCATGGCGGAGTACTTCCGCGACGTCCAGGGCCAGGACGTGCTGCTGTTCATCGACAACATCTTCCGGTTCAGCCAGGCCGGTTCCGAGGTGTCGACGCTGCTCGGCCGGATGCCCTCGGCGGTGGGTTACCAGCCGACCCTCGCCGACGAGATGGGTGTGCTGCAGGAGCGCATCACCTCGACCCGCGGTCACTCGATCACCTCGATGCAGGCGATCTACGTGCCCGCGGACGACATCACCGACCCGGCGCCGCACAACGCGTTCGCCCACCTCGACGCCACCACGGTGCTCTCGCGGCAGGTGTTCGAGAAGGCGATCTTCCCGGCGGTGGACCCGCTCGACTCCACCTCCCGGATCCTCGACCCGCAGATCGTCGGCGAGGAGCACTACCAGGTCGCCCAGGAGACGATCCGGATCCTCCAGCGGTACAAGGAGCTCCAGGACATCATCAACATCCTCGGTATCGACGAGCTCTCCGAGGAGGACAAGGTCATCGTCAACCGGGCGCGCCGGGTTGAGCGGTTCCTGTCCCAGCCGATGTTCGCGGCCGAGCAGTTCACCGGTCAGCCGGGCGTGTTCACGCCGCTCGACGAGACCATCGCCTCGTTCAAGGCGCTGTGCGCCGGCGAGTACGACCACCTGCCCGAGCAGGCCTTCTACATGGTCGGCGGCATCGACGACGCCGTGGAGAAGGCCAAGACGCTGGCCCGCTGACCTCTCGAGGACAACGGGACACCTGACGCGGGATAGGAGAGAGGATCAGGATGGCCAAGCTGCGCGTCGGCGTCGTCTCGCCGGAGCGTGAGATCTGGTCCGGCGAGGCCGACATGGTGATTGCCAAGACGGTCGACGGCGAGATCGGTATCATGCCTAACCACGCCCCGGTACTCGGCATCCTCGTCGACGGCGGGGTGCTGACGGTGAAGCGCGGGGACGGGGACGACCTCGTGGCCGCGGTCCACGGCGGGTTCATCGCCGTGGCGAACAACGACGTCTCGGTGCTCGCCGAGGCGGCCGAGCTGGGCTCCGAGGTGGACGTCGCCGCCGCCCGTGACGCCCTCAACCGGGCGCTCGCCTCCATCGACGCCGAGGGCACCGGATTCGACGCCCAGCTTGAGGCCAAGCGGGCGCGTGCCCGGCTGCGCGCCGCGGGCGTAGAGGTCTGATCGTCGAACGAAACGGAGGATGAGGGTGGCGCTTGCGGCACTGACGATCGCCGCGGTCCTGCTGCTGGCCGCCGCCCTCATCGCGGTACGCGCGCTGTTGCTGGCGCGCTCGCGGGGCACGATCATCTGTCGGCTCCGCACCGCCGGCTCGGGCTGGCGTCGCGGGGTGGCCCGCTACGCCGGCGGCGAGCTCCACTGGATCCCGTTCTTTGCGGTACGTCTGAGGCCGCGCCACGCGATCGCGAGGCGCGGCCTCGAGATTTCCAGCCGCCGTCGGCTCGACGGCATCGACGGCCCCAAGGGGTACTGGGCGGTCGACTGCGGCGCGGTCACCCTCGCGATGAGCGAGGACGCCCTCACCGGGTTCCTCGCCTGGCTGGAGGCGGCGCCGCCGAGCGCCCACCTGCTCGACCACGCCTGAGCGCCGCGCGGTACGGCGCGCGGGCCGGGCCCCGGGTCAGCGGGTGCCGCCCGGCCGCCACAGCACCTCGTCGCCGTCCGCGACCACCCGGCAGAGGATGAACAGCAGGTCGCTCAGCCGGTTGAGGTACTTCGCGGTCAGCGGGTTGACGTCCTCGTGGGCCTCCAGCGCCGCCCAGGCCGAGCGTTCGGCTCGCCGTACCACGGTCCTGGCCTGGTGCAGCAGCGCGGTGCCGGGCGCGCCGCCGGGGAGCACGAAGCTGCGCAGCGGCTTCAGGCCCTCGTTGAAACGGTCGCACTGCGACTCCAGCCACTCGATCGCGGCGGGCTCCACGCGCAGCGGCGGGTGCTCGGGGTTCGGGACCACGGGGGTGCACAGGTCGGCGCCCACGTCGAACAGCTCGTTCTGGACGCGGCGAAGGACCTCGGCGACCGGCTCGGGGAGGTCGCCCAGCGCGAGCGCCACGCCGATCGCGGCGTTCGCCTCCTCCACGTCGGCGTAGGCCGCGATGCGCGGGTCGGTCTTGCGGGTGCGGCTCCCGTCGCCGAGGCCGGTGGTCCCGTCGTCGCCGGTCCTCGTGTAGATCCTGGAGAGCACCACCGGCCGGTCCTTGTCAGCGCGTGTCATGGGGCCCAGCCTAGCCACCGCCCGCTCCCGCGCTCCGCCGGGATCGCGGCCGTGCGGGATGGTGCGAGGTTTGGTGGAATACGGCGGACGTTTCGGATTCCAGGTGATTTCCGGTGGTGTTCCCTCGGCGCCGTTCTCGCGCTCTTTCGGATCCCCGTGCCCGCCGGTACGGAAAGCGGCCGGGTATCCGGTCAGCCGGTGAGGGACTTGCGGAAGATGGCCACCGCCGTGTTGATGATGGATTCCAGCGGGGCCGGTTTCGCCGACATCATCCGGTCGAGCAGCAACTCCTGAACGGCCCCGATCAGGCCGACCACGAGCAGGTGGGAGTTCTCCGGCAACCCGCCGGGAAAACCGGCCAGTGATTTCTCAATCGTTTGCGCAAGCGCGGATATCTTCTGCTGGCGGAACGCGTGCACCGTGTCGCCGGCGCGGCGCACCTCCAGGTTCATGATGCGGGCGCGGCGGCGGTCCGCCATCACGAAGGTGACGAAC
>Ga0310834_101469_pt1 | contig 14191 bp, 12 predicted proteins | sample SM_ome_2_FD_201314 | JGI IMG/M metagenome (GOLD analysis project Ga0310834, IMG submission 201314) | Sorghum-adapted microbial communities enriched on stacked mutant (SM) sorghum from Joint BioEnergy Institute, Emeryville, California... ... | reverse complement strand
CGGCCGGCGCGTCGATCGCCTCGGCCATCACGTCGAGGATCGTCTGCCGGGCCTCGTGGGCCTGCTGGAGGGCGGCCGCGAGCACGTCCGACGGGATGCCGTCGAGCTTGGTGTCCAGCTGCAGCGCGGTGACGAAGTCGCGGGTGCCGGCGACCTTGAAGTCCATGTCGCCGTAGGCGTCCTCGGCCCCGAGGATGTCGGTGAGCGTGATGTAGCTGATCTTGCCGTCCACCTCGTCGGAGATGAGCCCCATGGCGATGCCGGCGACCGGCGCCTTCAGGGGCACGCCCGCCGAGAGCAGCGACATCGTCGAGGCGCAGACCGAACCCATCGACGTGGACCCGTTCGAGCCGATCGCCTCGGAGACCTGGCGGATCGCGTACGGGAACTCCTCCCGCGAGGGCAGGACCGGGATCAGGGCCCGCTCGGCCAACGCGCCGTGGCCGATCTCGCGCCGCTTCGGCGCGCCGACCCGGCCGGTCTCACCCGTCGAGTACGGCGGGAAGTTGTAGTTGTGCATGTACCGCTTGGTCTTCTCGGGCGAGAGGGTGTCCAGCGACTGCTCCATGCGCAGCATGTTCAGCGTGGTCACGCCCAGGATCTGGGTCTCGCCCCGCTCGAAGATGGCCGACCCGTGCACCCGCGGCAGCACGTTGACCTCGGCGGTCAGCGGCCGGATGTCCCGTGGTCCCCGGCCGTCGATGCGCACCTTGTCGCGCAGCACGCGCGTCCGGACCTGCTTCTTGACGACCGCGCGGAAGGCGGCGCCGATCTCCTTCTCGCGCCCGGCGAACTGCGGGCCGAGCGTCTCGTACGCCTTCTCCCGGATGCGGTCCAGCGCCTCCTCGCGGTCCTGCTTGCCGGCGATCCTGAGCGCCTCGGCCACCTCGTCGGTGAACGCCTCGGACACCGCGGCCAGCACGTCCTCCTCGTAGTCGAGGAAGAGCGGGAACTCCTGCGTCGGCTTGGCGGCGATGGCGGCGAGCTCGTCTTGGGCCCGGCACATCTCCCGGATCGCCGGCTTGGCCGCCTCCAGGCCGCTGGCCACGACCTCCTCGGTCGGCTTCGGCGCGCCCAGCGCCACCAGCGCGATCGTGTGGCTGGTGGCCTCCGCCTCGACCATCATGATCGCGACATCGCCGTCGGGCAGCACCCGGCCGGCCACGACCATGTCGAAGGTGGCCCGCTCCAGCTCCTCGTGGGTCGGGAAGGCGACCCAGGTGCCCTCGACGTGGGCCATCCGCACCGCCCCGACCGGGCCGGAGAACGGCAGGCCGGCGAGCTTGGTCGACATCGAGGCCGCGTTGATCGCCACCACGTCGTACGGGTGCAGCGGGTCGAGCGCGAGCACGGTCGCCACGATCTGCACCTCGTTGCGCAGGCCCTTGACGAACGACGGCCGCAGCGGCCGGTCGATCAACCGGCAGGTCAGGATCGCGTCCTCGCTCGGCCGCCCCTCCCGGCGGAAGAAGGACCCGGGGATGCGCCCGGCGGCGTACAGGCGCTCCTCGACGTCGACCGTCAGCGGAAAGAAGTCGAACTGGTCGCGCGGGGTCTTGCTGGCGGTGGTGGCCGAGAGCACCACGGTGTCGCCGAGCTGGGCGACCGCCGACCCGGCCGCCTGCCGGGCCAGCCGCCCGGTGCTGAACGTGACCTTACGGATACCGTATTGGCCGTTGTCGATGACTGCGGTCGCGTGATGCTCGCCCAGCGGGTTGTGTTGTGTCATGCGTACGTTTCTCCCTTGAGGATGCCAGCCAGCGCGGGTGGCGCGGGCTGCGCGTCGGGGAAGTACGCCGGGGAGGTCGCTACCGCGTCGGTCTTCGATCGAAGCCCTCGGGCGCTACCGTCCCGGGAGCCACTACCGAGGACCGACTGTGGCCGGCCAATGGCGTCTGGGCCCGTGGTGCCGACGTCTCCCGTGTCGGCGTACTTCTCGCGATCTTCCTTGACTCGTGGTTGTCGTTACTCGGTGTTCAGTTACTCGGTGTCCAGTTACTCAGTAATCGGCTACTCGCTCGTTGGCTACTCGGTGGTTCGTTGACTCATTGTGTGCCGTTCGGGCGCCGCCGGTCGACCGGCGGCGCCCTTCACGCGCAAAGGTTGCCCATCACCCGACAGTTCTAGCGGCGCAGGCCGAGCTTTTCGGCGACGGCGCGGCGCCGCTGGATGTCGACCTTGGCCAGGTAGTTCAGCAGGCGGCGCCGCTGACCGACCAGGATCAGCAGCCCGCGGCGGCTGTGGTGGTCGTGCTTGTGCTGCTTCAGGTGCTCGGTGAGCTGGTTGATGCGGTGCGTCAGCAGTGCGATCTGCACCTCGGGCGACCCGGTGTCGCCCTCCTTGGTGCCGAACTCACGGACGATCTGGGCCTTGGTGGCCTTGTCGAGCGCCATGATCTCCCTTTGGACCTCGAAGGTTCTCGTGGTGACGGCCTCGCGCCCACGGCGTCGAGCAGGCAGGCGAGACCGGCCGGCGGACCGGCATCGGCTGAGGTTATCATGCCCGGCCACCGGCGCCCTCGACCAGACCCGGCGCCTTCGGCTACTCGTCGTCGACCAGCAGCTCGCGGGTCTGCTCCACGTCGCGGTGCATCTGGGCGACCAGCGGGGCCACCCCGTCGTAGCGGCGCTGCTCCCGCAGCCGGGCCACGAAGTCGAGCGCGAGGCGCTCCCCGTAGAGGTCGCCGTCGAAGTCCAGCACGTACGCCTCCACCCGGCGCTGGCGGCCGGCGAAGGTGGGGTTCGTGCCGATCGATACGGCCGCCCGGGCCCGCGGGGCGTCCCGCCGCACCAGCCAGGCGGCGTAGACGCCGTCGGCCGGAATCGCCACGTGCGGGGCCGTGAGCAGGTTGGCCGTGGGGAAGCCGAGCTCCCGCCCCCGGGCGTCGCCCCGGACCACCACGCCCTCCACCCGGTGCGGGCGGCCGAGCGCGCGGGCGGCGGCGACCACGTCGCCAGCATCGACACATGCCCGTATGTACGTTGAGGAGACGATCGTTCCGCCCTCGTCGTCGGTGCCGACCAGCGGCGCCTCCTCCACCGTGAAGCCGAAGGTGCGCCCCAGCCGCTCCAGCAACGCCACGTCACCCGCGGCCTTGTGACCGAACCGGAAGTTCTGCCCCACCACGACCGCGCTGGCGTGCAGGTTCGACACCAGGACGTCGTGGACGAACGTCTCGGCCGACAGGCGGGACACCTCCAGCGTGAACGGGATGACGCAGAGCACGTCCACCCCGAGCGCCTCGATGAGCTCCGCCTTGCGCTCGGCCTCGGTCAGGATGGCCGGATGCGACCCGGGACGGACCACCTCCGCCGGGTGCGGGTCGAAGGTCACCACCACCGAGGCCACGCCGAGCTGGGCCGCGCGCTTGACCGCGTGGCCGATGATGCTCTGGTGTCCACGGTGGACACCGTCGAACACGCCGATGGTCACCACCGACCGGCCCCATCCGGCCGGCGCCGCCGTCAGACCACGCCATCGCTGCACGTCACTCGACCTCCGCTGTCGTCTCGGCCCAGGGCTCCGCTGGTGTGCTGCCCGTGGGCTCCGCTGTGGTCGGGCCCGTGGGCTCCGTCGGTTTCTGGCCCCTGGGCGCCGGTGTCCGACCCATGGGGGCCGCCAGGACGACCTGGGCCCGGGCGAGTCCGTCCTGCTCGGCCACGATGGCGACCACCCGGCCGTCCGGACCGAAGACCGCGTACGGCCCGGGCTGGCCGCATGCCGGGACCGGTCCGCCGTGGGAGAGGGTCCGCGCGGCCGCCGCGTCCACGTCCCGTCGGGGGAACAGGCGCTCGGCGACCTGCGCCAGCGTCAGGCGAGGCAGGGCGGGCTCGGCCATGAGGTCGGAGAGCGTGACCGCCTCGGCCAGCGTGAAGCTGCCCACCGCCGTGCGGCGCAGCGCCACGAGGTGGCCGCCCACCCCGAGCGCGGCTCCGAGGTCGCGGGCCAGCGCGCGCACGTACGTTCCCGGCGAGCACTCGAGCTCGATCTCGACATCGACGGTCGTCGGGCCGTCCGCCCCGCGGTTCGGGCGCACCCCCAGCAGGTCGAGGCGGTGGATGGTCACCGGCCGCGGCTCCAGGGCCACGTCCTCACCCCGGCGCACGCGGACGTACGACCGGACGCCCTTCACCTTGACCGCGCTCACCGCACTCGGCACCTGGGTGATCTCGCCCCGGAACCCGGCCAGGGCGGTGGCGATCTCCGCCTCCGTGAGGTGGGCCGCGTCGGTGGTCGCGGTGACCTCGCCCTCGGCGTCGTCGGTCACGGTCGTCTGCCCGAGGCGGATCGTGCCCCGGTAGCTCTTCGTGTGCCCGCCCGCGTAGGACAGCAGCCGGGTCGCCCGCTCGATGCCGATGACCAGCACCCCGGTGGCCATCGGATCCAACGTTCCGGCGTGGCCCACCCGGCGCGTCCGGGCGAGCCGACGCACCCGGGCCACGACGTCGTGCGACGTCATGCCGCCCGGCTTGTCGACGATGACGAACCCGTCCTCGGCCACCCCATCTCCTCGACCGCGTCCCTGGCCATCCTCGGACGTCGGCGTCCTCGAGCGTCGACGGCCCGGGCTTCCCAGCCTCTCAAACGCCCGGCCCCGACGCGCGCTCGCCCCGGCCCGCCCGCGACCCGGCGCGCCCGCGACCCTGCGCCGACGTGCGTACTTCTGCGACACTGGGCGCCACCCTCGACCGCGCGCGCCCGCGGGTGCCGGCCCCAACCCGAAGGTGACGTATGACGACCCCTCCGTATCCGCCCGCCTGGCCGCCGGCCCCGGCCCACCCGCCCCCCGGCCAGCCGTACCCGAACCAGGCCCACCCGCCGGCCGGGCCGCCGTGGCCCGGCCACCGGCCGGAGCCACCGACCCCCGGGGGTGCACCGTTCCCCCCGGGCCCACCGGCGTCCCACCCACCGGCACCCGGCCCACCGGCGTCCAACCCACCGGCACCCAGCCCACCGGCGTCCCACCCACCGGCGCCCAACCGGCCGGCGCCCGACCGTCCGGGCCGGCCCGGCCCGACCCGGCCGCCGACGCCGAGGGCAACGCCCGCCCGGCACCGGAGATCCGGCCGCCGGCGATCCCTGCGCACGGTCGTCGCCGTCACCGCGGTGCTGGTGGCGGCGACCGGGCTCGGGACGGCGCTCAAGCTCGGGGGCGCGTCCTACCTCACCACCGTGCTGGCCGGCTCCCCGGCCTCGGCGAACCCGTTCGCGGGCACGGCCGCGGAGGACCTTCCCGTCGGCGAGGCGGGCATCGTGGTGCCGACCGCGACCGCCGTCCCCGGCTTCACCGAGGCCGAGGTCGCCGCGGCGCTGGAGACCGTGCGGCAGGCGCTGATCGCCGGCCGCCTCGACGAGCGGATGCTCTACGACCACGACCCGTCGGACCTGCGGGCCCTCTTCTCCCCCACCGCCGCCCAGGACCTGGACCGGATGTTCGCCGACAACCTCGGCGGCATCGTGGCCACGATGATCGCGCCCGGCCACACGCTCCCCACCGACCAGATCCGGGTCAGCGGCACGATGACCTTCACCGGCGTCGTCATGGACGACATCCGCTGGCTCGAGGTCCACACGGTGTTCGTCTGGGTCTATCCGTTCCCGGGCCCGTCCCGGCAGCCGGGCGATCGCCTGGTGACGGTGCGGGACGACATCTACTGGCTGTTCCCGGCGGCCGAGGACGTGGTGCCCGAGGACGCCGGCATGTACCTCGACGGCCGCAGCACGTCCTTCGCCCACAACATCGACTGCGACCTGCTCGAGCGGAGCCTGGTCGCCCTGGGCCGGCCGCGGGTCGGCGTCGTGGGCGAGGAGATCGACCCGTACGCCCTGCTGGACCCCACCAGCACGGTCTGGCTCCCGGAGACCTGCGGGCCGGTCACCGGCCCGTGACCCCGGCGGGCGTCACCGCTCGGCCCCGGCCACCGCCCAGCGGGTACCCCGCGCCCGCAGCACCAGGCCCACGAGCCGGACCACCATGAACATGGCCAGGGCGAACCACACGCCGGGCAGCCCCAGGCGCAGCCAGTGGGCGAGCCAGGTCAGCGGCAGGAAGAAGCCGAGCGCGGCCAGCAGCGTGAGGTTCCGCAGGAACCGCACGTCACCGGCGCCGATGAGCACACCGTCGAGCGCGAAGACCAGCCCGCCCAGGGGCAGCATGCCCACCAGCCACGGCCACACGACCAGTGCCTGCGCGCGGACGTCGGGGTCGGGGCTGAACACCGCCGGCAGCACCCACGCGCCGGCCCCGATGATCACCGCGAGCCCCGCCCCGCAGACCAGCCCGATCCGGCCGACCCGGGTGGCGACGCTGCGGGCCTCGGCCGGCACCCCGGCCCCGAGGGCGGCGCCGACCAGCGACTGCGCGGCGATCGCCACCGCGTCGAGGGCGAGCGCGCAGAAGAACCACAGCTGCAGCGCGATCTGGTGGGCGCCCAGGGCCGCGGCCGACACCCGGGCGACCACGGCGGCGGCCGAGAGGAAGCAGGCCTGGAACGCCGCGCCGCGCACCACCAGGTCCCGGCTGACGGCGAGCTGCCCGCGCAGCACCGACCACTGGGGCGACAGCGGCACCCGCCGCCGGACCAGCGCGGCCACGAACAGCGCCCCGCCGACCGCCTGGGCGATGACGTTCGCGATGGCCGACCCCACCAGGCCCAGCCCGACCGGGTAGACCAGCACCGGGCAGAGCACGCCGGAGAGCAGGAACGCGGCCAGCACGTACCACATGGGCGTCCGGGCGTCCTGGATGCCGCGCATCCAGCCGTTGCCGGCCATGGCGAGCAGGATCCCGGGCGCCCCGAGGATGGCCACCCGCAGCCACGTCTCGGCGGCCGTGGCCACCGCGTGGTCGCCGCCGGCCAGGGCCCGGGTGACCGGGCCGGCGAGCACCTGACCGATGATGATCACCAGTACGCCGACGGCCACGGCGAGCCAGGACGCCTGGACCCCCTCGACGACCGCCTGGGTGACGTCCTGCGCGCCGAACCGCCGGGCCGCGCGGCCGGTCGTGCCGTAGGCGAGCACGTTCCCGAGGAACGCGACCACCGCCATGACCCCGCCGCCCAGGGCGAGCGCGGCGAGCTCGGTCCGGCCGAGGTGACCGACGACCGCGGTGTCGACCAGCACGTACAGCGGCTCGGCCGCCAGCACGACCAGGGACGGCAGCGCCAAGGCGGCGACCCGGCGGGCGTCCGCGGCCGGAGCTACCACCGGCGATCCAGGGCGGTGTGCGGGCAAGGCGACGCGACCTCACCGAGGCTCAGCGGGCGAAGAAGTGCCAGCCGACCCACCACCAGCAACCCAGCACGGCGATCCGGCCCACCGGCACCCGGCCCACCCGGTAGGCCATCACGAAACCGGCGATGTCGGAGAACCGAGGGATCCGCTCCCGGGTGCGCGGCGCGACGCGGACGCTCGCGACCTCGGTCCCCGGACCCGGCGACTGGCCGGTCGCGGCCGCGGCCGACCGCTGCTCGGGGGCGTCGCGGTGCGACAGCCAGGCGAGGAACGCCAGGCCCACGGCGCCCAGCGCGAAGAGGCTTGTGATCACTGTTTTCATCGGCGCACCAACACCCAGAAGCCACCGAGCCAGGCGAAGTACGCCACGGCCCGGGGGAGGTACCCCTCCAGTACCGGATCGAACAGCAGCGACAGCGTCGGGTAGTCCGGGTCGCCGGTGTGCAGGAAGGCCCACAGCTCGGTCAGAGCCATGAGCAGCAGCGGGACCGCCCACCACACCGCCGACCGCGGCAGCCGGCTCGGGACCGGGCGCCGCCCCGCTCGGCCGGAGATCCCCAACCACAGCATCGTGCCGCCGATCACGTGGACGAGCAGGTTGGCGCCCGACGTGAACGACGGGAACAGGCCCCCCACGGCGGCGATCAGCGCGAACACCGGCACCATCACGAGGGGCCGGTCGAACGCGCGAACCTCGGTAGCGGACGACGCCTCGGGTAGCTGCGGCATAGGCCCGATTGTTACCCGTTGGCCGGTCGAGTCACATGGGACGCAAGGTCACTTTTTCGTCGCCCGCCACCGCGTGGGCGGGCCCGGGCGCCTTCGGGCGCCGGTACCCTGACTGTCCGTGTTCACCGGAACCGCCGTCTTCGATGTACTGCTGCCGCCCGACTCCCGCTCGCTGAAGGCCAAGCGGTCCTACGTTCGCCCGATCATCGCCGCCCTGCGCCGGTTCGACGTGGCGGTCGCCGAGGTCGGGCTGCTGGACCTGACCGGGCGCAGCGAGATCGGGGTCGCCACGGTCGCGGCCGAGGCCGCGCAGGTCAAGGCCGTGCTCGACTCCTGCGAGCGGCTGATCTACAGCCGGCCCGAGGTCGAGGTCCTCTCCACGCGGCGACGCCTGCACGGCGACGACGACTGAGCCGCCGGACGACTGAACTCCGCCGACGACTGGGCCGACGACCACGATTGCGTCGCCCGCGGCGGCCGAACCGCCCATCCGGTCCGACACCGGACGAGGCCGACACCGGGTGACGTTGCGCGTGGCTCAGGCCGATGGGGGTGGGCCCTGCGCGGTAAGGTCGGGTACGGGCGGCACGTCATCACGGCGAGCCAGTGAGGACGAGACCGGTGATGCGCAGCGCCGGCGAGCCCAGCGATCGCCAGCGGCGGCGCGCGGCGCGGTAGCGGCCGGCCGCGCGAACGAAAGTCAGTGAGGCGGAGGTGCGCTGAGATGACTGATCCGGCCAGGTTGCGCAAGCACGCCGAGCGGGTGAAGGAACTGGTCGTCACGGCGCTGAGGACGATCAAGGACCCTCGGCTCGGGATGATCACCATCACTGACTCGCGGATCACGCCCGACCTGCGGGAGGCGACCATCTACTACACCGTGCTCGGGGACGCCGCCGAGCAGGCCGCGACGGCCGCGGCGCTGGACAGCGCCAAGGGGCTCCTGCGGAGCACGGTCGGCAAGGCGCTCGGCCTGCGCCACTCGCCCGCGCTGCACTTCGAGCAGGACATGGTGCCGGAGAACGTCCGCCACATCGACGAACTGCTCGCCGCGGCCCGCGAGTCGGACGCCCGGGTCCACGCGCTCGCGGCCAGGGCCACGTACGCCGGCGACGCCCAGCCGTACCGAGTGACCGGCGAGCGCGACAACGCCGCCGACGCGGGCGACGCCCGGTGACCGCCTCCGTCACGGCCGACGCCGAGCTCCCCCTGCCCGTCCCGGAGGACGTGGCCGGCCCGGCGGGCCTCGATCGCGAGCTGGAGCGGGCGGTGGCGGTCATTCGCGGCCTCCCGCGGGACGCGACCGTCCTGCTCGTCTGCCACGTCAACCCCGACGGGGACGCGCTGGGCAGCATGCTGGGCTTCGGCCTCGGGCTGCGACAGGTCGGCTTCACGCGGGTGGTCGCGACCTTCCCGGAGCCGTTCGCCGTGGCGCCGGTCTTCAGCTTCCTGCCCGGCCAGGACCTGCTGGTCCACCCGTCCGCCGCGCCGTCCGCCCCCGATCTGGGGGTGAGCTTCGACGCGGCGAGCGAGGGCCGGCTCGGCGAGCTTGTGCCGGCGCTGCAGGCCGCGGCGACGTGGCTCGTCCTGGATCACCACGCGTCCAACCCGGGCTTCGGCGGGGTCCGGCTCATCGACCCCGCGGCGGCCGCCACCTCGCTGGTCGCGGCCCGGCTGCTCGACGCGCTCGGCGTGACCCTCGATCGAGACATCGCGACGAATCTCTACGTGGCGCTCGCCACCGACACCGGGTCGTTCCGGTACGACCTCACCACCGAGGAGGTGCACCGCCTGGCCGCCCGGCTGGTGGCGGCGGGCGCGCGTCCGGCCGAGGTGGCGCTGCGGGTCTTCGACACCCGGCCGTTCGTGGCCGTCCAGCTGCTGGCCACCGTGCTGGCCCGGGCGGAGCTCGACGTGACCGCCGCGGGGGGCGCGGGCCTGGTCACCTCGTACGCCACGCCGGCCGACCTGGAGCGGTACGGCCTGCCCGCCCACGTGCTGGAGAGCTTCATGGACGTGCTGCGCACCACCGAGGAGGCCGACGTCGCCTGCCTGGTCAAGCCGGCCGGCGAGGACCGGTGGTCGGTCTCCCTGCGCAGCCGGGGTGTCACCGACGTGAGCGCGGTGGCGGTGGCGCTGGGCGGCGGCGGTCACCGCCTGGCCGCCGGCTTCACCGCCTACGGCAGCGTCGAGAGTGTCCTGTCCAGCGTGCGTGCCGCCCTCGCCTGACCGTGCCGACCCACGTCCTGCTGCTCGCTCCCTCGGCCAACCGCGTCTACGCCGAGGCGGCCATCGACCTCACCGTGGCCGAGGTGTCGGTCTTCGCGCGGACCGTCCTGTCCGGACGGATCCGCGATGTCGCCGCGACGACGATCGCCGGCCTGCCCTGCGTGGGCTTCGACGCGGACGAACTGTCCACTCGCGACATCGTGCTGCTGTCGAACGTGTCGTCGACCTACGCGCTGTTCGCGGTGGCCGGCCCGGACCTGCTGCGACCGATCGAGCAGCGCCGCCTGGCGTGGTTCGACGACGACCTCATCACGATCCCGAAGTACGCCGGCAAGACCAACGAGCAGTTCACCCATCTGCTGCTCAACGTCACCCTGCTCAGCTCGGCCTGGGCATCGTCGCTTGTGGAGGGTGGACTGCGCGTGCTGGACCCGTTGTGCGGCCGGGGAACCACGCTCAACCAGGCGCTGGTCTACGGGTACGACGTCGCGGGCATCGAGCTGGACGCGAAGGACTTCGAGGCGTACGGCGCGTACCTGCGCACCTACCTGCGGCGCAAGCGCATCAAGCACAAGGTGGACACCATCCCGGTGCGCCGGAACAAGCGCCTGGTCGCCCGGCGCCTGACCGGCAGCATCCTGGCCCGCGGCGAGCGCACCCTCAGCCTGGACGTGGTGCACGCCGACACGACCGCCGCCACGGAGTTCTTCAAGCCGGCGAGCTTCCACGCCATCGTGGCCGACACGCCCTACGGGGTGGCCCACGGCAGCCGGACCGTCGCCGCCGGGCTGCGCCGCTCCCCGCTGCAGCTGCTGGTCGACGCCGTCCCGGGGTGGGCCCGGCTGCTGCGCCCGGGCGGGGCGCTGGGCATCTCCTGGAACGTCCACGTCGCCCGGCGGTCGGAGGCCGCCGAGGTGCTCGCCGGCGCCGGGCTCACCGTCCTCGACGACGGTCCCTACGGTCAGTTCCGGCACCGGGTCGACGCCGCCATCACCCGCGACATCCTGGTGGCCGTCAAGCCCTGACCCGGCTTTCGCCGAAAGCCGGCTTCGCGCGGAAGCGGGCACCCGGCGACAAACGGATGACCCCCCTCGGACGGGCTCGCGCCCACCCGAGGGGGTCACCGTGGCCTTCCGCGGCGGCCTTACTGCCGCGGCTTCTCGCGCATCTCGTAGGTCTCGATGACGTCGCCGACCTTGAGGTCGTTGAAGCCGCCGAGCGTCAGACCGCACTCGAAGCCCTCGCGGACCTCGGTGGCGTCGTCCTTGAAGCGCTTCAGGGACGCGATGGTGAGGTTCTCCGCCACCACCACGCTGTCGCGCAGCAGCCGGGCCTTGGCGTTGCGCCGGATGACACCCGACCGGACGACACAACCGGCGATGTTGCCGACCTTCGAGGAGCGGAAGATCTCGCGGATCTCCGCCGTGCCGAGGGCGACCTCCTCGTACTCCGGCTTCAGCATGCCCCGCAGGGCCGCCTCCACGTCCTCGATCGCCTGGTAGATGATCGTGTAGTACCGGATCTCCACGCCCTCGCGCTCGGCGTAGTCGCGGACCTTGCCCTCGGCCCGGACGTTGAAGCCGATGATGATGGCGTCGGACGCCTTCGCCAGGTTGACGTCGTCCTGCGTGACCCCACCGACGCCGCGGTGGATGATCTTGAGCTGGACCTCGTCGGACACATCGATCTTGACGAGTGCGTCCTCGAGCGCCTCGACCGAGCCGGAGACGTCGCCCTTGAGGATGAGCGTGAGGGTCGCCTTCTCGCCCTCCTTGATCCGCTCGAGCAGCGTCTCCAGGGTCGCCCGGCCGCGCTTGGCCGCCTGCTGGGCCGCCCGCTCCCGGGCCTGCCGCTGCTCGGCGATCTGACGGGCGATGCGGTCCTCGCTCACCACGAGGAACGAGTCGCCGGCGTCGGGCACCGCGGTCAGACCGAGCACCTGCACCGGACGCGCCGGGCCGGCTGCGTCGACCGGCTTGCCGTTCTCGTCGAGCATGGCCCGCACCCGACCGTACGCGTCGCCGCAGACGATCGAGTCGCCGATGCGCAGCGTCCCCCGGTTGACCAGCACAGTGGCCACGGGGCCGCGACCGCGGTCCAGGTGGGCCTCGATCGCGATGCCCTGCGCCGGGCCGTCGACCGGGGCCCGCAGGTCGAGCGTGGCGTCCGCGGTGAGCAGCACCGCCTCGAGCAGGCCCTCGATGTTGATGCGGCTCTTGGCGGAGATGTCGACGAACAGGGTGTCGCCGCCGTACTCCTCCGCGACCAGGCCGTACTCGGTGAGCTGCTGCCGCACCTTGGCCGGGTTCGCCTCCGGCTTGTCGATCTTGTTGACCGCGACCACGATCGGCACGTCGGCCGCCTTGGCGTGGTTGAGCGCCTCGATGGTCTGCGGCATCACGCCGTCGTCGGCCGCGACGACCAGCACGACGATGTCGGTCGCCTGGGCACCCCGGGCCCGCATGGCGGTGAACGCCTCGTGACCCGGCGTGTCGATGAAGGTGATGGCGCGGTCCTCACCCTCGTGCTCGACATGCACCTGGTAGGCGCCGATGTGCTGGGTGATGCCACCGGCCTCGGCCTCGGCCACCTGCGAGGAGCGGATGGCGTCGAGCAGCTTGGTCTTACCGTGGTCGACGTGACCCATCACGGTCACGATCGGCGCCCGCGTGACCAGCCGCTCCTCGGGCACCTCCTCGTCGAGGTCGATGTTGAAGTTGGCCAGGAGCTCCCGGTCCTCCTCCTCGGGCGAGACGATGCGCACGTCGTAGCCGAGGTGCTCGCCGAGCAGCATCAGCGTCTCGTCGCTACAGGACTGGGTCGCGGTGACCATCTCGCCCAGGCTGAACAGCTCCTGGACCAGCGAGCCCGGGTTCGCGTCGATCTTCTCGGCGAAGTCCGCCAGTGACGCGCCCCGCGGCAGTCGCACCTGCTGACCGTTACCCCGAGGAGCACCCGAGCTCATCGTCGGCGCGGAGAGGTTGTCGAACTCCTGGCGCTTCTGACGCTTCGACTTACGGCCCTTGGACTTCCCGGCGCGACCGAACGCGCCGCCGGCTCCGCCGGCCCGGCCACCGGGACCACCCCGGCCACCGGCACCCGGACGACCGGCCCCGCCGGCCGGACCACCCGGGCCGCCCCGGAACCCACCGCCGGGACCACCCCGGAAGCCCGCACCCGCGCCCCCACCGCGCAGGCCGCCCCCCGGCGCACCGGGTCGGGCCCCCGGCCCGCCGCGGAACGCGGGACCACCGCCCGCACCCGCCGGGCGAGCGGGACGCTCCCCGGGCCGACCGGGTCGCTGGGCCGGCATCTGGGACGGGTTCGGCCGAGGAATCGACGCCGGGCTGGGCCGCGGCGGGATCGACGCCGGGTTGGGCCGAGGCATGCCCGGAGGCGTCGGTCGCGCGGCCGGTGGGGTCGGTCGCGCCCCCTGCGTGATGCCGAACGGGTTGTTGCCACCCGGACGAGCCACCCGCGGCGGCGCCGGTCGCGGACCCGCCGGGGGCGCCGGAGTGGCGGTGCCACCCGGGCCCGGGGTCGGGCCGGGACGCGGCGGGGCGGGTGGTGGGGTCTGGGTCCGCGCCTGAGCGGCCCGGACCGCCGCCTCCTGCTCAGCCTTCAGCGCGGCCGCCCGCTGCTCGGCGGCGGCCACCTCGATCTCATGAGCGCTGGATGGGCGCAGCTCCGGGGGTGGTCCGGGAACCGGACCCTTCTTCCCGGCTGCCTTGGTCGCCTCGCCCGCCTTACCACGGGCCGGCTTCTCCGCCGTGCCGGCCCCGGCGCCGTTGGCGTCCGTGGCCCGCGCGGCCGCGGCGGCCTGCGCAGCCGCCTCCATCGCCGCCCGCAGTCGTCGAGCGACCGGCATCTCAACCGTGCTCGACGCGGACTTGACGTACTCGCCCATCTTCTGCAGTTCGGCGAGAACGGTCTTGCTGTCTACCCCGAGCTCCTTGGCGAGCTCGTGTACGCGGGGCTTGCCTGCCACTACTCTCCT
>Ga0310834_101466_pt1 | contig 14219 bp, 20 predicted proteins | sample SM_ome_2_FD_201314 | JGI IMG/M metagenome (GOLD analysis project Ga0310834, IMG submission 201314) | Sorghum-adapted microbial communities enriched on stacked mutant (SM) sorghum from Joint BioEnergy Institute, Emeryville, California... ... | reverse complement strand
GCAAGGTGTACGATCGGCCGGGAGTCCGTCTACGCTCCTCCACTCAGGCTCCCGGCGACGACCTCGGAGCCGGGTGGGACATTTTCGTCCGCCCAAGGTGGGAAATTTTCAACCGCCGGTAACAGTTCTTGCGTACCTCTCCAGCGATTGCAGTCATCGCTGCTCCGGTGCCTGGCGCCGAAGCGTCACGGACCACGCATCCACGACCTTCACCCGATGCGAAGAGGGCTGCCAAATCGAAGGGGCGCGGGGGCAAGCGAAGCACGACAGGAGAGCTCCCACGAGCGAGCGTGGTGTCCATCGACAAATACCCGAGCTGCTCGACAAGCACCCGGTGCTCGCCTGGCGCGAGGCCGCGGGTGACGAAGTGGCCCTGATCATTCGTCCATGCACTCCACTCGACATTCAGGAGCAGGATCAGGGCAACCGGCAGCGACCTTTCGGACTCGGCGGATACGCCTTAGCCGCGCAGGTCACCCGAGATGCTCTGCGTTTGGGCAGCCAAACCCTGCATGCATCATACGAGCAGACCGAGGCCAATCAGCGCGCTTCGGTGCATCATCCGCTTCCGACGAGCGTCGAGGCAGGAATCCATGGCACCCCGGTACATTGGGCGGAACGGATCGGCACTCACGACGGCCGCCCGCTGCCGTCCAACGCCCTTCCCATGACCCGGCGAGCACGCCGCACGCGTCAGTCTGGCGTCGAGCTCCACAGGGGGGCTGTCCCGAAGGGCGGGGTCGCGAGGCGCCCGCAGCGTGAGTGCGTTGTCATGCGCCGCCCCAACGCTCTCGGGCCAAGCCGATCTCCTCTCTTGCCTCCCTTACCTCGACACGAGGCCCTTGCCGATCAGAATGGCGAGCGCCGCCGCCGGGCCTTGAAGAACGGCCGCGACGCCCACAGCGGCCACTTGCCACCTCGCGCTACGGAGGCCCGATCTCCTCACCTCGAGGAGCCCCCAACACGCGTAGGGAAGTCCGAGCAGCACGGCGGTGACCAGCCCCGGCACGTACCCGCCGAAAACGAGGGCTGAACCGCCCCGGGTTTGCCGGAGGCTCCAACTCTTGAGAGATTGGAGTCATGACCAAGCCAACGAAGTATTCATCCGAGGTCCGGGAGCGGGCGGTCCGGCTCGTGTTCGAGCACGAGGGCGAGTATGCCTCGCAGTGGGCAGCAATCCAGTCCATTGCAGGCAAGATCGGTTGCTCGGGCGAGACGCTGCGTAACTGGGTCCGGCAAGCCGAGCGCGATAGCGGACGCAGAGCCGGACTTACGACCGACGACCGACAGCGCATCAAGGACCTCGAGCGCGAAAACCGAGAGCTGCGCCGGGCCAACGAGATCTTGCGCAAGGCGGCGGCTTTTTTCGCCCAGGCGGAGCTCGACCGCAAACCGCGCTGATGGTGGCCTTTATCGACAGGCATCGAGAGGAGTACGGAGTCGAGCCGATCTGCCGTGTACTTCCGATCGCTCCGTCCACCTACTACGCGCACAAGGCCCAGGAAGCTGATCCGGCGCTGCGCTCAGAGCGCGCAAGGCGCGATGAGCATCTCCGAGGGGAGATCCGCCGCGTCTGGAAAGCCAACCTCGAGGTCTACGGCGCACGCAAAGTCTGGCGGCAGTTGAACCGTGAAGGCAACACCGTAGCACGCTGCACGGTAGAGCGGCTCATGAGCGAGATCGGTCTCAAAGGCGCCGTTCGGGGCCGCCGCTTCAAGACCACGGTCCCGGACGAGACCGCAGATCGTCCGCTGGACTTGGTCGAGCGAGATTTCACGGCGGATCGCCCCAACCAGCTCTGGGTCTCGGACTTCACCTACGTGGCCACGTGGCGCGGCTTCGTTTACGTTGCCTTCGTAATCGATGTCTTCAGCCGCAGGATCGTGGGCTGGAGAGTCTCGAGTTCGCTCCGGACCGACCTCGCCCTGGATGCCCTGGAACAAGCCATCTGCGAGCGGCAGGACGAGAGGGCGGACCGATTGATTCATCATAGCGACAGGGGCGCGCAATATCTTTCGATTCGCTACACTGAACGCCTCGCCGAGGCCGGCATCGAACCGTCGGTGGGAAGTCGGGGCGACAGCTACGACAACGCAATGGCCGAGTCGGTGATCGGTCTCTTCAAGACGGAGGTGATCCGTCGCCGTGGCCCGTGGCGGAGCGTTGAAGACGTCGAGTTTGCCACCCTCGAGTGGGTGTGGTGGTTTAACCATCACCGCCTCTTGGAGCCGATCGGGTACATCCCTCCAGTCGAGTTCGAGGAGGCCTACTACCGCCAGCAGGAGGCTCAAGCCCCCGCGCTGGTACTCACGTAACGAGCTCTCCGGAGAACCCGGGGCGGTTCAGGCCTGTCCGACATGGCCCAACGCGTTGGTCCCCAGGAGGGCGATGAGGAGCACGAAGAAATCGACGGCTCGCCCCCTCTCCCCCTTCGCTCGGTCCGCCAACCACGAGCCTGCGATGAAGACCACCAGCAGGGCGCCTACGGCAACACCGAATTCCGCCGTTCCAATGGGGAGGATCCATCGAAAGACCTCCGGGAGGCGATCTCCGTGGAGGCGAGTCCATGCCTCGATCGTGGCCAGCTCCTCGAGATCATGGATCAGGAATACGGCAGGTCCTGCCCAGATCACCCGCCTCAGACGCCCACCCTTTTCCGTATCACGCTCCAGCAAAATCTCTCCCCGTCCCAAGCTCATAGGCCGCACGATGTTCCAGCATTGCCGGCGCCGATCCGTAGGCGACGTGTCCCGAAGCGGAGCCGCAGTGCGGCGGAGCGAAGGGCGAGACGCGGAGAGCGCCGAAACGGCAACGCGATGTCATGCGCGGTGGGACCCTCCCTGGCCCCGCCCGGCTCCCTCCCATTGGGCTTCACGACTGCCTGGCCACCGGTGCACCGTAGACCTCCTCGACCACCCGCATGTATCCCTCCATTGTCGGCAGATCCATCGACCTTCGGCGGTCGTCCAGACCCGCCTCCTCCTCCACGGGATGGAGCACCAAGCGTCCGTCCACGAGCGTGAACTGCGTACCATAACGCTGAGGCAGACCTTCGTGCAGGAGCACCCGGTCGACCAACAGCGCCACTTGGTCACGCCGCATGGCGCCCCGCCTCGCCAGGCGAGGCTGTCCCGGAGCGAGGCCGAAGGCGGAGCGGAGGGCAAGCGCCGAAGGCGCAGAGTGTGAGTGCGTTGTTCTGCGCCATGCGAAAACGCCGGCAACCCGCCGTCTCTCCTGCTCCCTGGCCATTCCGCGCCCCCACGACCTCACTTCAGTACAGGAGCCGAACGTCTCCCCGGACCTCATTCTCAACCGACACCTCTGTGCCCGGCCCGCGCGAACACGCACCCGAAGCCGCCACCATCACGATGAGCCACACGGCCGCAGCTCGATGCCCAAGGATTCGGCCCCCCGGGACGTTCGTCGGAGAATAGACCACGAATTCGCCCGATTTTGTCTTCCGAGCAAGACCCCTCACGCCAGACCGTGCCCGGAGCTCCCTCAACCTCCATTTTTGCGAAACGCCATGCGCACGTCCCGCTTGAGCAGCAATCCCACAGCAACCCCCAAGGACACGAAGGACGCCAGAGGAAAGATTGCCGCCGGCAAAGGAATCACCAGATCGGCCTCATCCCCTACCAGAGCCCAATAGGCAACCACACCAAGTCCGGCCGAAAGGATCCAGAAGCTTGGAAGTACAACGCCCAGCCACCATGCCCAGCGTTCCCGCTTGAGGAGTCCCCAGGATATCAAGCCCACACCCAGAAAACGCACGATGGCAGGAGGGAAATCCGACGCCTCTTGCCACCCGCTCAGGCTCTGCCAGATCACCGCGTTTACAACCACGGCCAGGCCGTAGACGAGGAAGATCCCAACAGCAACACGTAAGGACCTCGGCACCTCAACTCCATCCAGTTCCAGACTCATGCACTTCTCTCATCAATGCACAGGACCATACGACCGGAACGGAGCAACACCCGCCACCTCGACCCCGCGAAAGGCAGAAATTCGTCTAACGGACTAGGGTTAGTGATGGGGCACAGCCAAGCGGAGCCACGTGCCGGCGTGGAGCGAAGCGGAACGGAGAGCAATGGCCGGCGTTCCGCAACGCCCATCCGTTGATATGCGACATGGTACCGCCTGCTTGAACCGCCAACGCGCCTCGGTTCGGCTCGGCGCCCGACCTACTGCGTGAGGCCATACCTCATCTTGACTTCGACGATGTACTCCGCCAACGGAATCATCCCCAACGCCGCCCGCCGCTCATCCACGCGCCCCTCGTCTTCGATTGGATCCAACACCAGCCCCCTCATCCTCGAGTCGCATTTGCGTTCCGTAGAGCTGAAGTTTCCCTTCTTTCTGACGCGTGCGGTCAGTCAGCAACGCCACCGCCTCTCCGGACGCTTGCCCTTTCCGGTACTCCTCCTCGAGAAAGGCCAGGTACTCCTTCTGAAAAGCGAGATCATGACCGGCATGTTGAACAATGATGAAGGCCGCTCCCGCTGCATCCATTCCCACATGTGCTTTGCTTGGCCAGCCATGTTCGGCGATGATCATCTTGAGTCGCGCCGTATTGGCCTCATCTACCGAGTCTTGGGAAGCGACGAGCCCCTTGAACACGGCCGTGTCCATTTCGGCCCCTGCTTGCACCGCTTGCACAAATGAGATGATACGCTCCCTCACCTCCTGGTCCATCTCCGCCATCCGGAGGACCTCGTGGACCACCGCACTATCCCATGGGGCCACCTTCCTGCTGGCCAAGGAGGATGACGAATCGCGGCGATCAGGAGATTCTGTGCAGCCAAACAGGAGCAGCGTGATCAAGCCCACGATCGCTCGGTCCATTCGCCCTCTCCTCCGATGTCTTGAACACGGTGCCGACCGCCCATCGATTCCTCGACCGTGCCGTGGCGCAGAACGTTCCAGCATGCCGACGTGCCGCCGCTCTTCGAAACTGCGATTCCGCAGAGGGCACCTCTCTCTGAGCCTCGCCCGAGGTGCCGGCCATCACTGTGAAGCGGCATGCCCCGAAGGGCGAGGGCGCGGACCGCCCGCAGCGCGAGTCCGACGCTGGACGCCGTAGCCCACGACGCCGGCCCTGCCCAGTGCTCAATCCTTCGCCCTCATGCCGGCACCTCGCAACGATGTCTCTCCAATTCCGCAATGATCTCCTCGGCCAACAGCACCTTGGCAAAACCCTTGCGCAGCACCTTCAACTCGGGCTCTTGCATCGCCGGATCGTCGGTCGCGCACACATCGCTGCCCACCACGACCTTGAAGCCCCGCTCGTAACCTTGCCGCGCTGTCATGCCGCAACAGTAGTTCGTCAGCGTACCGCAGATGAGGATCGTATCCCGCCCCAGGTTCTTCAGAATGGTCTCGAGCGGCGTATCGTAAAACGCCCCGTACGATGGCTTGTGGATCACCACGTCCTCAGGTTGGGGCTCCAACTCGCCCCAGATCCGGCCATCCCGGAACCACCTTGTATCACTCTGCAGATCCGGATACCGGTTCGGCATCAACGATCCGCTCGTGGGTCGATCCAAGTACCGGTGCGTGGCCGAAAAGACGGTGAAAATCACCGGCACGCCCGCCATGCGGCAAGCCTCGATCAAACGCCGGATTCGTGGCACTTGCCGGGTAGCTTCGGGCACCCAATACGGCGTCCAGCCAGGGCGCACGAACTCGTCCTGCATGTCGATCACGAGCAACGCAGACCGCTCCGCCACGATGTCGAAACGCGCCACACCCCGCTCGTACGCTTCCCGAGCCTGCGCAAGAACGAAAGCTTCGCTGTACTGTCCCTCGCCCATTCGCCTCATCCTCCAATCGGACCCAGGATCCAATGCTGTACCTGTGGCGTCTAACGTTCCAGCACTCACGACGTGCCGAGCCGAAGGCGAGGCATGCCCCGCCGGCCCATGCTCTCGAGGTCACGCACACACGCGTACCCGGCGGGCGAGGGCGCGCAAAGCGCCCGAAGCGGCAATGCGATGTTAGACGCAGTTGAGGGACGGTGGTCGCCCCGTCTGCCCCTTGCCCTCACGCCCCATCGGCAGTATAGTCATTTTGACCACTACAGGAGCACCCGCATGCCCAAGAAGTCTCTGTCCGTCGCTCAAGTCAAGGCCACGCTCTCCGAGCGGATCCGTGAGGTCGAGCACGGCGAGCCCATTTTGATCACCCGCCACGGGAAAGCGGTCGCCGCCCTCGTCCGACCCGAGGACCTGGAGACGCTCGAACGCCTTCGGGCCGCGGGTCCCAGCGGTGGACTGGCAAGCCTCGCCGGGGGCTGGGAGGACTCGGAAGATCTCGTCCGTATCCTCGAGACCTCCCCTCGCATCGCCCAGCGTCACGTCGCCAATCTGGACTGATGCCCGTGGCCTACCTCTTCGATACGGACGCCATCAGCGAACTCCTGCGCCCCCGTCCCCTGCCCCGCTATGTGGAGTGGCTGAATACCCTCCCGAGAGAGGACCAGTACACGAGTGCGGTCACCGTGGGCGAACTCTTCAAGGGCGCCTACCGGTCCAGGGCCAAGGAGCGCCACCTCAAGAACATCGAAGAACGCGTCCTGCCGGCCGTCACGGTCCTCCCCTACGACGTGGCGACAGCGCGCGTGTTCGGGAGGATCCGCGCCCAATTGGAGGAGGCCGGCCAGATCCTCGCCGATGCCGATCTCCAGATCGCAGCCACGGCTCTCTACCACGGCCTTGAGCTCGTGACCGGCAACTTTCGGCACTTCGAGCGAATCCCCGACCTCAGGATCTGCCGCATCCTCCACGAGGCCCGCCAACACGCCTGAATCGCCCGCCGTCCCTCAATTGCGTCTAACGCTTCAGCATTCACGACAGGCCCCGCAGCGGGCCAGTGCTGCCCGTCCTCAACCCGAGTTTCTCCCCCGCAAGGGGCCTGTCCCGGAGCGAGCGACAGCGAGCGGAGGGCAAGCCCGGCGCAGCCGGGCGAAGCGTGAATGCGGTGTTAGGCGCCGTTTGACCCCGTGGCTGCCTCGCCGACCCGCTCGAGCGCAGCCTTGAGGGCTGGCACGTCTTCCGTGGCCGTCGTCCAAACGGCCTCGAGGTCCACACCCATGTAGTCGTGAATCAGCTTGTCGCGCATCCCCGCGATATCCCGCCAGGGAATCTCAGCGTGCTGCTCTCGAAGCGTGGACGAGATCCGCTTGGTCGCTTCGCCGATGATCTCAAGCTGCCGAATCACGGCATCTTGGACCATCGGGTGGGAGAGGAACGCCTCAAGGTCCACACCGTGCAGGTAGGATTCGATGCGTGCAATCGCATCGCGGATGTGGGCAAGATAGACCGGGTCACGCGGCTCGCTCATAGAGCACCGCCGCTTCGCCCAGGATCCGCTCGCGCAGATAGGGGCTCAACGCCCCCTCGGTGAGCAGGTCGACTCTGCGGCCCAGCGCCTCCGAAAACTCGCGCTCGATGCGCACGAGGTCGAGGAGGCTCTTCGGGCGCGCGAAGCGGACAAGGAGGTCCACATCGCTCTCCTCCGTCTCTTCGCCCCGGGCCACCGAGCCAAACAGCAGGAGGGTGTCAATGTCGTTCCTCCTGCAAATCTCTTCCACGCGTTCCCGGTCGATCTTCATGCCTACAATCTCGCCTCTTCACCCCTCGGGGTCAAATGGCGCCTAACGTTCCAGCATTGCCGACGCCGAGCCGGTGTCTGGCCCTCCCATCGTGCAGCCAGGCTCCGAGCTGCCGATCCCACCCACGCTCTTCCTCCCGCGGCGAGGCGAGGTGTCCCGAAGGGCAAGACGCGCGAAGCGCGGCGCAGCGGCAATGCGATGTTAGGCGCAGTGTTGCGCTGCCGGTCCCGCACCTGCCCCCCGGATCCGGCCCCGGCCCTGCCGGAACGCTTGACCCCACTCCTGGTATCACCTATGCTACCGCATGCACCGCATCGTGATCGACACCAACGTGCTCGTCGCTGCACTCCGCTCCCGGCGCGGAGCCGCCAACAAGCTCCTCTCCCTCCTCGGGTCGGGGGCGTATGAGGCCGTTATCTCCGTGCCGCTCATCCTCGAGTACGAGGACGCCCTGCTTCGCCAGCTCGAGACGCTGCCTTATTCGGTCGACGAGGTACGCGAGATCATCGACTATCTCTGCGCCGCCTGCACGCCCCAGGCCATCTACTACTTGTGGCGCCCTCTGCTGCGCGACCCCAAGGACGACATGGTCCTCGAGGTCGCCGTGGCCGCCCGCTGCGATACGATCGTCACCTTCAACGGGCGCGATTTCCAAGGAGCCGAGCGCTTCGGCCTACGCATTCTGACTCCGGCCGAGTTCTTGAAGGAGATCCACGCATGAGCCAACTCAGCCTCCGCTTGCCCGATTCGCTTCACCGAGCCGTCAAGGAGCTGGCCGCCCGGGAGAACGTCTCGGCCAATCAGTTCATCACCCTCGCCGTCGCCGAGAAGGTCTCGGCCCTCATGACGGCCGAGTGGCTCGAGCGGCGCTCACGGCGTGCCCCGAGCCGCGAGCGCTTTCACGAACTGCTCCGGCGCGCTCCCGATACCGACCCGGACGAGGCCGACCGCCTCTGAGCACTCCCCCCGCGATCGCCCTGCGGCGCTCCGGAGCGAGCGCCGCTCTATTCTCCCCTTCCATTGCCCGAAGCAACATTGCGCCTAACGTCTCGAGGGTTCACGACGCGCGCTGCGTTCAAGGAAGCTGCGAGAACTCTGGAGGGCGCTGCAATGCTCGAGGCGCCCGAGCTGGCGCCACCGGCCCCAAGCAGCGCGTGTCCCGAAGGGCCGGAGCCGCGTAGCGGCGGAGGCGTGAACCCGATGTTATCTGACGTTGGGCCCGCTGGCAGCCCCGCTCCACCCACCCGGCCACAAGCCGTACGCAACCCCCGCCCATGTCGCTCACATCCTAAGCAGAGCGTACCATCGTGATGAATCTTCGCCCCGACTCAAGCACGGCATTGGCCGCAACCTCGCGCCACCTCCTAACCCGAGATATCGGATATCCCTCATGGCGCGCACAAAGGCGTACGTAGCGCTCCGGACGCCCCTCCACCTCAACAACAGCGGTGAAATCCGCACGATACGATCCATTCTCGAATTCACGAACAACGACCGTGGGTAGAGGGCTCGTCAATGGAAGTCCATCAACACACGTCAATCGAAGCCGAGCCCCGATGATCCTTTCCGGCTCCTCTCTCGTTCCGAACCACGCGCGCCCACCAGTAACGAGAAAGGCAAGCGTCAAGAGGGCGACCGCAAGGACCGAGTAGAGCAGAGCCATGGAGATCGATGCCGCCCAGACCATCACTCCAGCGAGCACGGCGAAGAAGATCAGCGCCATTAGCAAGCTGACCATTAGATGACCGGTGGAATAACGGTTGAGGCGGTCTACGCCTTCATCTCGACCGACTCAGGCACACTGCACCCGTGCGGCGGCGGCGGCGATCTGGCGATCCGCCAGCCAGGCCGCCACGCGGAAGACTCCGCTGTGGTCGGCGCGCCGGTGTCTCCAGACCTGCGCCAGGGCACCGAAGCGGCTCAGGCGGGCGAAGAAGTGCTCGACGACGATGCGCACCGAGGCGAGCGTGCGGTTGTAGCGCGTCTCTTCCGGCGTCCGCTCCCCGCCCGGCGGCTTCTTCACCGGTACGTAGAACGTGGTTCCTGGAAAGCGCGCCTCCGCCCCGACGTACGCCTTGTCCGCTCCCACCGCCTCGTCCGGGCCCAAGCGCTCGACCACTCCGCTCCTTTCGAGCAGCGCCAGGTCACTGGTCGAGCCGGGCACGCTCTCGCTCACCGCCTGCACCCGCCCCTCCAGCGAGACGGCCGCCTGCGTCTTGAGCGTGTGCGCCTTCTTCTTGCCCGAGTAGAAGGGCTTCTGCCGCTCCCAGCCTGTGGGGCGACGCGTGCGCTGCTCGTGGCTGTCGAGGATCACCTCGACCACGGGGCAGTCCTCGATGAGCTTCGAGAGGCTCTTGCCCGGCGTGCGCCGCGGCCGCCGCTCCAGGGGGAAGACCGCCATGCTCTCAAGACGGGCCAGCACGTCCTGGGTGCTGCGCCGGGTCGCCGACTCCTCCACACCGAAGAGAAAGCCCAGAACCTCCCAGGTCGGGTAGAGCTTGAGCCAGACCAGCGCCGCCAAGAGCCGTGTGGGAGCATCGAGCACCCACTTCCGTCCCGCGCCCGGAGCCCGCTGCCTCGGGTGGGGATCCTCCCGCGTCAGCGGAGCGTTCGCCCGCGCAACCGCATCGGCATGGATCCACTCCCGGCACAGCGCGTCGAACTCCGCCACCGAAAGACCGGTCAGACTCTTGAAGGCGGCCGGCGTGCGCGACAAGCTCCGGTACGTGATCATCCGGCAACTCCGGGTCGAGGGGACGAGCGCCTCCCCCTCTCCCGCATCTTTCGTGCTATTCCGCCAGAAGTCTATTTCTCGACTGCACATCGCTCCTACCTCGCCAAAAGCACAATGGCGTCTAACGTACCAGGGTTCACGACGCCGAGCCGCTGCATGGGTCTGCGATGACCTTCACGAGCGGTGGAGATGGCGACTACGCCTAGACCTCTCCACCCGAGGCGAGGCGAGGTGTCCCGAAGGGCCGAAGCGGCGAAGCCGCGTAGGCGTGAACCTGATGTTATACGCCGTTTGACCCGCTGGCAGCCTAGCCACACACTCAGATAGTTGCCGGCCTGTCTGACCTCAGTCGTCTGAGCTCAAAGACCGATTCCGATCCCGAAGGAGAAGTGGCGGGCATCTCCAGGAGATGCACCGTTGAGGCGCAGGAAGTAGCCGGCGCTCAGTGTGACAAGAATGGTCAACCGCACTTCGGCTCCAACGAACGTCTGATTCGGGCCCACGCTCCACGGCTCTCCCCATGTCCGCATGATAGAGGTGCGAAGCTGAAACCCCGCGGGACCTGGAGAGACATTTGCGAAGCCGACACCCATCCGAGCACCAGCCACGCCACCCTCGGCAAACAGGCCGATCGCAGTGAAGTGATCAATGCCTGAGCTTTGGATCCAAAGGAGCCCGCCACCAACCGCTACCTGCTCTGGTGTGCCCACGCGAATTCCGGGAACGAGTACCCGCCGCGAGGAATCCTGGGCGGAGACTGTTCTGGGAATCATCAGCAGGCCCACCGCAACGAGTAGGAGAATGTGATCTCTTCGAATTCGCCACATCTTCTCCCTCCTGGCTAGCCTTCTAATCCTACGCGGGGCAAATGGCGTATAACGTTCCAGCATTGCCGACGCCGAGCCGGTGCTTGGCCCTTCCCTCGGGCCGCCAGGCTCCGAGCTGCCGATCTCACCACCGCTCTTCCTCACGCGGCGAGGCGAGGTGTCCCGCAGGGCAAGACGCGCGAAGCGCGGCGCAGCGGCAATGCGATGTTATGCGAAGTGTGACCGCGCGGCGGCACCGCCCACTTCCACCCATTCGCAGGCCCATTAGCCCTGCCAATCCTCACCCATGCAGCATGTGCTCGGCTATCGCCTGCACACGAGCCAACGTGATTCCCTCGCGCTGCTCGACGGCCAAAGGATGATCCGTTGGCTCCAGCTCGATCTGCGGCCGCTCCCCTACAGGCCTCATGTGAACGTTGGTCTTGAGGTTTACCGTGTCCGGGTAGCCCGCTATTCTCGTGCTCAACCAACCAAAGTAGGGCGGCTCGCTCACTCGCTCTGGCCTCTCCCACAACTCTAAGGTCCGCTCGTAATGCTCCCGGCTAAGCGATACCCAGACCACCCAGCGGAATACCTGGCCCGGCCAATCCACAAGGGGCACGTCCAAGCAGCCCTTGATAAAGAAGTATTCTCCATCGAGGATGCACCGCTCCGGGCCAAGCTGAACCCTCCGCTCCCGCTCCTCCTCGGGCACCGCATACCAGTAGATCGGTGCTTCGAAGGCGTAGCTCAGCGGCGGGCCTTCGTGCTCCTCACCGCAGCACGTGCATCGAAAGGTCGATTCGGTGTCCAGCGCCAAATTGTACCCTCTCGATCTTGAACAGGCTTGCCCTTCAGCCCCTTAGCCCAATCGCCAACATCAACGCGGTCACATTTCGCATAACGTATGGGCATTGCCGACGTGCCGAGCGCAGCGAGGCATGTCCCGCCGGCCCACGCTCTCGAGGTCACGCACACACGCGTACCCGGCGGGCGAGGGCGCAAAGCGCCCGAAGCGGCAATGCGATGTTAGCTGACGTGAGTTGCGCCGCTGGCCCAGCGCCCCTATTACGGCCGATGCACCTCCCGGTCCAAGCCCTGCACCAGATCGATGATGCTGTCTGCGAACTTCGCCTCTGGCCACGGCTGTAAGTCGGGACTGCTGTACGTGTACGACCGGTAGTGCGCTCCCCTGAGGACCTCAACCTCGATGCTGATTCCATCGAGCACCACGAAACCCTCGGGCTCCAGGGTCCTCGGATCCGGCAAATCGAACACCCGAAGCTCCATGAGGCGTTCCCGGAGCGCGCTCCAGTCCGGCTCGTGGCTGCCGAAGTCAACCTTACATGCAAATACCCATTCGCGATGTTTGATCTCCATTCCGTCGCGGTATTCGGTAAACTCCATTCCGATCTGGGCTTCTTTGCACCCATTGCGGCCGGAAAGCTGCTGCATATCGGAGCGAAAAGCGGCAAAGAAGGAGTCTTGCGCCGGGTACTCCTCGGTATCCCACCAATACACGAAATCACCGGCTACACCCTCTTCCGTCTTCGTAATCCGAAGCAACACGTCCGGAATGACGATACCAAAGGTGACCCAAATACGAATCTCCTCGACCGAATCCGGGAGTTCAACGAGGTAGAGGGGTGGGAGCGACATCAGGGTGGCGACAGGGTCGGTCGCAAAGGCGAAGGCGGGCGGTTCGCGTTCGACCGAGGCGCTATCGTAGCGCAAGGCGGCCGCACGCCCAACCGTCTGAGCCTCTCCAGGCGCTGAAATGAGCGCAAGGGCTACCGGTACCAGCATACCGGTCCTGAGATGCTTCAAGAGATTGGCCAGTCCCATCTCCCGTTCCATGCGCAACTCATGTCAGCTAACGTTCCAGCATTGCCGACGTGCCGAGCGCAGCGAGGCATGTCCCGCCGGCCCACGATCTTGAGGTTATGCCCACGCGCTTACCCGGCGGGCAAGGGCGCGCAAGCGCCCGAAGCGGCAATGCGATGTTAGACGAAGTGGCCCGCCCGCAAACCCTCCCCGTCCGGTCAGCCGGCCACCGGCCGGCACCCAATCTCCTGGGGCAGCGAGCGGCCGCTCCGCCCTCGCTGCCCCGCCGCGAACCCGACGGGCCGAGGATCACAGCCGCGGCTGGACGGACCTCTCCGGGCTCCGGCATGCTTCCCCGCGCTCGATCGGGGGAGGGCCCTCGAGCTTCGACCGGCCCAGCCCCGCGGAGCGGACGCTCGCCCGGGGGCGAGGCGCTTCCCCCCGTACTTCCTTCCGGTACGTTGGGGGGCCATTTCGTCTAACGTTCCAGCATTGCCGACGCCGAGCCGGTGCGTGGCCCTCCCATCGTGCAGCCAGGCTCCGCGCTGCCGATCTCACCCCCGCTCTTCCTCACGCGGCGAGGCGAGGTGTCCCGAAGGGCGAGGCGCGTCAGCGCCGAAGCGGCAATGCGATGTTATCCGCCGTTTTGCGTTGCCTTGGATGTCCCAAGCTGCAAGTCCTCTTTCTGGAGGAGTTCAGCCGCTGCCTTGACGATCTCCGTCTCGACCTCACTTCCCAGCTGCATCAACTCCCGAGGGCTCATCTCATCCATTCGATCGGCAAGCACCACAAAGTCCACAAGTTCTGGCGGATGGTCAAAGCGGCTCCAAATCTCAAGCCAGATCCACCGAGCCCCTTCGTGTGGTGGGACCGCACCTTCGACGATCTCCGCTGCCATTCTACGAGCCGAAATGGCGGCTGCCTCAATCTCGGCAAGCGGCTTTAGGCCTTCCGCCCTCAACACCTTCTCGAACAAATCCAGCGCTTCAAAAGGATTCGGCTTAGGGGAAAGGCTGGCAAGGAGGAGAAGGGGCTCGCTCTCCATGCCGGACAACATGAGATCACATGCGAGACTCGGCAGGTCATCGGTGTTAATCAGCCCGAGCTGAAGAAACGCCTGTGTCAACGTCGCTCGAAAAATGACCCACCGCTGACGGTGGAAAACTGACCCACCGCCGGTGTTCATTCGGGTGCTTGGCCTCCTTTCTCCGGGAGCGGGAGCGAGTGGGAGAAGAGGCCGGCC
>Ga0310834_101465_pt1 | contig 14221 bp, 12 predicted proteins | sample SM_ome_2_FD_201314 | JGI IMG/M metagenome (GOLD analysis project Ga0310834, IMG submission 201314) | Sorghum-adapted microbial communities enriched on stacked mutant (SM) sorghum from Joint BioEnergy Institute, Emeryville, California... ... | reverse complement strand
CAATTTTATTGTCAGGCTAGCGTCTTTAGGCGCAGTTTGGCAACAAGGGGTTATACCCCAAGAGCAAACCACCCGTTGGACGGGTGGTTATGATTTATATCCAATCTCTCTTCCGGAAGATGAAGTACATCCCTAAACCAAGCACGCCCATAATGCCAAGGACGATAAAATAGCCGTATCGCGAATGCAGCTCCGGCATATTGTCGAAGTTCATCCCGTAGATCCCGGTGATCAGTGTCAGCGGGATGAAAATCGTCGTAATCGCGGTGAACACGCGCATGATTTCGTTGGCGCGGTTGGCGATGGCGGCCTGGTAGGCCTCGCGTAAGTTGCCGACGAGCTCGCGGAACGTGTCGAAGTTCTCGGAGATCTTCACGGCGTTTTCGTAGATGTCGCTGAAGTATTTTTGCAGCTGGTCGTCGATTAGACGAAGGTCTTTCTTGTTCAAAATATTGATGACTTCCTTCTGCGGCCCCAGCACTTTCTTCAGCCACAAAATTTCACTTCGCAGCCCGATGATTTCGTTCAGGTGCGAACGTTTGGTATGCATCAGAATGTCTTCTTCCAGCTTCTCGATCTTCACTTCGATCCGGTCGCCGACGGTGAAGTAGTTATCAACCACCAGGTCGACCAGCAGGTACAGGAATCGGTCGGGCTCGCTGACCTCCTGCTCCCACAGGATCGGCTTCACCGCACGAAGTTCGTTGATCTTCTGTTTAGTAACTGTAATGATATAATGCCGTCCCAAGAAAATGTTCAATGCACGCAGGAAAATTTCCTCGTCATCATACCGAATGCTATTTACAACGATGAAATAGTGGTTGTCGTAGGTTTCAATCTTTGGCCGTTGCTCTTCTTCGCTTAAGCAGTCCTCCACAGCCAGATCGTGCAGCGAAAATAAAGGCTGCAGCAGGGCAAGGTCATCCACCCCCGCGTCGATCCAATAGAAGCCTTCTTCCGGAGGGGTGGTTGTTAATTCCACGTCCTCAACGGGGGTAAATACGCCGGCTAGAACATGACGGATTTTCATAAGCTCTCACTCCCTTTCCCCGGGCCTGAAGGCCTGGGATGCTCTTGTTGCAGCATAGGAAAGGGACCAACCGCGGGTTCGCCCGGCAACGATCAAAAAGGCGTTTATGCAAACACCGGGAAACGAAAGTGCCCTCTACGTTCCGCAGGCACCCAGCGGGTCGGTATCCTATGCAATTGTTTGACCTGGGTATTCCTCTGCGGACTCGGGTCGCCTTCCATTCTCGGTTTCACCTCGCTATAATCAGGTTACATGTTGATGCGTCAAACCCTAGGCCCGTCTGGGCCCAAAGGCACTTGTCTAGTATAACGCCAGCGAATGAAATGTTTCAACCCAAAAGTATACTATGTGCACGGGAGCCAAGCGGTCCATGAATACCGTGTGATTTTTCTCGCAGAGTTCTTGACGGAATGCCATCCGATACTTTAAAGTGAATGTCAGGGAGTACGGGCAACGGCCCAGACCCCGATCCTAACTAAATACAGCGAAATCTTATCAAGAGCAGGTGGAGGGACTAGCCCGATGATACCCGGCAACCGGCGATGACAACCATCGCAGCGGTGCTAATTCTTGCAGAACCGTCCGTATCGAATACGGGGCGGCTTCTGAGAGATGAGAGAGGCGCATACCGAATACGTAATGACCTTTCTCCCCGTGAGAGAGGTCATTTTTGTATACACGGCCCCTCGAAACGGATGTTGAGTTGAGAATGACGCTACGATTAAAGGAGTGAAACCACATGCCGATTAAAGTCCCGGATCATTTACCGGCCAAGGACGTGTTGACCAACGAGAATATTTTTGTCATGGATGAAAGCCGTGCCTATCATCAGGACATCCGCCCGCTGCGGATCGCGATTCTGAACCTGATGCCTACCAAGGAAACGACGGAGACCCAAATCCTGCGTTTGCTGGGGAACACGCCGCTTCAGGTGGAGATCGTTCTGCTTCATCCGAGCACGCATACCTCAAAAAATACGTCCGCAGAGCATCTGGAGATGTTCTACAAAACGTTTGGCGATATTCGCAATCGCCGCTTTGACGGCATGATCGTGACAGGGGCACCGGTCGAGCAATTGGATTTTGAAGAAGTGAACTACTGGGAAGAGTTGAAGGAAATCTTCGAGTGGTCCAAAACCCATGTCACTTCGACCATGCACATCTGTTGGGCCTCTCAGGCCGGATTGTATTACCACTATGGCGTTCGTAAGGTTCCCCTGGCGAAAAAATGCTTTGGGGTCTTCTCCCACACAGTCAACGATCCGAAGGTGAAGCTGCTGCGCGGATTTGATGAAGTATTCCAAGTCCCGCACTCCCGTCATACGGACGTGGAACGTTCGGACATTGAGCGGGTGCCGGAGCTGCAGATTCTAGCGGAATCGGAGGAAGCCGGCATTTACTTGGTCGCCACCCGTGACGGGAAGCAGATCTTCGTAACCGGGCATTCCGAATACGATCCGGATTCGTTGAAATGGGAGTATGACCGGGATATCGCGAAAGGCATGGACATCGATCTGCCGGTGAACTATTTCCCGAATAACGATCCGACACGCGCCCCGCGTTCTTCGTGGCGGGCCCATGCAAACTTATTATTTTCCAATTGGTTAAACTACTATGTGTATCAAGAAACGCCGTACGATATCGATCAAACGGCCGACTTTGTATATGAGATCTAAAAGTGGAGGGATTGCAGGTGGGGGAGAGAAACAAGGAATGGCGCATCGAGAGTAGATTGGCACAAATCGGATCGGTCGAAGAGCCGGTCACAGGCGCGGTGAATTATCCGATATATCAAGCCACGGCGTTTCGGCATCCGCGCCTGGGGCAAAGCACGGGCTTCGATTATATCCGTACGAAAAGCCCTACCCGCAAAGTGCTGGAAGATGCAGCGGCGGCTCTGGAATCCGGCGATGCCGGGTTTGCCTGTAGCTCCGGGATGGCCGCGTTGCAGACGGTATTTACGTTATTTTCGCAAGGCGACCATCTCATCGTATCGCTGGACCTTTACGGAGGCACGTATCGCTTGCTAGAGCGGATTATGTCCAAATTTGGCGTAACCGCATCTTATGTGGATACCAACGATTTGGATGCCCTTGAACGTGTACGTCAAGAGAACACGAAGGCCGTTATTATTGAAACGCCAACCAATCCGCTGATGATGATTACTGATCTTGAAGCGGTATCGACATGGGCGCGGTCCCACGGCCTGCTCACGATCGTGGACAATACGCTCATGACGCCGTATTTCCAGCGGCCGATTGAGCTTGGTGCTGACATTGTAGTTCACAGTGCAACCAAATATTTAGGCGGCCATAACGATGTCTTGGCCGGCCTGATCATTACCAAAGGCGAAGAGCTGTCCCAGGAGATGGCGATTCTGCACAACTCGATAGGCGCGGTGCTCAGCCCGTCCGATTCGTATCAGCTGATGCGCGGCATGAAGACGCTGGCGCTGCGGATGGAACGGCACGAGAGCAACGCGCTGGCAATCGCCAAATTCCTACAGACCCATCCTCAAGTAGCCGAGGTGTTCCACCCGGGCTTGGAGGATCACCCAGGGTATGCGACGCAACGGAAGCAGTCGAGCGGCAACACGGGGATCTTCTCCTTCAAAGTCACGGATGCTCGGTACGTTGAACCGGTGTTACGCAATCTCAATCTGATTGCATTTGCCGAAAGCCTTGGCGGCGTCGAATCGCTGATGACCTATCCTGCGGTGCAGACCCATGCCGACATTCCGGAGGAAATCCGCAATGCGGTGGGCGTGGATGATCGGTTGCTGCGGTTCTCCGTGGGCATCGAGCATGTCGAGGATTTGATTGCGGACCTGAGTCATGCACTGGAAGCGGCACGGCAGGAAGTTGAAGGGGGACAAGGCGTATGAGCGGGCAGGAGAAACGGGACAACAAATTTGAAACGAAACTGATTCACTTCGGCAGTGAGGTGGACGAGGCTACCGGCGCATCCAGCGTACCGATTTATCAGGCGTCCACGTTCCATCATCACGATATTTTTAATCCGCCGCAGCACGACTACAGTCGTTCCGGGAATCCGACTCGGCAGGCGCTGGAGGATTACATTGCCGTATTGGAAGGCGGGGTCCAGGGCTTCGCGTTTGCTAGCGGGATGGCCGCGATTTCCACCACGCTGATGCTGCTCTCGGCTGGCGATCATCTTATCGTGACCGAAGATGTATACGGGGGGACATATCGGTTGCTGTCCAATATTTTGACCCGGATGAACATTGAAACGACCTTCGTAGATATGACCCAGCCGGAACTGGTGAAGGCGGCTCTGAAACCTAACACGAAAGCTGTCTATATGGAAACGCCGTCCAATCCTACGTTAAAAATCACCGATATCGCGGAAATCTCCACGTGGGCGCGGGAACATGGGTTGCTTAGCATCGTGGATAATACGTTTATGACGCCGTACTACCAGCGTCCGATTGAGCTGGGGAGCGATATCGTGCTGCACAGCGCAACGAAATTCCTCGGCGGACACAGTGACGTGTTGGCCGGTCTGGCGGTAGCTCGGACGGAAGAAATAGCCCGTCAGCTGAAATATGTGCAGAACGGGCTTGGTACCGTCCTCGGCGCGCAGGATTCCTGGCTGCTGATGCGCGGCATGAAGACGTTGGGAGCGCGGATGGCGCACAGCGAAGTGAGCGCGCGTAAGCTGGCCGACTGGCTGAGTCGGCGGAGCGACATCGAAGCCGTGTACTATCCCGGCCTGCCGAATCACCCCGGCCGCGAGGTTCAGGAGAAGCAATCCACCGGGTATGGTGCGGTGGTCTCCTTCGACGTTGGGTCGGGCGAGCGGGCCAAGAAGCTGCTGAATCAAGTGAAGCTGCCGCTCGTTGCGGTCAGCCTGGGCGCCGTCGAGAGTATTCTCTCCTACCCGGCGATGATGTCGCATGCTTCGATGCCGCCGGAGGTTCGCGCCGAGCGGGGCATTACCGACGGGCTGCTGCGTTTCTCCGTCGGACTGGAGGACATCGACGATTTGCTCGCCGATTTGGATCAGGCGCTTGCCAACAGCTGAATAGGCTCGTGAACAAATTAAAAGGCCGCATTATGCGGCCTTTCTCGCTTTTTTCTATGAAGTGCCCTTGCTCCTTTGGCGTCTGTGCCGTGATTGGGTGCTGTTTTTCCTGGGCGGACTGTGTTACGATTGAATTAACATTTTAAATTTTCAGGTATCGCCTGGGATTCATTTATTTGTTCTAAGGAGGCAGTGAAATGACTGCAATCGACGATATATTAAACAAAGCGCTGCAGGGCGGACGCCTGGATTTGGAGGATACAATCCGATTGTTCGAATCCGACGAAGTGGAGAAGATCGGACATACCGCCAACATTTTGATGGAGCGCAAGCATCCTGAACCGATCACCACGTTTGTGATTGGGCGGAACATTAACTATACGAACATTTGTGACGTATATTGCCGGTTCTGCGCTTTTTACCGTCGGCCGGGCTCTGAGGAAGGGTATGTGCTTCCGGACGAAGTGATTTTTCAGAAAATCCAGGAAACGGTAGACGTCGGCGGCACTGAGATTCTGATGCAGGGCGGAACTAACCCGAATTTACCTTTTAGCTATTATACAAACTTATTGAAGGCGATTAAGGAGCGGTTCCCGAACATCACCATGCACTCGTTCTCTCCTGCGGAAATCATGAAGATGAAGGAAGTTTCCGACGGGCTTTCGCTGGAAGAGGTTTTGCGCGAGATTCATGCAGCAGGTCTGGATTCCTTGCCGGGCGGCGGAGCTGAAATTTTGGACGACCGCACACGTCGTAAAATCAGCCGCTTGAAAGGCTCTTGGAGAGACTGGATGGACGTGATGCAAACGGCCCATAAAATCGGCATGAACACAACCGCCACGATGGTGATCGGGTTCGGCGAGTCGATGGAAGAACGGGCGCTGCATCTGCTGCGTGTGCGGGAAGCACAGGATGAGTGCATCCAGAACGGGTATCCGTCCGAAGGATTCCTGGCCTTTATCCCATGGACGTTCCAGCCGGACAACACGAACCTGAAAGCCGAACGGCAAACGCCGGAATCCTATCTGAAGACAGTCGCAATCAGCCGGATTGTGTTGGATAACATCAAAAACCTGCAGTCCTCTTGGGTAACGATGGGTCCGGAAGTCGGCAAATTGTCGCTGCAATACGGATGTAACGACTTCGGCAGCACGATGATTGAGGAGAACGTTGTATCGTCCGCCGGTGCGACCCATAAAGTAAATATCGAATCGATCCTGTCGATCATTCGTTCCGCAGGCAAAGTTCCGGCGCAACGGAATACAAAATATGAGATTTTGCGCGTGTTTGATGAAGAAACGACGGTCGAACGCGATTTCATTATGCAAAACTAACTTGATCCGACTCTAAAATATTGCTGGCAGAACTGCCTTTCATTCCATGAACGGTTCCCGTATATCCGCTACCTTCCCACCATATACTTGGAGAAGGAAGCGGAAGGGGGCCAGATTCATGGATTTTTTTACTGTACGCGTCAATTGCGGTTCCGCCGAATCGGAGGAACGGTTCAAAGCTTGGTTACAGGAGGCCGTCAGCAGCTTACATAACCGTGAGGTACGGCTTCGCTTTCAAGCGGCCGCAGGCGGGATGCTGGAGGCGGTGCTCATGGGATGCCCGGAAGCCAGCGGCGGGGAGCAAGCTGCTGGAGATCTACAACTGATTGACTGTTTGTCGCAAGGTATCGCAGAGTACATCCTCCGCGAGAAGGAAGCAGAGACCGCCGCCAGAGTTATGCGACGGGATTACAGCTTCGAATCCCGCGAGGAAGCGGAGCAGGTGCATGACATGGTGAACCGGCTTCTGGCCGAAGATGCGGTTACCGGCTGTGCCCGTGATCAACGCAAAACGTTGGTACAAGAAGCACTGCGTGAGTATTTGCAGTCTTCTTCCCAGCTCCATCTAGAAGGGTTCGTCTGGTTTCGCCTCAAGGCTTATGAGGACAAGCTGCGTGAAATTGTAGACTATGCCGTAGACGAGTTTTTGCTCGACAAGCAGTATGAGGAATTTATTGGGCTGCTGCAGTATTTTGTGTATTTCCAGGAGCCTTTGACCCCTTTAGTCCATTTGATGCATAAGCAGGAATCTGAATTTGCGATTCTGAACGAGCAATTTACGCCGATTCGTGTGCCGGCATCCGGCGGGGTTATCGCGCGGATTGCCGATCAGGAGATGCAGATGGAGGACGTGATCGTCAGCACCTTGATCTCCCTCTCCCCGGACCGGATCTTGATTCATACTCAGGAACCTGATGCCCAGGTAATTACGACGATCTCGCGGATATTTGGCGAGCGGGTGGAGATCTGCTTGTTATGTCCGCATTGCCAGCTATTCCATCAGGAGACGCGGCGCCTAGATCAAGGATAATGATGAAGACGTTTCTTGACGAACGGGGAAGTTCGCATTATAATTACTTGCATTAAGTGAACTACCTTAAATAGCGTGGACAAAGACATGAGCCAGAAGGCTTGAACGGTGCAGAGAGAGGGAACTTGGCTGGAATTCCCTTCGGATTCGCTTTTGGTTTACCCCTTTGTAGCTGTATTCCCGAACCTTCGTGAAGTAAGGAATACCGGTTCATTCCCGTTAACGAATGCCGAATTAAGGGCCATATCCGAGTGTGATGCACGGGTGAGTGTTGTGGATTGGCCGAATGAGGGTGGAACCACGGGTATATAACGCTCGTCCCTTTCCGGGACGGGCGTTTTTTAATTTGTCCGCTTCCGGTAACCAATTCTATTTTTAGGGAGGAAATCAAGGTGGCAGTATCAGTTGTTTTGCCGGACGGTTCGGTTCGGGAGTATGCGGAAGGCAGCAGTTTGGAGGATGTGGCGGCTTCGATCAGCAGCGGGTTGCGTAAAAATGCGCTGGCCGGGAAGATCGATGGTAAAGCTGTCGATTTAAATACGAAGCTGGTTGACGGCGCGAAAGTGGAAATCATTACGGCGGATTCCCAGGACGGACTGGAAATAATGCGTCACAGCTGTGCGCACTTGATGGCGCAGGCGGTAAAACGCCTGTACGGCAACAAAGAAGTGAAGCTGGGCGTCGGTCCGGTGATCGAGGACGGATTCTACTATGACATGGATCTGGAGCATCCGCTCAATCCAGAAGATCTGCAGAAGATTGAAAAAGAAATGGAACGCATTATCGGTGAAAACCTGCCGATTACTCGTCGTGAGGTGAGCCGTGAAGAAGCGTTAGCGATTTACACCGAGCTCGGGGATCCGTATAAGCTAGAGCTCATTCGCGACTTGCCGGAAGACAGCGTCATTTCGATTTATGATCAAGGCGAATTTTTCGACTTGTGCCGTGGGCCGCACGTGCCTTCGACCGGGAAGATTAAAGTGTTTAAGCTGCTCAGCGTGGCCGGTGCTTACTGGCGCGGCGATAGCAAAAACAAAATGCTGCAGCGCGTATACGGCACTGCCTTTATGAAGAAAGCAGATTTGGATCATCATCTGCACATGTTGGAGGAAGCGAAGAAACGCGACCACCGCAAGCTGGGTAAGGAACTTAATATCTTCACGTTCAACAACCTGGTTGGTCAAGGCTTGCCGATCTGGCTGCCGAAGGGAGCGACAGTTCGCCGGACGCTGGAACGTTATATCGTTGATATTGAAGAAAGACTGGGTTACCAGCATGTATACACTCCGGTGCTGGGGAACGTCGATTTGTATAAAACATCGGGTCACTGGGAGCATTATCAAGAAGACATGTTCCCGAAAATGGCGATTGATACGGAGGAATTCGTACTTCGTCCGATGAACTGCCCGCACCACATGATGGTGTATAAGAGCGATATGCGCAGCTACCGGGACTTGCCGATCCGTATCGCCGAGCTGGGGATGCAGCATCGCTATGAAATGTCCGGTGCTTTAACCGGCTTGCACCGCGTACGTTCGATGACGCTGAACGATGCCCATATTTTCTGCCGTTTGGATCAAATCAAAGATGAGTTTAAGCGCGTTCTAGATCTGATCAAGCAGGTGTACAACGATTTTGGCATTCACGAGTACCGGTTCCGGCTGTCTTACCGTGATCCTCAAGATACGGAGAAATACTACCAAAACGATGAAATGTGGAATACGGCGCAGCGGATGCTTCGCGAAGTTGTAGAAGAAGCCGGCTTGCCGTTCTTCGAAGCGGAAGGCGAAGCCGCGTTCTACGGACCGAAGCTGGACGTACAGATCAAAACGGCGCTGGGCAAGGAAGAGACGCTGTCGACGGTGCAAATTGACTTCCTGCTGCCGGAACGTTTCGAGCTGGAGTATGTGGGTGACGACGGTCAGAAGCATCGTCCGGTCGTGCTGCACCGCGGTATTCTCGGGACGATGGAACGCTTCACGGCCTTCCTGCTGGAGAACTTCGCAGGGAATCTGCCGCTCTGGCTGGCTCCGGTTCAAGCGAAAGTGCTTCCGGTATCCAGCAACTTTGACGCTTATGCTCGTCAGGTTGAAGATAAACTGCGGGCTGCCGGCATCCGCGCCGAAAGCGATCTGCGCAACGAGAAGCTCGGCTATAAGATCCGCGAAGCTCAGCTTGAGAAGCTGCCATACATGCTCGTCGTAGGCGAAAACGAGCAAAGCGCCGGCACCGTCTCTGTCCGCAAACGCGGCCAAGGCGACCTGGGCGCTAAAGCGGTGGAAGAAGTGATTGCTCAGCTGCAAGAGGAAATCCGGAACCACGTGATTTAATTCGTCTCGTTATGGGGGGGTTAACAGAACCGGAGGTTTTGAGCGGGAACAAACTGTATTTTTACATCAAAAGGGCCCCAGGTGCGGGATTTGAGCAAAAATAACTGCACTTTTGCAGTTGAGAGCGGATCGTGAGCATCGTGCTGGAAAGCCAGGATGTATAGAATTGGGCGTATGTGGAAAACCTTTCGAATAAGGGGGAGGTTTTCTCATGCGCCAATTTCATTTCTGGCACAAGTTTAGTACACGCTGTTTGCTTGCAGGATTGCTTGTATTTACGATGGCAGCGGATCTGCCGGCTGGGGGCTTCCAGCCGCAAAGCATATACGCCAACCAGCAATATCGGAATTACGCAGAATGGCTGGAGCTGAAGCAATCGCAGCAACTGCAAGCGGTAAGAACAACACGACAATACCAATATCAACGGGGCATCATGATGAACCCGGAACATAAACAGGCTCAACAAGCTCAGCCTGAACGTAAGAAAAAAGCGGTGGAAACCGTCAAAGTACTGGCAACCGGTTATACCGCCGGCTATGAATCCACCGGCAAGAAGCCCAACCATCCGCAGTACGGCATTACGTATTCGGGTGTTCGGGTGCGGCGTGACAAAGATACCGTCTCGACGATTGCTGCCGACTTAAAGATTTTTCCGATTGGTACGATCCTTTATATTCCGGGGTATGGCTACGGGGTCGTTGCTGATAAAGGCTCAGCAATCCGCGGGCACAAAATCGACCTTTATTTTGACACCATCAAGCAGGTTTATAAGGAATGGGGCAAAAAAGAGGTTGAGGTCCAGGTGGTCCGTAAAGGAGACGGTAAGTTAACCGAAGAGATGCTGAAGGAGCTTGGCAAAGCGATGGAAGTGAACAAGGAAATTCCCGAAAACCTTTGGGATAAGGCGATTTGAGCTTCGCCCACCTTCGCTTTTCGCTCGCATAATTCATCTTCCCAGTTCGCATAATAAGGTTCGTGGCCCACGACTAGGGGGCTGCGAAAACGCCGACGAATCCACAAAATTGGCGTATGCGAGAGGGAGGTGAAGAATCATGGCAAATCAAAAGAAAGCCGCTTCTCCAGGTTACAAAACACCGAACGAGAAGTTTAATGAGGAATTTGCTGAAGAAAGCACAGCAACCGTTGCTCAGAAAGCGAAAGCTTCTCGCAATGCAACGACTCCAGTGAACAAACAACAATAATGATCGCATAGAGCGAAAAGAGCGTCCCAATAAGGGGCGCTTTTTACATATATTCCCTTTCTCCTCGGTCTCGAGACCGATCAAGCTTTCCATCCCGCGCCGCTGTTCATCACCTTATCCTTCAGGTAAACTGGCATTAGTAAGAGGCAGTCCATTGGAGGTTACGATATGAGAAATGGGTTATTTGGAAGATTAATTGGAGGGATGGTGCTGGTCGGGATCGGGGGCGTGTTTCTTCTGAATCAGCTCGGAGTGACCGATTTCAGCATCGGTGAAATGTTCGCGACTTACTGGCCCTTGTTTCTGATATTAGGAGGGTTGGCGAACTTAACTAACGGCGGCTGGCGGGGCGGTAACTTTATCGGCAGTGTCGTATTACTGCTCATCGGCGGGTATTTTCTGGCTCGCAATCTGAATTTTATCGACTTAAGTCCGGGCGACTTTTTCCGCTTCTTCTTCCCGGTGATATTGATCATCGGCGGGCTGTTCGTCATATTCAAACCGCGTGATCCGGATCGGCACAAACGGCGCGACGATTCTCCGCCGCCTCCGATGCCGCCGCTTGATCCACCGCCGCCAACATTCCATCCGGAGATGGAGTCTCCGCTGGATTCAATTTTTGGCTCGATGGAGAAGGAGAAAGAGAAGGAAGAAGCAGCGAAGCAGGAAAAATCGCGTTTTTCCTCTCCAAATTTTGGGCATCACCAGCAGGATAGCGGTTTAGGAGGTCATGGACCGGTCATCCAGAAGAGTGGTTTTATCGGTGATGTTCACTTGGGTCAGGATTATTTCCAACTGAAACCGATGAATATCTCCCATTTTATCGGCGATACGATTATTGACCTGACGAAGGCGCAAATTCCTTACGGGGAAACCAAAATTAACGTTTCGTCTTTCATCGGCGATGTAAAAGTGTTCATCCCTGACGATATGGATATCGGGATTGTGGCCACTTCCAGCGCGTTCATCGGCGATTTGAAAGTGCTGACGCAGAAGCAAGGCGGCTTCATGAGCAGCGTCACCGCGGAATCTCCGTATTATGGCGAAGCCAGCAAGCGGATTAAGCTGATTGTCAGCGTATTTGTTGGCGACGTTAAAGTGAACATGGTAGGGTAACCTGATGATTGTGCGGCGGATCTTGATGAATACGAAGTGGGAGCTGTTGTGTTATTTCTTGCTCACCGGCAGCCTGACGGCGGTTGCCTTCTATATCGGAACGACGACCGGGGTCATCGTAGTTAGCGATTCCTCGGTGTGGATTTACGATATGGCAGGCATCGTCGTTTTAGCGCTGATTATTGGCTATATCGCCGGTCGGCGCATCCAGGGGAAGATCGATCACTTACACCTGAACATGCTGCAGGTCGCCAAGGGGAACTTATCGGTGCGGATGCCGGAAACGGCAGATCAGACCTTTAACGGAGTGTATCAGGAATTTAACAACATGATAGAAGCCATGGAGAAAAAAATGCAGCTGCTTCAACAGCTCGGCGAGCAAGAGGTTGTTGAGAAGGAGCAGGCTGCAGAAAAAGCGGTGCTGGAGGAACGCAGACGGCTGGCCCGCGATTTGCACGATACCGTCAGCCAGCAGCTCTTTGCCATTCATATGGCGGCTTCCTCTTTGCCGAAGGTGCTGGAAAACAACGCAGCCCAGGCAGAAACGGTGCTGAATCAACTGATCCAGATGTCGAATACGGCGCAAAAGCAGATGCGTGCCCTCATCGCCCAGTTACGTCCAATGGAGCTGGTTGGCAAATCATTGGCTGAGGCGTTGGATCAGTGGTTTCCTGACTATTGCCGGCAGAACGGACTCAAAGGGATTAAGGATATGGACATCCAGGGAGACATGTCGGAAGCGAAAGAACATCAGCTGTTCCTTATCATCCAGGAAGCGATGGCGAATATTGTGAAGCATGCCGGAGCCAGCATGGTCAGCCTGTCGTTGCGAGAAGGTCCGCGTCAAGTGGTGCTTAGTATCAGTGATGACGGACAAGGCTTTAGCAACACGCATCAGAAGCAGGGCTCCTACGGGTTAACGACAATGAAGGAGCGGGCGGAGAAGCTTGGCGGCCATGTGGAAATCATTAGTAAGCCTGGAGCAGGAACGACAATTCGGGTGCATATTCCGAAGTTTGAGGAAGGAAAAGGGGGAGCCGCGGATGAGCAAGATCAAGGTGATGATCGTTGATGACCATGACATGGTACGAATGGGGTTAAAGACGTATTTGATGCAAGACCCGGGGTTTGAGGTGATCGCCGAGGCCGGGGACGGGCGTGAGGCGGTAGAGATGTTGGAACGAGGATTGCCGGAGGGGCTGCCCGACATCATTCTGATGGATTTGATGATGCCGGAAATGAACGGAGCCGAAGCAACCAAGGAAGTGCGGAATCGGTTTCCGGATATGAAAATCGTGATTCTCACCAGCTTCCTGGAGGATGATCTCGTTGTGCAGGCGGTTGAGGCCGGCGCGGTCAGTTATGTGCTGAAGACCGTCTCCGCCGAGGAGTTGATTTATGCGCTGCAAGGAGCCTTCCGCGGGATGCCAGTGATGACAGGCGAAGTGGCCCAGGCGCTCACCCGCGGCCTCCGTCAGCGTACCGTACAAGGGGATGACTCGGGGATGACCGAGCGGGAGAAGGAAGTGCTGCTGTTAATCGCCGAGGGAAAAAGCAACAAGGACATCGCTGAAGAGCTGCATATCAGCATCAAGACAGTCAAAACCCACGTCAGCAACCTGCTGATGAAATGTGAGCTGGAGGACCGCACGCAGTTGGCCATCTATGCCCACCGGCAAGGTTGGGTAGGGCGTTCATAGATTGATTATATGGAAATAGCGCCTGATGGGGCGCTATTTTTTAATCTGTAATGCACCATTCTAGCTTTTATCTCCTTTTTAATTGTTTTTAATGTATGTTTAAGGTTTCTGGTACAGAATAAAAATCAAGAAAGCAAGAAAAACAAGTTACCCCTGAACCACTCGGGGGAAGGAGGTCAATCAAGATGGATGATCAAAAAAATAAATCGAGCCAACCTTTTGAAGAGGACGCGAACAATACCAATGAACCGAAGCGTCAAGAATCTTCGGAGTCGAGCTCTTCCTATTATTATTCTTACGGACCTTTTCAATCCTATGGAAAAAACAACGAGGAGTCTGGACAAACAACAGGATACTCACAGAGTCAACCTGAAGAAGTAGAAGTGACGAAACCGCAGCCGCTGAAACCTTATCCTTCTTCCTATGAAATGATTCA
>Ga0310834_101464_pt1 | contig 14222 bp, 18 predicted proteins | sample SM_ome_2_FD_201314 | JGI IMG/M metagenome (GOLD analysis project Ga0310834, IMG submission 201314) | Sorghum-adapted microbial communities enriched on stacked mutant (SM) sorghum from Joint BioEnergy Institute, Emeryville, California... ... | reverse complement strand
AAGGAATAAGGATTCAAATGCGATCATTTCCCTGTAAGCTGCTTCCAAACATGATATGATGACATTAGGTCATTTCCAATTATCCCCTCTGGATGGGAAGAAGGAGTGGTGCTATGGAGTATCATGTGTCGATGACAGGCGATGACCATGCGAAAGGAACCGCAGACCAACCTTTCCGCACCATATCGCGCGCGGCGTCACTTGCCGTGGCGGGCGATACGGTGATCGTTCATGCCGGCGTTTACAGGGAATGGGTCAATCCGGCTCATGGAGGAACAGAGGAGCATCGAATCGTCTATCGATCGGCAGGTGACGGGGAAGTCGTCATCACCGGAGCTGAGCGAATCGTCGACTGGAAAGGAGGAGGGGGGCCATGTCTGGAGCACAGAGGTGCCCAACTCCCTGTTCACGGTTCGCAATCCCTTCGAAGTGGAGCTGAGCGGAGACTGGCTGTTCGACGGAGCATTCCCGGTTCATCTCGGGGAGGTCTATCTGAATGGCAAGTCCTTGTATGAATGCGATGGGGTGGACAAGGTGCGCAAGCCGGTCATTTGGCCCGATGCCAAGTATCCCGAGGATTCGCTGCTGACCTGGTATGCCGAGGTCGGTTCCACCACCACGAAGATATGGGCCAACTTTGGATCAGTGTGCGCCCCTATTGCTTCTGGCCTGATCAACCGGGACGCGGCTACATAACGGTAAGCGGATTCACCCTTCGTCAAGCGGCTCCCCAATGGGCGCCGCCAACGGACTACCAGGAAGGGCTGATCGGACCTCACTGGAGCAAGGGGTGGATCATCGAGAACAATATCATCAGCGAATCCAAAAGCGTGGGCATCAGCCTGGGCACGCCCATCGGAACCGGTCACGTCAAGGTGAAGGGCAGGCACACGAAAGGCGGCACCCAACGCGAACAGGAAGTCATCCTGCGGGCGCTGCATACCGGCGGCTGGCACAAGGATCTCGTAGGCAGCCATATCGTCCGGGGCAATGTGATCCATGACTGTGAGCAGGCCGGCATCGTGGGGCATATGGGCGCAGCTTTCAGCCAGATCGAACACAACCGCATCTACAATATCCACCACAAGCGCCTCCGGCATGGTGCCGAAGTGGCGGGAATCAAGCTGCATGCGGCCCTGGATACCCGGATCAGCAATAATATGATCTACAGCTGTTACCGTGGACTGTGGCTGGACTGGCAGGCGCAGGGGACGCGAGTTACTCGCAATATTTTCTATGATAATCTGTCCGAGGATTTCTTCGTGGAGGTTTGCCATGGCCCATACATGGTGGATCACAACCTGTTCCTCTCCCCGATGAACTTCAGGAACATGTCGCAGGGGGGAGCATTCGCCCACAACCTGTTCGCGGGCAGATTCGTGATCCGTTCCGAGCTTGCCCGCACGACGCCGTACCACTTCCCGCATGAGACCGCCATGGCAGGTTACTCCAATATCACCGGAGGCGATGATCGGTATTACAACAATATCTTCCTGGGGGATGGGGATGCGAACAGAGAGCCTGTGCCGATCACGTTCTTCGAGCATCTGCCGCTGAAACCCAGGGATCAGGTTGGAGAGGACGGCAAGACCATCATGGATGGCGTCCCGGATGATGCGATCTGCTATCTGCATCCTGTGGGGCTGGGAGGCTATGACCAGCATCCGAATGTGAAAGACAAGCAATGGTGGGAGTATACCAGAGAGGAGCTGGCTGAGCTCGGAGACGCTGCAAGACGGACCATCTTCACCGGCAATGCCCCTCTTCCGGTGGCTATGGGCGGGAATCTGTACCTGAACCGAGCGGTTCCGGGCCGCCATGAACCGGACGGGAAGATCCATGAGCAGAAGGGTATTCACGTGGAGACCCACCCTGCGGAGGGCAGGGTGCGCATCCGCATCGACGAGCCCGAACTGCTTCGTGGAGCCTCCCCCATGCTGGTCACCACCGATCTGCTCGGGAAGACCTATCACGCCGAGATGAGGTTCGAGCATCCGGACGGTATGCCTTATCGTTTGGACTCGGACTTCTTCGGGACCAGGAGACCTGATGCCGATGTTATGGCAGGTCCGTTCGAGTTAACCGGGAATGGTGCGGTGGAATTTGAGTTTTCATCTGACGAGGAGGATATTCTGCATGACTGATCAACAGATACGCCGTCTGACGGCGGAAGAAATCGACGAGAGCATCAAGCTGTCCAGCTTCGCCTTTCAATTCAGCCTCACCCCGGAAGTGCTGGAACTGCGCCGCAAGACGACGAAGTCGGAGCATGTCTGGGGATATTTCATCGAAGGGAGGCTGGCGGCCAAAGCCGCCGTCCTGCCGATGCGGATCTGGCTGAACGGCCGCAGCATACCGATGGGCGGGATCGCGGGCGTTGCCTCATGGCCGGAATACCGCAGACAGGGACTCGTCCGTCAGCTGCTGCTGCATGCCCTGAGCACGATGCGCGAAGAAGGGGTGAACGTATCGTTCCTGCACCCGTTCTCCATCCCGTTCTACCGCCAATTCGGGTGGGAGGTGACCGCGGACGCCGTCACGCTGGAGATTCCGATGGCGAACTGCGGAAGGTTAACGATGCAAGGAAGCATGCGTCGGGTCGAACGTCCCCTGGAAGAGCTGGAACTGCTGAGGCGCCTGTATGGCCGCTATGCCGCCAGGTTCAATACCATGCTCGACCGCGATCCGGCGTGGTGGGAACAGCGGGTGCTCACGCAAGAGCGTTTCTGCTATATTTACGAGGATGCATCGGGTGAGCCGATGGGATATATGCTGTTTACGGTGAGGGATCGATTGATGAACATCGCGGAGTGGGTATACCTGAACCTCGAAGCGCGGGAGGGGATGCTCAGCTTCATCGCCAATCACGATTCCATGGCGGACAAGGTGCAGTGGAAGTGCTCGGTCCACGATCGTCTGCCATTTCTTCTGAGAGATCCCCGGTTCACGCAAACTAGGAAGCCTCACGTCATGGGGCGAATCGTCGATGTCCGAGGATTCGTCGAGGGGTACGCGTTCCGCGCGGGAGATGGCTTGACTCGTCTCAAGCTGCGCATCGCTGACGAGGCCGCGTCCTGGAACGACGGCGAATTCCTGCTCACCATCGACGCCGAGGGCCGCGGGAAGCTGGAGCCGTTCACAGCTGATGCGGACGCTCCGGCGCTAGCGTGCCACATCCGTACATTGTCAGCGGTGCTCCTCGGCGATCATCGTCCCTTACCGCTGTACGAAGACGGCCTGTTCACCGGCGACGCGGCGGCTGCGGAAGCGCTCGAGGCGCGCCTCCCAACAACGCCGACGAATCTGATCGATTTCTTCTGAAGCAGAAGCGGGTTTCCGCGGCGATGCGGAAGCCCGCCTTTTCTTATGCTTCCATTCTGTCAGGTCAGGTCACCCCCCGCTGATCATCAACGCCTCCCTGGCATTGGCCAGGAACAACAGGACATACGCGATGCCGATCCCGATCTTGCTCTCCCGAGACAACCTGCTGACAGGTTCAAATGCCACTCCTCTGGAGAACAAGCTCTGCAATCGATACCGGGCGATCGAATGGGTGGATGCGGCCAACAGGGTATACGCCGCGATCTCGTAAGGACCGCTTCTGCTCAACACTTCGAAGGAGGGGGCCATCGGCTGTTCCATCGGTATGGAGAACGAGTTGGTGCCCAACAAAATGCCATAATGGACAAACCATAGCAAAGGGATAAGGTATCCCAACGGAATCTTGTCCCTGATGATCGACAGATTGGCCGCGATGATGATGAGCGAGGCCAGCAGATTGATCCCGAATATTCTCAACAACTCAACAGCGAATGGAGCGCTCTGATCGCCTGCCAGTCTGGCGGCGCTTTGCCCCCTCAGCCATCCTTCAGGCAAATCATAATAACCGAAGGTCCAGGAGATCAGGAAGAGGATCACCCCGATCAAGTACAGGGACAGAAAGCGGAATAACAGCTTCCGATGCATCAAGAGATTGAACAATTCCGGTTCACTCCTTCAACCATTTCCCGGGTACGCTCCATGCGTGGTGGCTTGGTACCACTCGGCCGCCTTGATCAGGCCTTCAGCGAGGGTCGTGTTCGGCTTCCAGCCGATCGATCTGAGCTTGTCTCCGTTATATTGCACCTCGATGGTCAGCATGTCGATCGTTCCGGGATGTATGGCGGGAGACAACCCTCTTGCTCTGGCCACGGCGAGGTTGGCGTAGGCAAAGGCTTTGGCTGCCCATTGGGGAATGCTGCGTGGGGATGGTGCACCCAGGGCAAGGGCATAACCGGTGACAAAATCCCGCAATGTCGATTGTTCTCCCACCACATTGAAGACTTCTCCGCATGCCCTCGGCTCTTCGAGTACCAACGAGATCGCGCTGATCAGGTCCTCGATATAGACGGAGGCGAATGCGCCGCGTCCGCCGTTGATCAGGGGAAACCTTCGGGACAGCAGCATATCCCCGAGATCCCTGGTCCACAGCCTGCTCCCCGGTCCATACACCGAAGGAATCCTCAGGATGGTCACGGGCACATGGGAGCGATTGAACGCAAGGCACAGATGCTCCGCCTCGATCTTCGTATCGCAGTATGCGTCATTCGATGGCACGAGCGGCGAGGATTCATCAACGACTCCTTGGGTATGCAGCCCGTAAACCGCACACGTGCTCAGGAAGACGACATGCTTCAACTGATGGTCGCGGGCGGCCTCCAGCACATGCCGCGTGCCTTCCACGTTGACGCGGCGCGCCTCTTCGAAGTTGATATTGTTAGGATAGACGACACAGTGGACCACCTTGCCAGCGCCGGCCACCGCCCGGGCAACGGCGTCCCGGTCCGTTATATCTCCTGTGACGATCGTAACCGCGGATGACGAGGTGAACTCACGCGGCAGCCTCTCTTTGCTCCGGACGAACAGGATCAGCTCCCGACCCGTCTGTAACAAGTGCCTGGCCAATGAGGACCCGATAAATCCGGCGGCGCCTGTAATCAAGATTTTCTCCATACCTCATGCCTCCACCAGTTTCCTGACCATCCGGTCGAAGCCTTGTTGGAATGATTCTCCGGCGAATGCTTCCGGGTCAAGCTGATATTGAATGAGCAGGCCATCAAATAGCGCCATCAACATCGATGCCTTCAGCATCACGTCTTGACCCGAAGTCTGGTAACCGGCGTGATCGGACTTGTCCAGGATCAATTCGGCCAGCTTCTGTCTCCATGACTGATAATGCTCCTTCAGGAAAGACGCGATCCCATGCCCGCGCACAGCCAACAACCACAGCTCGAAGAACAGCCTGGGGTCTCCGGAATTCGCCCGCAGGTTCTCGAACATATGACTGCTCTCGATACTTTGATGCTGCAAATGTTCCAACTGCTGCTGGGCAACGGTTTGGACAAGGTCGGCTACCATCTGGTCCTTGGATGACCAGTGGTTATAGAAAGCGCCCTGGGAGTATCCCGTCTCTCACAATGTCCTCGATCGTCCCTCCGGCATAACCTTTCTCTGACAGAACCTTCTGCGCTGCCTCAAGCAGCCGCTGATAGCTCTCCGCTTTCCGCTCACGTTGAGTCCGGCGAGGTACTGGCATAAAGATAAACCTCCCCATTTAGTTACATAGTGACTATTCACTATGTATTATATACAAATGGCTTGCCGGCAGTTTGGTCGAAGAAGATCTCGGACTGACCGGATGCATTCCTCAGCAGATTCAGGAGTTCATGCTCCAGTTCCGCATGCCGTTCTCCGAACGAGTGGATATCAAAACTGATCACATCGATCATCACTTCCGGTGGAGGCTCTGATACGATGATGACCGTTTGGCCGTACACCACTTCAGTGGTGAGATTCACCTGAACGGTGGTTTCTTCAGTAAAGCTCTCAGCGGCGATCGTCTCTTTTTTGGCGATTTTCATTACAGCATCCGGAGGCCAATGAACCTTGCGATAGTCCGACGAAAAATCTGATATCAAATAAAGGAAGACCCCGACTGCAACAATCACCATGATAGACAAGTACCATTTCATGCTGGATGGTCGAGTGAAAGGACGATTCATGGATCCCACCCCGGTTTCGTTCATTCACCAGAATAGACGGTGGGAAGGACTGTTGGTTATGATAATCATTAAATCATTAACCAAGCAATTGGCATACGGTTTGGAAGCGAATTGGGAAGGTTTTGGATCGTCATGCGTATTCGACAGTAGAGGTGTCGGCAGTGTTGTCATATTGACAGCAAAGCGATGTCGTGTTACCTTAAATACAAGTTAATAGGTAAGAATACTCTAATATTTGGTGAGGTGGTACGATGAAGGAAATACCGCTTCCGCTGATCAAGTCCAACCAGGCAGGCATCGTGCTTTTCATACTGGCTGGTTTTCTTCTTCAGCAGCCCATCCTGATCTACATTCTGTTTGCCGTTCAGCTCATCGGGCTGGTGTTTGGAGCGAATGCGAATCTGTTTATCCGGTTGGCCAGGCTCATATTCCCGAAGCAACGGCTTCGTGACAGTGAGCAGCAAGCCGTGGAACTGGCCAGGTTTAATCAATCCATCGCCGTCACTCTGCTGGCTGCCGCTTCTCTGGCCCTGATCCTGGGTTGGACTGTGGCCGCATATATCTTTGCGGGCATGGTGGCATTGGCTGCGGCGGTTGCGATCGCAGGCTATTGCATCGGATGCACGCTGTATTTTCAGTACAAGAGATGGAAGCAGGTTCGTTTTCGCACGTAGCGACGGCACCGGGATGGCCGACCTGTAATCATGGACATAGCGTAATTGACCGCCTTCTTGATGGAGAGCGGTCTTTTGGCGTTTGGGGGCTGCATTCGGTTCACTGCATGTCATGACGTGCCCCACAAACTCATGATGCTGCAGATACTGCTCTCCCTGGGACTGCTTCTCCGGCTGGGAGGGCAGCTTCACAAACCCATGCACGGACATACGCGGATAGGGGAAACATCGCCAATGGGAGGAGGTCGAAGAGAAGAAGGGGGGCGCCTTTCATGACCTCTTCCTGGCCGATGATGAGCCAGCGGAGAAGATGAAGAACATCGGAAGGGCGACTGGACTGTCTGCCAGAGCTTGACCTGGTCAGCTCCAGCTCCCGAATATTCGGATGGGGACTGAAACAACCAATAGCGGAAGTCCATATGTCATGTCATTTGCTGGCGATGTGTCAGCATCCTTGAAACGACCAGCCAAACGACGAGCCGTTAACGGTATGATAGCTTCAAATCCTGATTGAGACAGGGCGAATAACCGTATTGGTTGTTCGTCCTTTCAACATATTACGGACAGGATCGGATGCGAATGAAAGGCGCTTTAAGGTTTTTTTAAGGCCATATTATGTATGATGATTGCAGAAAATGTCGAAACAGGGAGGATGTGAAGTTTGGGTATGAGGTCTTTCTTTCGCTCAAGGAAAACGAACGCATTCACTGCGGGCACCAGAATCACCGGCAACATTCATTCCGAACATCATCTGACCATATCGGGCACACTCGTGGGCGATCTGAGTGCGGAAGGCGATGTGGTGATTGAGAAAACGGCGGAGATCAAGGGAGATGTAACAGGAGAGAACGTCTGGATCGCCGGGAAAGTGACAGGCGATATCGCAGCCAGGAAACATCTGCATATCGCTGCGACCAGCTCTATTGAAGGAGACATCTCGTACCAGACGCTGAGAATTGAAGATGGCGCCTATATCTCCGGGAAGATGGCCCATGCGGAGCATGTCCCAACGGAAGCCAGGGCGGCGGGGCCCAGGGAAGAGTTGGGTGCAGCCTTGCAGAGTCCTTATACGGTGCAGCAACCGAAGATGGAACCGGCATTACCGATACGCAACAAGCGTGTCATGATTCAATAGGAGGGTGATGGTTATGACAGTGGTATTAGCGATCGACCATGGGAACGGACATGTCAAGGCGTGCTCCAGCGACAAATTTATCCTGCTGCCTTCATGTTATTCGAGGCCGGAGGAGTTCGGAGTGGACATGATCCTCCCCAAGAAGGACCTGCAAGTCTTCGAATTCAAGTCCACCTCGTATCCGGGAGAAACGTACTACTGGGGAAGGGATGTCAACAAAGCCGGCAAGCTGATCGCCACTTACGGCGGGGAAGGAAGGTATATCTCCAAGCCGTATCGGTTGTTGTCACAGTTCACGATGGCGCTGCTCTTGCCGGATGAGGAGATGAACTGCGACGATGTACTGATCGTCACGGGATGTCCAAGCGTCAATACCGGAACGGAGCTTGAGGCGGATATCCAGCAGGTGTTCTGCGGGCGGCATGTGGTCAGCGTGAATGGGCAGACGAAGATCGTGAACGTCAAGCAGGTGAAGATCCTGCCCCAGCCGCTCGGCACGATCTTCAGCCTGTACTTCAACGACGACGGCCGGGTGGTCAATCGGCAGCTGGAAGACAGCTACGTGGGCATCATCGATATCGGCAGCGGCACGACGGATCTGGACGGCGTGAAGGCGTTGAAGCGGCAGTGGGATGATACGGCGACCATTCAGTTGGGGATGTTCGATGCGTACAAGAAAATCGCCAACTATATCAATCGGGTCAATCCGAATGCGAATGCGACTCCTCAGATGGTGGAACAGCATCTGCTCCATCCGGAAATCGATATCAACACGTATAAGGTCAACAACCGTTCGAAGCCGGTGGACATTACCAATTGCCGGACGGAAGTTTTCCGCAAACTGGCGGAGGATATTCTGAATTATATTCAGCAAATGTGGGCCAACCGCTCGAAGTTCGATGCGATCTACCTGACGGGAGGCGGAGCCAAGCCGTTGGCCAAGTATTTCATGGAATGGGAGAAGGATATCCAGATCCTCGACGACAGCCAGCAATCGAATGTATTGGGATTCTACCGCTTCGGGTTAAACCTGCTGGGTTAATGAACGGATCTCACTCCCGAAGCTAGAGCAACAGCCGAAGACTGCCTCTTAAGGTCTGTGACCTTGGGGGCAGTCTTTTTGTATGTGTGGTACACCGTCGTGAAAGATTTCCAAGGTCTATGCATTTGGCATACGAAAAATGAATCACAAAAAGGTTGATTTTTTGAACGAAGTATAATATGATTACTAACATCAAACCAAAGTAAACTTATCGGAATAACTATAAAAAGGTGTGAGCCGTGGATGGTTGCGCAGCTGAAGGACTCGTCTCCCATCATTCAGGTGCGGGAGGTCGACAAAAGTTTCGTCAACCAGGGGAAGAAGGAAAAAATTCTCGATCAGGTGTCTTTCGATATCCGCAGGGGAGAGATTATCGCGCTGCTGGGGCACAGCGGATGCGGCAAAAGCACGCTCTTGAACATGATCTGCGGGTTCCAGAGGCCTGATGCGGGCAGCATCCTCCTGGACGGAGAGCCCGTGCTGAAGCCGAACCGCCGATGCGTCATGCTGTTTCAGAATTACGGATTGCTGCCATGGCGCACGGTCCTGAAAAACGTCGAATTCGCCCTGGAGGGCACCGCAGCTTCGTCTGAGGAGCGGAGAGAGCTGGCGCTGAGGTATCTGCGGATGGTGGACCTGGAGGACAAGGCCGGGCTGTTTCCCCGTCAGCTGTCCGGCGGCATGCAGCAGCGGGTGGCGATCGCCCGGGCGCTGGCCTCGCAACCGGAGCTCATCCTGATGGACGAACCGTTCGCCGCGCTGGATACGTTCAAACGGTATGCGCTGCAGGATGAGATCCTGCGCATCCAGAAACAGGAGAACATGACCGTCCTGCTCGTCACGCACGACATCGATGAGGCGATCTACCTGTCCGACCGCATCCTGCTGATGAGCTCGGGTCCCGGCCGCATCAGCAAGGAGCTGACCATACATACTTCCAAGCCGCGGGATCGGAGCCACGGGGACTTCCAATACTATCGGAAGCTGATCTTCGAGCATTTCTACTTCCGCAGGGAAGAGCCTGCCACCTATTTCGAGATATGAGATTTGAAGAATCGGGCTGTGCCGCATACATGGTACGGCCTGACAGCGAGGAGGAGTTCCATATGCAAGACAAGAAGCTGGCCAGAAGATTATCGTTGATGATCCTGATCCTGATGGTGACCGCGGTGTCCGCTGCCTGCGGGAATGGCCAATCATCAGCCGCCTCGGCGGAGAAACGAACGGTGAAGATCGGATACTTGCCGATCACCCACGCCCTTCCGCTCTATGTCGAGGATGATCTTGAAGCGCAAGGCTTCGACAAGTTTACTCTGGAGCTGGTCAAGTTCGGTTCCTGGCCGGATCTGATCGATGCGCTCAATGCCGGTCGGATCGACGGCGCGTCCATGCTGGTGACCCTGGCGATGAAGGCGAATGAGCAGGGCAGCCCGGTGAAGGCGGTCGCGCTGGGCCATCGGGATGGCAATGTGCTGATCGTATCCAAGGAGATCAACGAAACGAAGGATCTGAAGGGCAAAAATTTCGCCATACCGCACAAGTTCTCCACGCACCATATCCTGCTGTACGAGATGCTGAAGAAAGACGGGCTCAAGTATGAGGACGTGAATGTCGTGGAGCTTCCTCCGGCCGAGATGCCGGCGGCGCTGTCGGAAGGACGGATATCCGGCTATGTGGTGGCGGAGCCGTTCGGAGCGATCGCCGTGACGATGGATAAGGGGAAGGTGCTGTACCAGTCGGAGGAGATCTGGCTGGATTCGGTCGATTGCGCGCTGGTGCTGCGCAGCGAATTCATCGAGAAGGAACGGGAGATCGCGCAAGCCTTTGTTAACGAGTACGTCAGGGCGGGAGAGCTGGCCGAGGCCAAGGACGACTACATCAAGGAGGTCTCCGGCAAATACATGAACGTCGATGAGAAGGTGCTGGACCTGTCGCTGGAGTGGATCTCCTATGACAACCTGCGGCTCAATGAAGAGGCCTATGACAAGCTGGTCCACTATATGATCGAGATGGGCCTTTCCGAGAATCCGCCGACTTATGAAGAGTTTGTCGACAATTCACTGATTGATAAAGCGAAGTGATCCTGTGAACAGTTTGCGCAAGATTGGCAATGTATGCCTGGGGATGCTGATCCTGCTGGCCATATGGCAGCTCGTCGTGCTGGCGGGCGGATTCAACGAGTCGTTGCTCCCTCCGCCCCGCAAGGTGTTCGAATCACTGGTGAAGCTGACGGCGGACGGCACCCTGTTGACCCATATTGCGATCAGTCTGTATCGATTTGCCTGCGGATATTTCTCCGCCTGCATCATCGCGGTCGTGCTGGGACTCATCCTGGGACGGATGAAGCGGCTGTGGGCCGTGATCGATCCGATCGTTCAGCTGCTCCGTCCCGTGGCGCCGATCGCCTGGTCTCCGTTTATCATCCTGTGGTTTAATCTGGGCAATGCTTCCGCCATCGTCATCATCTTCATCGCCGCGTTCTATCCGGTGCTGCTGTCGACGGTATCCGCCGTGCGCAAGGTCGATCCGTTCTACCTGAGGGTGGCCGAGAACTTTGAGATCGGGGGAGCAAGTCTGCTGGTCAAGGTCATATTGCCGGCAGCATTCCCGTATATCACCAATGGGCTTCATATCGCCCTCGGCACCTCCTGGATCTTCCTGGTATCCGGCGAGATGATCGGTGCCCAGTCGGGCCTGGGGTATCTGATCGTCGACGGCCGCAACCTGCTCAGGCTTGACTATGTGCTGGTCGGGATCATCGTCATCGGCGCGATCGGCATGCTGCTGGACAGGTTGATCCACCTGTTCGAACGCTGGGTGGAGAAGAAATGGGGACATGAATGAAGCCGGAAGCTTCCTCACACTTCCGCGACCTTCAGATCGGTCGTGTTGGTCTGGCAATGCGGGCAATAGTAGGCCATCCGCACCTCGTGACCGCATTCGGCGTGGATCAGCTTCTTGTAGCACTTGGGAAGATGAAGCCGTCCCCATTGGATCAGCGCGTTGAAGACGTGCTCGAGATCCCGGCCGCTCTCGGTCAGCGTGTATTCATACCGCGGAGGGTGGTCCGAGTACAACTGCGACGTGATCAGGCCGGTCTCCTCGAGATATTTCAACCGGTCGGACAGAAGATTGGAAGAGATGCCGTCGAGCGCCTTCTTGATCTCATTGAAGGTGGTATGGCCGACGAATATTTCATGGGCGATCAGGAGCGTCCAGCGATCGCCGATAATGTTGAGCGATTGGGCGATATTGCATGGCAGTGAGTAGGTAGCCTTCATGTCGTAACCTCCAAACCAGTATAGGCCTATCATAACACATTCTTGCGTTAAACATACCAAGTTGATTTTTTGAACTTACTATCATAAAATTACCTAGGGGATCAAACCCTGAACATTTCAGGAAAAGGGGAGATTTACGGTGGCGTTGTTTCTGGTAGAATCGGTTCTGAATGGTTCGATCAAGAGCAAGGAGGCCTTCACCGCCAAGACGAATGAGCTGCAAGCGGCTCTCGGCGCCAAAAATGCCAGCCTCATCGAAGTACAGGTGTCCAAGGACTTTACGAGAGCCTTCTTCATCGTGGAAGGAGAGAATCGGGGACTGGTCAATGAGAGCCTGCGCGAACAGGGCATTCCGGTGACGCTGATCAAGCCGGTGCGCCTGGTCGGTCAGGATCTGGAGACGGTCAAGCAGCAGGCGGGCAAGGTGAACTACCTGGTGGAGTGGAATCTGCCGGAGAACCTGACCATGGAGGCTTATCTGGATCGGAAGAAAACGAACTCCGTCCATTACGCCGAAGTGCCGGAAGTATCCTTTGCCAGAACCTATGTATGCGAAGACATGACTAAATGCCTGTGCTTCTATGACGCTCCGGACGAGGAAGCGGTCAAGAGAGCGCGTCAGGCGGTCAAGGCTCCGATCGATACGATCACGGAAATTGCGACAAACTGACTGATTCTGCAATGGTATGGGGGAGAAGGCGGTGTCTATGGTGTTCGGTGCACCTCAGTCCGGTCAGCTGGATGATCTGATCAAGGCCTATTTGCGACCTTATGTCAAAAAGATCGATGCCGAGGCTTATTATGCGAAGGATTATCTGCTCGCTCTCGGCAGGAACGGATGGTTGAGCGGCGTTCACAAGTCACAGGTGGAGCTGCAGCTGGGCGGAGCGAGGCTCGTCGAGGAAACGGCCAGAACCTGTATGACTACCGCCTTCAATCTGTGGTGCCATCTCGCTTCCATGACCTATCTGCGGATGACGGACAACGGGTATCTGCGCGAGGAAGTGCTGCCGCTGCTGGAGGGCGGACATTGCCTCGGCGCAACCGGACTGTCGAATCCGATGAAATATTACTCCGGTCTGGAGAAGCTGCATCTGAAGGCGACCCGCACGGACGGAGGCTATCTGATCACCGGACAGCTGGGCGCCGTATCGAATCTTTGTGAAGATCACTGGTTCGGGATCATCGCGCAGGCGGAGGACGATCAGCGGATCATGGCGTTTGTGCCGTGCAACGCCGACGGCCTCGAACTGATCCCCAAAGCGGAGTTTCTGGGGCTGAACGGGAGTGCCACCTATTCCTGCCGGTTTGACGGGGTCTTCATTCCTGACCGGATGATCATCGCCTCGGATGCCGACCGATTCGTGCCGCGCATCAGGCCTTATTTCGTCCTGTATCAGGTTCCGCTCGCCCTGGGCGTCATCGGCGAATCGATCCGCGGCATCGAGTATGCCCGCAACAGACAGTTCGGCTGCAACGCTTATCTGCGCGTCCAGGCGGATGAGCTGGAGCAGGAGTTCAGGGAGCTTCGCGAGCGGTTCTATCAGCTGGCGGGTTCTCCTGATCTGGCGGATCGGGTGAAGGAGCTGCTGCGGGTCAGGCTGGACGCTGCCTACCTGGCGCTGAAGGCGGTCCAGACCTGCATGCTGCATCAGGGAGGAGCCGCGTATCTCAGGTACAGCGATGCTTCGCGGAGACTGAGAGAGGCGTACTTCTTCGCCAATCTGACCCCGACGGTCAAGCACCTGGAGAAGCTGCTGAGCACATGAGAGAGATCATGGACTGGCGTACACTCGGGATAGCCCTGCCCCGCAGGGAAATCACGGGTGTTTTATTTTTGGCTGTGTTTCAATCGGTTGTTGCTGATGACACGGATGACCTGACGCTAACGGAACGTGGGATCCTGTCGGCCCTTCGGCGTCTGAACCCGATGTGATATCATGGAAGAGATAGAAGGAGGATGATAGGAATGAAGATCGGATTTGTTGGCACGGGGGTCATGGGAAGAAGCATGGCGCGCAACCTGATGGCCGCGGGCCATGAGTTGCA
>Ga0310834_101459_pt1 | contig 14257 bp, 9 predicted proteins | sample SM_ome_2_FD_201314 | JGI IMG/M metagenome (GOLD analysis project Ga0310834, IMG submission 201314) | Sorghum-adapted microbial communities enriched on stacked mutant (SM) sorghum from Joint BioEnergy Institute, Emeryville, California... ... | reverse complement strand
TCCCGCCCGCGCGAGGAAAGGGGCTTTCATCGTTGGCCAACGAGTTCATTGTCATCAAGGGCGCGCGCGCCCATAACCTGAAAAATATCGACGTATCGATCCCCCGAGACAAGTTCGTCGTGCTCACCGGCTTGTCGGGATCGGGCAAATCGTCGCTCGCATTCGATACGATCTATGCCGAAGGACAGCGCCGTTATGTGGAGTCGCTGTCCGCTTACGCGCGGCAATTTCTCGGCCAGATGGACAAGCCGGACGTGGACTCCATCGAGGGGTTGTCTCCGGCGATCTCCATCGATCAGAAGACGACGAGCCGCAATCCGCGTTCGACCGTCGGGACCGTCACGGAGATCTACGATTACTTGCGCTTGCTGTACGCCCGGATCGGCAAGCCGCATTGCCCGGAGCACGGCGTGGAGATCTCTTCGCAGACCGTCGAGCAGATGGTGGACCGGCTGATGGAATATCCGGAGCGGACGCGCCTGCAGATTCTCGCTCCCGTCGTATCCGGACGCAAGGGCGAACATGCCAAGCTGCTGGCCGACATCCAGAAGCAGGGCTTCGTCCGGGTGCGCGTCAACGGCGAAATTCGGGATCTCTCCGAGAAGATCGAACTGGAGAAGAACAAGAAGCATTCGATCGAGGTCGTCGTCGACCGGATCGTGGTGAAGGAGGACGTCGCGGCCCGGCTGGCGGACTCGCTGGAGACGGCTCTGAAGCTGTCCGACGGGCAAGTGATCGTGGACGTGATGGACAAGGAGGAACTGCTGTTCAACGCCAAGCTCGCTTGTCCGATCTGCGGCTTCTCCATGGAGGAACTGGCGCCCCGAATGTTCTCGTTTAACTCGCCGTTCGGCGCCTGTCCGGAGTGCGACGGCCTCGGCGCGAAGATGATCATTGATCCGGAATTGCTCGTGCCCGACCGCTCCAAGAGCATCGAAGAAGGCGCATTCGAGGCATGGGCGGGAAGCACGTCCAACTACTACCCGCAGTTTCTGGCCGCCGTCTGCGCGCATTACGGTATCCGCACCGACGTGCCGGTATCGGAGCTGACCGAGCAACAGCTGAACATTCTCCTGTACGGCACCGGGGGAGAGCGGATCCGGTTCCGTTACGAGAACGAATTCGGCCATACGCGGGACGCGCAGGTTCCGTTCGAAGGCATCGTCCACAATCTGGAGCGCCGCTACCGGGAGACCGCCTCTGAAGGCATCCGCGAATTCATCGAAGGGTATATGAGCGCCCGGCCTTGCGGAATGTGCCATGGCCATCGCTTGAAGAAGGAAGTGCTGGCCGTCACGGTCGGCGGACGGAACATCGCGGACGTGACATCTCTGTCAATCGGGGACGCGCGCACCTTCTTCGAAGGATTGACCCTGAACGACAAGGAGAAGGCGATCGCCAACCTGATCCTGAAAGAGATCAACAACCGTCTCGGCTTCCTGGTCAACGTCGGCCTGAACTATCTCACCTTGTCGCGGGCGGCCGGGACGCTCTCCGGCGGGGAAGCGCAGCGGATTCGCCTGGCGACGCAGATCGGCTCCAGCCTCATGGGCGTGCTCTACATTCTCGACGAACCGAGCATCGGGCTGCACCAACGGGACAACGATCGGCTGATCCGGACGCTCGAGCAGATGCGGGATCTCGGCAATACGCTGATCGTCGTCGAACATGACGAAGATACGATGCTGGCGGCGGACCATATTATCGACATCGGTCCGGGCGCCGGCATTCACGGAGGCCGGGTCATCGCGCAAGGCACGCCGCAGGAAGTGATGGCGGACGAGAACTCGCTGACCGGCGCTTACTTGAGCGGACGCAAATTCATCCCCGTGCCGCTGCAGCGCCGCAAGCCGAACGGCAAGTGGCTGGAAGTGAAGGGCGCTCGCGAGAACAACCTGAAGAACCTGAACGCCCGAATTCCGCTCGGTGTGTTCACCGCCGTTACCGGCGTGTCCGGCTCCGGCAAGTCGACGCTCGTGAACGAGATTGTATACAAGACGCTGGCCCGCGACCTGAACAAGGCGAAAGTGCGCCCCGGCGAATACAAGGAGATGCTCGGTCTGGAGCATCTGGACAAGGTCATCGACATCGACCAGTCCCCGATCGGCCGCACGCCCCGCTCCAACCCGGCGACATACACCGGCGTGTTCGACGATATTCGCGGCGTGTTCGAGATGACGAACGAGGCGAAAGTCCGCGGCTACAAGAAAGGACGCTTCAGCTTCAACGTCAAGGGCGGACGCTGCGAAGCCTGCAAGGGCGACGGGATCATCAAGATCGAGATGCACTTCCTGCCGGACGTCTATGTGCCCTGCGACGTCTGCAAGGGCAAACGCTACAATCGCGAGACGCTGGAGGTCAAGTACAAGGGCAAAAATATTTCGGAAGTGCTGGACATGACGATCGAGGATGCGACGGAGTTCTTCTCGAACATTCCCCGCATTCACCGCAAAATCCAGACGCTCATGGACGTCGGTCTCGGCTACATGACCCTGGGCCAGCCGGCCACGACGCTGTCGGGCGGAGAAGCCCAGCGCGTGAAGCTGGCAGCCGAGCTGTACCGCCGCAGCACGGGCAAGACGCTGTACATTCTCGACGAACCGACCACCGGCCTGCACGTGCACGATATCGACCGGCTGCTGCAAGTGCTGCACCGCTTGGTCGATTCGGGCGAGACGGTGCTCGTCATCGAGCATAACCTGGACGTGATCAAGACGGCCGACTATATCATCGACCTCGGTCCCGAAGGCGGCAGCGGCGGAGGCACGATCATCGCCACCGGCACGCCCGAAGAAGTGGCCCGGAACCCGAAATCGTACACCGGCAAGTACCTGGCGCCGATTCTGGAACGCGACCGCGCCCGCACCGAAGCTGCGTTGGCGAAAGCATGATCTGTCCGCTAGCTTTTGCTTCTCCTCGACGCCTCCGCTATGGAGGTGTCTTTATTTCATCGGCGTTGCGTTCATGCGAGGCTGTCGGAGTCGGACAGATGCGGTGGCGGCACGTGAAAGGGACAGGAAGGCGATGAATGCGGTGCAATCGGAATCGAACCGCGAGTATCGGAAGGAGATCGAGGATGTCCGTGCGGGATGAACGAGAACGCGCTCTCTGGGCGGAAGAAATCGCCGGCGCTATGAAGCGTCTCTTCCATATGACCATTGCGAATGCGGAGGTCATCGATCAGGGATGGCTGAACGTCAAATGGCGAATGGAGACGGACCTCGGCCCTGTGTTCGTCAAATTCTACCATCCGGACCGTTACCGACTGGATCAACGACCGGACAGAAGAGCCGAGATGGAATGGACGCTTCGGTTGCAGCACGGATTGAGCGAAGCGGGCGTACCGTGCCCCGAAGTCTATTCGCGCGATGGGAGGTTCATCCACAAGACGCCGGGCGGCCTCTGGTTCGCGGTGACGGAATGGGTGGAAGGACGGACGGCTCCGGCTGGCCGGATGACCAACGCCCAGATGTACGAGCTTGGGAAGGCGGCGGGCCGAATGCACGCCTGGCTGCGCTCCGTTCCTCGTCCGGACCGGACGGACTGGACGCCGGACCCGGAAGCGTATTGGCGCGAATGGGAGGGGAACCGGCACAAGGCCGAGGCGGCGGGAGACGAGACGGTGCTCGGATGGCTCGCGAGGTCGAAGGAACTCGTGCAATCCCTGGACTTCGGCCAGTTCGCAGCCTGTCCGGCCGGCTGGCTTCATTGGGATCTGTGGGTGGATAACATTGTGCTGCAAGGCGACCGTGTAGCGGGCATCGTCGACTTCGACCGGATGGCGTTCGCCTATCCGGGGATTGACGTTGCGCGCGCGCTTCTGTCCGGCGCTTTGCAGGACGGGCATTTGCGCTTGGATGCGGTTCGATCGTTTCTCGAGGGATACCTTCTTCATTCTGGGATGTCTCAAGGCTTGCTCGCCTTGTCGATTCGGATGCTCTACCTGATCGAGTCGAACTGGTGGCTGCGGACGGAAGTTCGCCGCGACAGCGGGCTGCGCAAGCTGCTGGGACGATTCGTTGAGGAAATGCACTGGATCGAAGATCATTGGGCACAGTTGCCCGAGCTGCTGGAAGGGGCTTAAACCAGGGAGGGGACGAGATGCGTCTGCCGGAGTCGTTCACACGCACGGTCCGATCGGTGCACGGAGAGAGGGGAGAGGCATGGCTCCGCGGCCTGCCGAACCTGATTCACGAATGCGAATCGCGGTGGTCGTTCCAGACGGGAGAGCCGTACCCGCTCTCGTTCCAGTTCGCCGCTCCGGTCCGGTTCGCAGATGGGACGGAGGCGGTGTTGAAGCTGGGCGTGCCGCATCGGGAGTTCACCTCGGAAGCCGCGGCGCTTCGGCACTATGACGGAATCGGCGCGATCCGAGTCTTGGAAGCATTGCCCGAGGAAGGCATCCTGTTGCTGGAGAAGGCGGATCCGGGGCGTTCGCTGCATTCCGTTCCCGAGGAAGAGGCGATTCGGACGGCGGGAGCTTTGATGGTCAAGCTGCATCGTCGTCCGGTGTCCGGGATTGTGGATCCTTATCCTGCCGTTGAACAGTGGTTTCGCGGGTTGGGGAGGCTCCGGGAGCGGTTCGGGGGCGGGACGGGGCCCATCCCCGAAGACTTGGCCGCCAAGGCGGAGCAGCGGCTGGCCGAGCTCCTGCGAACGGCGGGTCCGCCTGTGCTGCTGCACGGAGACTTGCATCACGGCAACATCCTGTCGGCCCGGAGGGAACCCTGGCTGGCGATCGATCCGAAAGGCGTCATTGGCGAAGCAGCATACGAACCTTGCGCTTATCTCATGAACGAGATCGATCCCGCGGATCCCCGGGGCCAGACGCTTAGGCGCGCCGAGCGGTTCGCGGAGGCGCTGGGAGCGGACTCGGACCGCATTCTGCGCTGGGCGTTCTGCCATGCGGTGCTATCCGCTTGGTGGTGCATCGAAGACGGCGTCGGCCGGGCGGATCGTCAAGTGGAACTGGCCCGCCATCTGGATGCGGTCATTCGGTAGGCGGCGGCCGGAACGGGACCGAATGCGATCAGTATGTTCTCAAGAACCTGAGGCCAAGGCCGGTCGCGCAATCTCCCGAATCCGTCTCAACGTTCCAGGTCCGCCGGCGGTTCCGGGCTCCGGGCCTTCGGATCGGCCTGGTAGGCAATCAGGGTGACCGGATGTCCGCACAGGTTGGAGATTTCCCGCTCCGCTTGGCGGATCGCGTTCACGGCGTCCGGCTTCAACTCGGCGAAACCATAATCTCCGCGGTTCATTGGGGCAGCTTCTCCACGATTTTCTTCTGCAGTGCAAGCACCTTCTGCTGATAGCCGATGATCTCCCGCTTCTTGGCGATGATCGTCTGCATGTCGGCTTTGGCGGCCTCCCATTGCTTCGACGAGGCGTGTTGGCGGAAGTGCTCCCAGGCGTCGTGCTTCTGCTCGCTCAAGCTGCGGATGGATTGCCGGGCCGATTTCAATTCGATCAGCCAGTTCTGGACCTGGCTCTTGAACGTCTCGCGCTGGTCGTCGGTCATCTTCTCGCGGGCGGACCGCATCGCCATCCGCTGCTGCTTGAACTGCTCGAACAGCGCCTTCTGCTGTTCTTTCAGCTGGTCCAGTGTCTTCTTGTACGCCTGCACGTCGGCCGGATAAGCCGACCAATCTATTCTCGGATGCTGCTCCAGGCGATGATGTCGTTCTTCGCCCGGGTGGCCGGGGTGTCCGGCTTGCGCCATCGCGGGAGCCGACAGAAGCAGGCTCAGGCAAGCCAGAGCGGCCAGCGTTTTGCTGCGCATTCGTATTCCTCCCAGTTGTTGGATTCCTCTTTAGTATGGGATTTTCGCCCGGCTTTAAACCGCTGGTGCTTGTCCGGCCATCCCCGGCTCCTTCCGATGGCGTTCATAAGAGCTGGCGATTCAGGAAAATGTACGATGTGTGACAAAGTTGTTACGGCGGCAAGTTCGGACTTGCAAGCCGGGCAGGCAAAAGCTAACATATATAAAGATGGAAAGGTATGAGATTAAAGGAGGGCCCACCAATGTTTTTGGCGGAGCAGGCGGAGGCATCGTCCAGCACTTTCCAGACGTTCGACATCTTCATGGTGCTGTTCACGATCTTGATCGCCATCGGCTTGGTGAGACTGCTGCTGGCGCGGCCTCGCAAAAATTTGTTTGCCATCGGGTTTGCCATCGTCGCGCTGGTCATCTTCCTGGTCGCGGACTACAAGATGGTCAGCGGCTGGTAACGAACGGAATACCGCAATCGAAACGGGCCCGGGAGCCGAGACGCTCTCCGGCCTGTTTTTTGTTCATCCCGGTTCCGGCCCCGGCGTACGGCTGCGGTCCATGCTGTCCATGGCTCCATGCGTTGCCGTCTGGTATACTGAATGGGAACAATGCCGCGAGAAGCGGCTTTTGGAGGTTATCCAATGACGGACATGGCCGCGAAGCGGCGTGAAGATATCGAATTGCTGGCGCCGGCGGGGGATTGGGAATGCCTGCGGGCCGCGGTGGCGAACGGGGCGGACGCGGTGTATTTCGGCGCGGAGAAGTTCAACGCCCGGGCGCGCGCCCGCAACTTCCGGACGGACGAGCTTCCGGACATCATGCGGTTTCTGCATCGCTACGGGGTGAAAGGGTTCCTGACGTTCAACATCCTCGTGTTCGAGGAGGAACTGCCGGATGCCCGGGAGCTGATCGAAGCCTGCATCGACGCCGGCGTGGACGCCGTGATCGTGCAAGATCTCGGGCTGGTGAAGCTGATCCGCGAGATTTCGCCGGATTTTCCGATCCATGGGTCGACGCAGATGACGATCACCTCCCCGGAGGCGGTGGAATTCGTCAAGCCGTGGGATCTGGAACGGGTCGTGCTCGGCAGGGAGAACAACCTGAAGCAGATCCGCCAGATCGGCGAGCAGGCGAAGCTGCCGATGGAGGTATTCGTGCACGGCGCTCTGTGCGTCTCGTATTCGGGCCAGTGCCTGACGTCCGAGATGTGGGGCGGCCGCTCGGCGAACCGGGGCGAATGCGCGCAGGCTTGCCGGCTGCCCTACGACCTGATCGTGGACGGCGTGCGGAAGCCGATGGGCGACGTGGCCTATTTGCTGTCCCCGAAAGACTTGGCCGCGGTGGACCTCGTGCCGGAGCTGATCGAAGCGGGCGTCACCTCCTTCAAGATCGAAGGGCGTCTGAAAAGCCCGGAGTACGTGGCCAACGTCGTCAGCAAGTATCGGAAGGCGATTGACCAATATTTCGCCGGCGACCGCACGGACCCGAGCCCGGAAGAGATGCGCGAGCTGCAGCAGAGCTTCTCCCGCGGCTTTACGCACGGCTTCCTCGAAGGGACCAACAACAAACAGCTTGTGGAAGGAACGTTCCCGAAAAGCCGGGGCGTCTACCTCGGGCGGGTGGAGAAGGTGCTGCGGGATGCGGTGGTATGCGTCCTGGAAGCGCCGCTCAAGCGCGGCGACGGCATCGTATTCGACGCGGGCGACCCGACGAAGAAGGAGGAAGGCGGGCGTGTCTACGACCTTCGCCGCTCCGGCGCGAAGCTGGAAGGAGAAGCGCCGCAGGGCTCGCGGATCGAGATCGTCTGCGGCCGAAGCGACGTGGACTTGGGCCGGGTGCGGGAAGGCCACCGGATCTGGAAGACGAGCGATCCGGCGCTGGACCGCCGCCTCCGCGGCACGTTCGAGACCGACAAGCCGTACCGTACGTTCGGCGCGGCGGTGTCCGTCTTCGGCCAGGAAGGCGCCCCCCTGCGGACGATCTGGACCGATCTCCGTCAAGGAACGACGGTGGCCGTGGAATCGGAACTTCCGCTTGAGCGGGCGGAGAAGCGTCCGCTCGGGCGCAAGGTGCTGGAGGAGCAGCTGGGCCGCTTGGGCGGCACGTTGTTCCATCTGGAGAAGCTGGAAGTATCGCTGGTCGGCGACGTCATCTTGCCGATGCGCGAGCTCAACCGGATGCGGCGCGAAGCGGCCCAGCAGCTGGAGCGCCTGCGGGAGCAGCCGCCGGTCTGCGTGAAGCGCGAGGTGGACGTGTACGCCGACGCCGCCCGGCCGGGTACGGACAGCGGCGGTCTTGAGGCTTCCCAGGCGGATGCGAAGCTGACGGTGCTGTGCCGAAGTCTTGAGCAGGTTCGGGCGGCCGCGGAGACGGATGCGGCGCTCATCTACGCCGATTTCGAGTTCATCAAGCAGTTCCCGGACGCGATCGCGATCTGCCGGGAAGCGGGCAAGCCGATCGCGCTCGCGACGCCGCGCATCCATATGCCCGGGGAGAACGGCTATCACCGCAACATTCTGAAATTGCAGCCGGACGCCGTGCTCGTGCGCAACACGGGAGCGCTCTATTACTACCTGCAGGAACGCATGCGGAATCCGGACGGCGACCATCCGAAGCTGATCGGGGATTTCTCGCTGAACGTCGCCAATCACAAGACCGTGAACCTGTTCCGGGAAGCCGGTCTGGACCGGATTACGCCGTCGTATGATCTCAACGTGCAGCAGATGGTCGACCTGCTCGAACGGACGGACGCGTCGCGGCTGGAGGTGGTCATCCACCAGCATCTGCCGATGTTCCATACCGAGCATTGCGTGTATTGCACGTTCCTGAGCGAAGGCACCGATTATACGAACTGCGGACGCCCTTGCGAGCAGCACCGCGCTTCCCTGCAGGACCGGATCGGCATGTCCCACCCGGTGCGGGTGGACGAAGGCTGCCGCAATACGGTCTATAATGCGATCGAGCAGTCGGGCTCGGAATATTTGAGCACGTTCCTGGCGCTCGGCGTGCGCTCGTTCCGCGTTGAATTTCTGGAGGAGAATGCCGCGAAAGTGAGGGAAGTTCTCGCGCTGTACCGCTCCGCGATCGAGGGCCGGATCGGAGGGCCGGAGGTGTGGCGCAAGCTGAAGGCCATCAACCAGCTTGGCGTCACGCGCGGTCAGTTGGTCAAGAAATAATTTTCGGCAACGGCTGAAACGGACGATAGTGGGGACCATGAGCCATGTTGGTCGTTCGGCAGCCGACAAGGAGGACTTGGACGTCCGATGAGGATACGCAAGGCAATCATTCCCGCGGCCGGGCTCGGGACGCGATTCCTGCCCGCGACGAAAGCCATGCCCAAGGAGATGCTCCCGATTATCGACAAGCCCGGCATCCAGTTCATCGTGGAAGAAGCGGTGGCATCGGGAATTGAAGATATCCTGATCGTCACGGGCAAAGGCAAGCGGGCGATCGAAGACCATTTCGACAGCTATTACGAATTGGAGCAAATTTTGGGGCGGAACGGCAAGCTTGATCTGCTCTCCGAAGTCCGCAAAGCGTCGGAACTCATGGACATCCACTATATCCGGCAGAAAGAGCCGAAGGGCCTCGGACATGCGATCTGGTGCGCGCGCAAATTCATCGGCAGCGAGCCGTTCGCGGTGCTGCTCGGGGACGACATCGTCCAGGCGGAAGTGCCGTGCCTGAAGCAGATGATGGACGTGTTCGAGCAGGTGCAATGTTCCGTGCTCGCGGTGAAAGAGGTGCCGAGCGGCGAGGTCTCCCGATACGGCATCGTGGATCCGGAGCCGGACGCATATGCCGGGGACCGCTTGATGAAGGTGCGGGGGCTGGTGGAGAAGCCGGCGCCGGAAACCGCTCCGTCCAACACGGCGATCATGGGCCGCTACATCCTGACTCCGGCGATCTTCGATTGGCTGGAGACGCAATCGACCGGAGCGGGCGGGGAGATTCAGTTGACGGACGCTCTGTCGCGCTTGCTGCGGGACGAGCCGGTGTACGCCTACCATTTCGAAGGCAAGCGTTACGATACCGGCGACAAACTGGGCTATTTCAAGACGATCGTCGACTTTGCGCTCGAGCGCCCGGATCTGAAGGACGAAGTGCGAAGCTATCTCGAGGCGAAGCTGCGGGAGAACCGGACATTGCAGGAACAGTCGCCGCGCGGCTAGGTCGTGCGGGGCGCATGAGCGGGGAGTCCAGGGTCCGAGATCGGGCGAGATTCCGGGTCGGGCGACCGGCGCCCCGTTGTCTGGCAATGATTGGTTGACCAATTCGGATCATCCGCTGCATCTCACCGAACGTGAATGTCTAATGGTGTATCTCGAATGGTGTATCTCGAATGGTGTATCTCGAATGGTGTATCTCAGTCGTGCACCATATTTGCGTGCCATCGTCGCGCATCTTCAGTCGCGTGTAGCACACGCCGCATGTTCCCTCTTCCCGGAGGCGGGCGGCGTATTTTATTTTCAAGATGAGATCATCGAAGACGCCGGAGTTCGAGCGGGAAATCGAGAAGTTGGCGGCGCGGCAGCAAGCCGGGAGTAAAATCGGAGGACTTCGGAACATGTGGTGCCAAAGTGCACTTGGGAGAAGTAAAATCGGAGGATTTCGGGGCATGTGGTGCCAAAGTGCACCTCATGTTCGGACATTTCTGGCTTTAACTTGTTTTCAGCCTGAATCGAGTGTATTTTGGCACCAGGTTTCTGAAATTTGAGCTTTTCGTCGTTGTTGAAGTGCATTTTGGCACCTCATTGCTTCCGTTCGCTTGCTTGTGCGGATGAGCACCATCGGGTCATTTGCTGAAATTCGTCCGCCCCCGCGACCAATACGGTGCACCGCCACGTTCAGTGCGTTCAAGGGCGCGGGACATGCTGTAAGGCGCGCGAACAACATGGTTGTCCCGCATTGTTTCGGCTGCGGAGGTGGGGTGCCGGTGCCAGGAGGGGGTACGCACATTTCCGAAAAACGGTGCTGTTCAAGCCCGGAAGTGCGCGGGGCGTGCCAGTCGCCGGCTCGAAGTATCGCGGCGAGTTCCAAGACCGCCCGGAGAATTCCGTCCATCGATCTGCCGCGAATCCGCATGCCGCCGCGAATCCTTCCGCTGTTCCGCCAGCGTGCCGTCGGCACCCAGCCAATCCCCACATACCGCCGCGAATCCGCATGCCGCCGCGAATCCTTCCGCTGTTCCGCCAGCGTGCCGTTGGCACCCGGCAAATTCCCCCGTGCTGCCGCGAATCCGCATGCCGCCGCGAATCCTTCCGTTGTTCCGCCAGCGTGCCGTCGGCACTCAGCCAATCCCCCCATGCTGCCGCGAATCCGCATGCCGCCGCGAGCCCTTCCGCTGTTCCGCCAGCGTGCCGTCGGCACCCGGCAAATCCCCCCCATACCGCCGCGAACCCATGCTGAAGCGGGCTGTCCGGTCAGCCGTTTCGGCGTCCGTTCTCTTGGAAGAGCCGCTGAATTCCTGTAAACTAGGGGTAAACGACACGACAACAAAGGTAGACATTCCACCTACCGGGAGGTCTCATGATCCCCTCTTTCTACCGCGGCTGGAGGCACGCGTTCAAGCTCGATCCCGACCGGGAGATCGGCGACGAGGCGCTGGAGGCCGTCTGTCTCTCCGGCACGGACGCGATCTTGGTCGGCGGTTCGAGCGGCCTCACCTTCGACAACACGGTGGAGCTGCTCGCAAGGATTCGCCGGTACGAGGTGCCGTGCGCGCTTGAGCTGTCTGACGCGGCGATCGGCGTCCCCGGCTTCGACGGCTACTTCATTCCGATGGTGATCAACAGCCGCCGGCGGGAATGGATCGTCGGCCGCCACGTCGAAGCGTTGAAGGCGTACGGCCACTTGCTGCCATGGGATTCGGCGGTCGGCCAAGCGTACCTCGTGCTGAATCCCGATTCGACCGTGGCCCGGCTGACCGAGGCGGTCACCGAGCTGACCGCGGCTGATATTCTGGCCTATGTCCAGACCGCGGACCGACTCTGGAATGCTCCGGTGCTCTATGTGGAGTACAGCGGCGTCTTCGGCGACATGGAACTCGTTCGGCGAATTCGGGATCATCTCCGTCAGGCCCGGCTGTTCTACGGCGGCGGGATCGACACGCCGGAGAAGGCGCGGCGGGCGGCCGAAGCGGCGCATACGGTCGTGGTCGGCAACGCGGTCTATTCCGATCTGCCGGCGGCGCTGGCCACGGTAAGAGCCGTGAAGAATTCCTAGCATAAAGGAGCCAGACCATGTTCTTCGAACCAGTCTCTTCAGAAGACGGAATGGATATAGAGGCGGCCATTAACCAGCTCAACCCGAAGCAGCGCGAAGCCGCCGTCACGACGGAAGGTCCGCTGCTGATTCTGGCGGGAGCGGGCAGCGGCAAGACGCGGGTGCTCACGCACCGCATCGCTTATCTGATCGCCAAGCGCATCGCGGCGCCCTGGAGCATCCTCGCCATCACGTTCACGAACAAAGCCGCCCGCGAGATGCAGGAGCGCGTCACCCGGCTCGTCGGTCCGGGCGGCCATGACATCTGGGTCAGCACGTTCCACTCCATGTGCGTCCGCATCCTCCGTAAAGACATCGAGAGAATCGGATACGGCTCCAATTTCTCCATTCTCGACCAGACCGATCAACTGTCCGTTATCCGCAACGTCATGAAGGAGCAAAATCTCGATCCGAAGAAGTTCGATCCCAGAGCGATCCTGGCTTCGATCAGCGGCGCGAAGAACGAGCTTCTCACTCCGGACAAGTACGAGCAGCGGCAAGGAGACTATTTTCAGACGATCGTGTCCCGAGTGTACCAACAGTACCAGAGGCGGCTGAAAAGCAACAACGCGCTGGACTTCGACGACCTGATCATGCTCACCATCCAGCTGTTCCGCGACGTACCCGACGTGCTCGCCTTCTACCAGAACAAATTCCGATACCTCCACGTGGACGAATATCAGGATACGAACCACGCGCAATATGTACTTTGCCGCATGCTGGCGGAGAAGCATCACAACATCTGCGTCGTGGGCGACAGCGACCAGTCGATCTACCGCTGGCGCGGCGCGGACATTACCAACATTCTCAATTTCGAATCCGATTACCCCGAAGCCCGGACCATCCTGCTCGAACAGAATTACCGATCGACCTCCAACATTCTCGAGGCGGCGAACTCCGTCATCCAGAACAACCTTGGACGCAAAGCCAAGAACTTGTGGACCGACAAGAAAGGCGGAGACAAAATCGTCGTCTACCAAGGGGATTCGGAGCACGAGGAAGGCTACTTCGTCGCCGGGGAGATCCGCAAGAACCGGCAGAATGGACGGCGCTACGGCGACCACGCGATCCTGTACCGGACGAACGCGCAGTCCCGCGTCATCGAGGAAATTCTGATCAAATCGGAAGTTCCGTACCAGATCGTCGGCGGCATCCGATTCTACGACCGCAAGGAGATCAAGGATATTCTCGCGTACTTGCGGCTCATCGCCAACCCGGACGACGACATCAGCCTGCTCAGGATCGTCAACGAGCCCAAGCGCGGCATCGGCGACACGACGATGGACAAGCTGCAGGCCGAGGCGCAGCGGTATGGAATCTCGATTTTCCGGCTGTTGGACGAGAGCTTGCACGAACTGGACATCACGTCCAGGGCCCGAACGGCGTTATACGGATTCCGTGATCTCATCCAACATCTGAGCGCCATGGTGGAGTACCTGTCGGTGACCGAACTTACGGAAAAAATGCTGGAGATGACGGAGTACCGGTTGGAGCTGCAGCGGGAGAACACGATCGAATCGGCTTCCCGGCTGGAGAATATCGACGAATTCCTGTCCGTGACGCAGGAATTCGAGAAGCGGAGCGACGACAAATCTCTCGTCGCGTTCCTCACCGATCTGGCGCTGATTGCGGACATCGATTCGATGAACGATGCCGGGGACGGCGGCGCGGGCGACGCCGTCGTCCTGATGACGATGCACAGCGCCAAAGGCCTGGAATTCCCCGTGGTGTTCATCGTCGGCATGGAGGAAGGGGTGTTTCCGGGCAGCCGGGCGTTGCTGGACAACGACGAGTTGGAAGAGGAGCGGCGCTTGGCTTACGTGGGCATCACCCGGGCCGAGGAGAAGCTGTACCTGACGTGCGCCCGGATGCGGCTGCTGTACGGGCGGACGAGCAGCAACGCCCCGTCCCGGTTCCTGGGAGAAATTCCGGATCGGCTGAAAGAAGCGGTCCTGCCGTCCGGCGGGCGAATGGGATCTTACGGCGGCTTCGCCGGCCGGCTTGGCAGCGGGCGGGGAGCGCCTCCCGCGGTCGGGTTCGGGGCGCGTCCGTCCGGCGCCCCCGGCGCACACCCGGCAGGGGCGACCGGTGGTTCGCCCGCCGCGGCGCGCCCGGCAGCCGCCCCGCAGCCGGCCGGCGGCTTGAACGGCCAGAGCCTGGCCGCCGGCGACAAGGTGCAGCACGCCAAGTGGGGCGTGGGCACCGTCGTCTCCGTGAGAGGAA
>Ga0310834_101451_pt1 | contig 14294 bp, 12 predicted proteins | sample SM_ome_2_FD_201314 | JGI IMG/M metagenome (GOLD analysis project Ga0310834, IMG submission 201314) | Sorghum-adapted microbial communities enriched on stacked mutant (SM) sorghum from Joint BioEnergy Institute, Emeryville, California... ... | reverse complement strand
TCGAGGACCAGCTCCAGGCGGTCGAGCGCACCTCCCGGGCCCGCGGCACCGAGTACCTCGACCTGTCGCTGCTCACCGACGGCCTGCGCGCCGAGCGGGAGCAGGGCATCACCATCGACGTCGCCTACCGCTACTTCGCCACCCCGCGGCGGAAGTTCATCATCGCCGACACCCCCGGGCACATCCAGTACACCCGGAACATGGTGACCGGCGCGTCCACCGCGGACCTCGCGATCATCCTCATCGACGCGCGCAAGGGCGTGCTCGAGCAGTCCCGGCGGCACGCGTTCATCGCCTCGCTGCTGCGGGTGCCGCACCTGGTGCTCGCGGTGAACAAGATGGACCTCGTCGACTACTCGCAGGAGCGGTTCGAACAGATCCGCGAGGAGTTCACCGCGTTCGCCAGCAAGCTGAACGTCACCGACCTCACGTTCATCCCGATCTCCGCGCTGCACGGCGACAACGTGGTCTCCCGGTCGGAGAACATGCCCTGGTACCAGGGCTCCTCGCTGCTGCACCACCTGGAGAACGTGCACATCGCCTCCGACCGCAACCTCGTCGACGTGCGGTTCCCGGTGCAGTACGTGATCCGGCCGCAGAAGGCGACCGACCCGCGGTTCCACGACTACCGCGGGTACGCCGGCCAGGTCGCGGGCGGCGTGCTCAAGCCCGGCGACGAGGTGCTGCACCTGCCGTCCGGGCTCACCACCCGGATCGCCGCGATCGACACCTACGACGGGCCGGTGCAGGAGGCGTTCCCGCCGATGTCGGTCACCCTCCGGCTGGAGGACGACATCGACATCTCCCGGGGCGACATGATCTGCCGCCCGCACAACCAGCCGACCGTCACCCAGGAGCTCGACGCGATGGTCTGCTGGATGTCCGACACGACCAAGCTCACCCCGCGGGCGAAGTTCACCATCAAGCACACCACGCGCACCGCGCGGGTGCTCGTGCGCGACGTCCAGTACCGGCTCAACATCAACACGCTGCACCGCGAGGAGTCGGTCGGCGCCCTCGGGCTCAACGAGATCGGCCGGGTGACGTTCCGGGTCACCCAGCCGCTGTTCGTCGACGAGTACGCGCGCAACCGGGCCACCGGCGGCTTCATCCTCATCGACGAGGCCACCAACGCCACGGTCGGCGCCGGGATGATCGTCGACGCCCGCTGACCACCCGACGCCCGCCGGCGCCGGTCCTCGTCCGGCCGCGCCGGCGGGCCGTACGGCCCGCCGGGGACGGGCGCACGGCAAGCGCGGGTAGATCTTTGACCTTTCCTAGAGTTTTCGGTTACCGTTAGCGATAGCTTCGGCACGGTCCGTAGCGATAAGTAGGAGACCGTGCCTGTGAGTCATCGCGTCATCTATGTCGGCGGGCTGGGCCGGAGCGGCACCACCCTGCTGGAACGCCTGCTGGGCGAGCTCCCGGGCGTCGTCGCGCTCGGCGAGGTCGTCCACCTCTGGGCACGCGGGATCGACCGGGACGAGCCGTGCGGCTGTGGCCTGCCGTTCTTACGTTGCCCATTCTGGCGGCGGGTCGGCGAGCGCGCGTTCGGCGGCTGGAGCCCCGAGCTCGCCCGGCGTGTCCTCGCCCTGCGCCGCCGGGTCGACCGCACCCGGCGCATCCCCGTTCTCGCCCGGCGAACCACCCGGCCGGGCCGTACCCCCCGTCCCGGAAGCGCGCCCCCGGCACGACGCCCGGACCGGCTGCGCGAGTACGCCGAGGCGTACCGGCGGCTCTACCGGGCGGCCGGTGAGGTCACCGGCGCCGAGGTGATCGTCGATTCCAGCAAGCACGCCTCGCTCGCGTTCTGCCTGGCGAGCGCGGGCGAGCCGGTGAGCGTGGTGCACATGGTCCGCGACGCCCGGGCCGTGGCGCACTCGTGGAGCAGGTGGGTGCCGCGCCCCGCGGCGACCGCGGTGCACTGGCTCGCCCAGAACCTCGCCTTCCACCTGCTCGCCCGCCGCGGCGTGCCGGTGACCCGGGTGCGGTACGAGGACCTCGTCGACGCGCCCCGCCAGACGCTCGGCCGGCTCGCCCGCCGCCTCGGCCTGCCCGCGGCGCAGCCGTCCTTCCTCGCCGACGACGCGGCCGTGCTCTCGGTCGGGCACACCGTGTCCGGCAACCCCATGCGGTTCGCGGTCGGCACGGTGCCGCTGCGCCGCGACGACGCCTGGCGCACCGGCATGGCGCGGCGGGACCGCTGGCTGGTCACCGCGCTCACCTGGCCGCTGCTGCTGCGGTACGGCTACCGCCTCGCCGGGCAGGGGGCGTCGGCATGAGCGGCCCGTCGGTGGGCGTGGTCATCCCCACCCGGGGGGATCGGCCCGCCCTGCTCCGCGCCGCGCTCGCCGCCGTGCTCGCCCAGCGCCACCCGGGCCGCCTCGAGGTCGTGATCGTCGCCGACGGCTGCGACGTGGGCGCGGTGCGCCGCCAGGTGGCGGACCTCGCCGCGGACGGGCCGCGCCGGGTGCGGGTGCTCGCCAACCCCGGCGGCCCGCACCTCGCCCGGGCGCGCAACGCCGGGATCGCCGCGCTCGACACCGAGTGGACCGCGTTCTGCGACGACGACGACGTCTGGCTGCCGGGCCGGCTCGCCGCCCAGCTCGCCGCGCTGCGCGCCGAGCCCGGCGCGGACTTCGCCAGCTGCGCGATCGAGGTGGAGTACGGCGGGCGGCGCATCCCCCGGCTCGCCGGCACCGACCGGATCGGCCCGGAGCACCTGGTGCGCTCCCGCATGGTCATGGTGCACTCCTCGACCTTCCTGTTCCGCGGCTACCGGGTGGACGAGGACGCCCCCGGCGGCCAGAACGAGGACTGGGACCTCGCATTGCGCGCGGCCAAGCGGCGGCCGATCGTGCACGTGGACCGGCCGCTGGTGCGGGTCCGCTGGGGCCTGTCGCACTACGCCACGCACTGGGCGGGCCGCATCGCGGGCCTGGAGTGGATGCTCGACCGGCACCCCGAGCTGGTCGCCGACCGCCGCGGCGCGGCCCGCGTGTACGGCCAGCTCGCCTTCCACCACGCGGCGCTCGGCAACCGCCGGGCCGCGGCCCGCTGGGCCCGGCGCGCGCTCGGCCGCCGGTGGGCGGAGCCGCGGGCGCCGCTCGCGCTCGCGGTCGCGGGCGGCCTGCTCTCGCCGCGGTTCGTGCTCGGCCTGCTGCACGCCCGGGGGCACGGCATCTGATGGGGGCCTGGGTGCGCAAGGCGAAGACCCGGACCCGGCGGGTCCGGGTCGGGCCGATCTCGGTGAACCCGATGACCGAGGTCGAGGTGGTCGACCACGTGGTCGCGGCGCTCAAGCGCGGCGAGGGCGGGCGGATCGTCACGCCCAACGTCGACATCTGCCGGGCCGCCTCCCGGGACCCGGAGATCCGGGCGCTGGTGGAGCACGCCGACCTCGCGGTCGCCGACGGCATGCCGGTGGTGTGGGCGGCGCGGCTGCTCGGCACCCGGCTGCCGGGCCGGATCACCGGGGCCGACCTGATCTGGTCGCTGTCGGAGGCCGCGGCGTTCTACCGCTTCCCGATCTACCTGCTCGGCGGCCCGCCCGGGGCGCCGGAGCGGGCCGCCTGCGCGCTCGTCGACCGCTACCCCGGGCTGATCGTCAGCGGCTGGCGCAGCCCGCCGTACGGGTTCGAGCACGAGCCGGGGGAGGTCGCGGCGATCCGGTCGGCCCTGGTCCGGGCGAACCCGCGGATCGTGTTCGTCGGGCTCGGCTTCCCGCGGCAGGAGCGCCTCATCGAGACGCTGCGCGAGGAGCTGCCCGCCGCGTGGTTCGTCGGCTGCGGCGCCGCGATCGCGTTCGCGGCCGGGGCCGTGCCGCGCGCCCCGCGCTGGATGCGGCAGGCCGGGCTGGAGTGGCTGTTCCGGCTCGCGAGCGAGCCCGGACGGCTGGCCCGGCGCTACCTTGTCGACGACCTGCCGTACGCGCTGCGGCTGTTGACGGTCTGCGCACTCAAACGCCTGTTCTCGTGACCAGATCCCCGTCGGAAAAGTCGTCAGGCACTACCATCGCGGATGGGATGGACGAATGCGATCGTCGGCAGTTGCCGCCGGAGCTGCGGCTGCTGTTCGCTGATGACGGCGTGGGCCGGGTGCTGCCCACCGACCTCCCCGAGGGGGCGGTGGTGTGGCCGGACCCGAGTTTCGCACGCTTTCCTTCGCGTTCGCCTTCGCGGCCCGCGTTCTGGCTGAGCGACGAGCCGGTGAGCGGGGAGCTCTGGGCGAAGCTGCGGGCCGCCCACCCCGAGTCCGGCCTGTGGCCGCTCCTGCTCGAGGACTCGGTGCAGCCGTGGTCGGCCGGCCAGATCGCCCCCGACAACCCGGCGCTCATCGACAACTTCGAGGCGGGGGCGTTCATGGCGGAGGTGTGGTCGGACTGGCTCGCCCAGGCCAGCCCCGAGCAGATCGAGGACCTGTTCCCGTTCGGCCGGGACTGCCCGGGGCTCGCCCCGCCGGGGCAGCTGCTCGCCGAACCGGACGCCGTCGCCGACTGGTACGCGTGCGTGCTCGCCGAACGCCGCCCGCTGCTCGGCCTCGCCGCCGCCGACCGGGGCGCGGACGCGCTCGTGGTGATGGGCTGGCAGGGCGCGGTCAACCACAACGAGTGGGCGGTGCCGATGGCGGCGGTGGTGCGCAGCTGGGAGGAGCGGTTCGGGGCGCGCGTGGTCGGGGTGGGGTTCAACACCCTGGAGCTGAGCGTCGCCGCCCCGCCGGTCACCCCGGAGCACGCGATCCGGGTCGCCGCGGAGCACTGGACCTTCTGCCCGGACAACATCATCCAGGGCCCGGGCAACCTGGTGGACTACAGCGAGCAGATCATCGGCAAGTACTACTGGTCGTTCTGGTGGGACTGACCCGGGCGCCGGCCGCCCGGGTCAGCCCGGCAGCCCGGTCGATCCGGTGAGCTGTGCGACCCGGGCGATCTCCTCCGGGGTGAGCCGCTCCCGGTAGGAGGTGAGGTTCGCCGCCGGGTCCATGGGGCGGAACGCGGTGCGGGACAGCCCGGTACGCCGGAACGGCCGGTCCGTGGCGGCCGGGCCGGAGCAGGCCCGGCGGATGCGCACGGCGGCCCGCTCCGACCAGGGCAGGCCGCACCACTCGTACAGCTCCCGGTAGCGGCCCACCGGGTCGCGGGCGAGGTCCTCGTACCGCACCAGCCGGATGTCGGACCGGGCCGCAGCGAGCGAGACGGCGACGTCGCGGGCGACCGTCCACAGCGTCGCCGTGGCGGCGATCGGGTCCGCGCCGTGGCCGCGCAGCCGCTCCACCACCGGGTGGTCGCGCACCAGCAGCGGCTGGCCGAGCAGCTCGTGCACGTCGACCCGCCAGCCGAGCCGCCGCCAGCTCCCGACGAACGCCACCGGGTCGCGGATGAGCACCACCGCCCGGCAGCCCAGCCGCTCGCAGAACCACGCGGTGGAGAACAGCGCGAACGGGTCGTCGAGCAGCGCCCGGCGGCCGAGCAGCCGGCCGAGCGTGAACGCCGTGCCGTACTTCGCCATCCGCGCCAGGTCGTACGGCGAGCGGTTGCGGCGCAGTTCGGCGAGGAACCGGTAGCGCAGGGCGATCGTGTCGGCGAACGCGGCGAGCCACGGCTCCTCGTTGTCGGCGCAGATGTACTGGAACCGGTGGGTCACCGTGGCGTTGAGCACGCCGGGCGACCGGCCGGGCGGGTGCTGGGGGTTGAGCGGCTCGTTGACGTAGACGAGCCCGCCGCCCGCGGCGAGCATCTTGCCCGCCCAGCTCGTGCCGCTGCGCGGCAGGCCGGTCACGAGCAGCGGCGGCCGCCCCGGCGGGGCTACCGGCGCCATGACGGGTCGGCGCCGAGCCACGGGCGCAGCCGTTCGTCCCACGGGGCGAAGTGCTCGCGCAGCGCGCGGCGCAGCCGGTCCGGCATCGGCGAGGTCCGGGGGCGGGCGTTGTGCCGGCCGAGGTGCACCTCGCCCGCGGCGGGCAGGCCGAGGAAGGCGTACAGCCGCTCGAACGCGGGCCGCGGGTCGGCGAACAGGTCGCCGCTGTCGAGCACGAGCACCCGGTCGCGGCCGAGGTGCGCGGCGAGCCGGTCGAGCTGGTCGGCGTACCGGCCGCGGGCGAGGTAGGCGTGGTGCCGGTGGGCGTGGCTGACCGCGTACGGCTCCCGCCGCAGCCGCTCCTCCTCCCCGGCGAGCCGTTCCTCCTCCAGGGCCACGGCCCGCTCGAACGACGGCTCGGTCTCGAAGCCGCGGGCCAGCTCGTGCGCGTGCGCCGACCAGGCCCGCTCCACCGGGTCGCGCACCAGCACGATCACCTTCACGCCGGGCAGGTCGCGGGCGATGCGCTCGGCGGCGAGCGGGTGGAACAGGTAGTACGGCGAGGACTCGAAGGCGAGCGGCATGCGCCCCTCGCGCCGTGCCACCCGGCGCGCGGTGGCGGCGAGCGGGAAGTGCGCCCGGTACCAGGCCGGGCCCTTGTGGTAGGCGACGTCGAAGTAGTGCACGCCCTTGCGCCACACCGCCTTCAGCACGAGCGGGTGGCGGGCGAGGGAGCGGTAGAGCGAGGTCGTGCCGCACCGCTGCGCGCCCACGATGAGGAACGACGGCAGGACGCGGTGCGCGGCGGTGGCCCGGCCCAGGGCCCAGGAGACGCCGTGCGCCGCCCGCTTCGCCGCGGTGCGCAGCAGGGCCGGGGCCGCGCCGCGGCGAGGCGGCGCGGGCGCGGTCGGGTGGGCAAGGGAGTCGGGGATCACGAAGGCACCTCCAGAAGCGGGGCAAGCCAGGCGGCAGGGGAGCCGAACGGCTCGTGGCCGTCGCGGCGATGCCGGTCGGCGAGCGTGACGAGGTAGCGGGCCGCGGTACGGCGGGCCGTGGCGGCGTCGACGCCGAACGGGGCGAGCAGCAGCGGGGCGCGCTCCAGGCACAGCCGGGCGGCCCGGGCCGGGCCCGCCCGCCGCAGTGACCGGTGGAGGAAGTGGTGGAGCGCGTCGAAGCCGAGCGGCACGCCGACCGCGAACCGCTCCCAGTCCCACACGAGCAGCCGCCCGCGCGGGCCGGGCGCGATGTTCCACGGCGCGAAGTCGCCGTGCCAGGCCCAGACGTCCGCCGCCGGGTCCGCGGTGTCCGGTGCCATGCCGTACGGCACGCCGGGCAGGGTGTCCGGCGGCAGGGCCGGCACGGTCCGGGGCAGCGTTCCGGTCGCCCTGCCCGTCGCGGTGCCGGTCGCGCCCGCGAGCGCGGCGCCCGCCGCGGCCGTGAGCGGCAGGTCAAGGGGCTCGGTCGCGGCCTCGTCCGCCGCGCCGTACCGGGGATCGGGCATCCGCCACCGGGCGTGGGCGGCGAGGCCGCCGATCTCGCGGATCGCCGCGGCGCGCAGGGCCGTGGACGGGCCGCGGCGCAGCCGGGGCACCGGCAGGGCGGACAGCACGAGCACGTCCATGCCGCGCCACAGGCCGTGGTGGAGCACCCTGGGGGCGACCACCACCTCGGTGGGCACGGTCTCGAGCATGCGCAGCACCGCGGCCTCGTGCCGGACCAGCCCGCGCACCCGGTCGGTGTCGGCGATCTTGGCGAACGCGATGCGCCGCCCCGCCTGGTACACCTCGAGCACCGGCTTGCGGTTCGCCCGCCGCGCCGGCCGTACCCGCAGCGCGACCCGCACCTCGCGGCCGAGCACCCGGCACAGGTGGGCCTCGATGCCGCCGTCGCCGACCGGCACCCGCACCGCCCGGCCGACCAGCCGGTGGTACGGCTCGCGCGGCACGAGGCGGCGCGGCACGAGCCGGTGGGGCAGCAGCGTGTACCGCCGCCAGGAGCCGCCGGGGGCGGCGGGGAAGAGCACGGCGAGGACCTGGTCGAGGTAGTCCAGCCGGATCCGGCGGTCGCTCATGCGTCCCCCCACATGAGCCGCCCGCGCCCGCCCGGGCCGTGGTCCGCGGGCCCGCCGGGGCACCCATCACCCCCGTACGGCACCGGCCGCCCGGGAGCGGGGGAGCGGGCGTCCACGCGCGGAAGCAGGCCGCCGAACGGGCGGCGGTGGCGCGCGCGGTAGGGGCCGCGCACCGGCGGGCTGTCCTGGTTGCGCCACAGCAGGGCGAACGAGATCAGGTACATGATCAGGGCCGTCACCAGCCCGTCGTAGATGAACATGTAGAACAGGGCGAGGATCATGACGAGCACTCCGGCCTGCCCGATCGGGGTGCGGTCCCGCCAGTGGCGGCGGATCGCCCCCAGGTAGAAGGCGACGTACAGGGCCGCGCCGGTGAAGCCCTGGCTGATCAGCAGCAGCCAGAGCTGGCCGTCGCTGCCGAGCGGGGGATGCGCGCACTCCCGGCACCACTGGGTCTTGCCGGTGGTGATCGACCGGTGGTTGCCGTGCGCGTTGCGGGTGTTGCCGAAGCCGATGATCGGGGAGTGCACGGCGGCGGCCACGGTCGCGGTCACCGTGAACGCGCGGATGTCGTTGCTGTGCGGGCTGTCGAGGCGCTGGCTCACGATCGTGCTGAGCGGGGAGAGCGCGAGCAGCACGGCGGCGGCCGCGACCGCGAGCAGCAGCCCGGGGCGGCGGCGTCCGCGCAGCACGACGTAGAGCACCGAGATGCCGAGCCCGATCCACAGGCCCCGGTTGAGCGAGTACACGATCGGCACCGCGGCGAGCGCGATCAGCACGCCGCACGCGATGCGCCGTGCCGTACCGCCGTAGACCCACCAGCCGACGACGAACCAGATGATGAGGATCGAGATGTTGCTGCCCCACGCGTTCGCCCACTCGAACGGCGCCTCGGGCCGCGGCGAGGCGTGGCCGAGCACCCGCTGGGTCTGCGACACCGTGGGGTGGATGAGGTTCTGCACGAACGGGTGCCCGCCGATCCAGTCGGGCAGCAGCATCTCCAGCGGCGCGGTGAACGAGAAATCCGGCGCGAGCACGCCGAGCAGCCCGCCCGCGACCGTGGTGATGAACAGCGCACCGAGCATGCGCACCAGGGTGAGCTGCGGCAGCTCGCGATGGCTGAGGTTGCCCAGGTAGAGCACGGTGATCAGCACGGACAGGTAGAGGGCGAGCCGGACCAGGTAGCCGATGACGCGGCCGGGGGAGAGCTCGCCGTACGTGCCGGGCGGCGTGGCCCCGAGCATGCACGCGGAGATCAGGTAACCGGCGAGGAGCAGCAGCCACAGCCCGAACCCCCGCGGCATGCGGATGGGGCGGCGCCGCCACAGGATCACGGCCATCGGTACGGCGAGCACGATGATCGACAGCCCGCCGAAGCCCAGGGCCCACCAGATCGGGTAGCCGACGAGCAGCGCCGCGATCGGCCAGACTGCGGGGCTCACCACGCGTGGGCGTGGGCCATGCGCGGTGCCCGGCTCTCCCGGTACACCGCCACGCCGCTGCCGACGAGCAGGCCGAGGAAGAGGCCGCTGCCCAGGTAGAGCGGCAGCCCGGGGCCGGTGGGGGAGTCCGGGGGCCGGGCCGGGCTGATCACCGTGCCCGGGGTCACCGCCACGGTGCGGAGCGCGTCGGCCTTGGCGGTGAGCGTGGCGACCTGCCGGTTCAGCAGGGTCTGCCGCCGGGTGGCGTTGAGGTACTCGGCCGAGCCCTTGGCGAGGGTGGGGAGGGAGGCGGTGACCTCGGTGAGCGCCTTGTCCGCCTCCCGGATCGCGGCCGCGACCAGCCGCTGCTGCGCGGCGAGCGTGCGGTTGGCGATGGCCTCGCGGTTGGCGAGGTAGGCGGTGGCGACCGCCTGGGCGCCGGAGGCCGCGGCGGACGGGGTCGCGGCCGAGTAGGAAACGGCGAGAATCGCGGAATTCGGCGGCACGTTTATTGTGATATTTCGCCGCACTTCGTCGATATCCCGGATGCCCAGTTTCTCCGCGGCGAGCCCGGCGACCACGGCCGACTGCGCGATCTGTGCCTCGGTGTCGAGATTGAGGTTTTCCCGCTGCCGCGGACCGAGATTGTTCGGTTGATCCTGTACGCCCGTCGGTGTCACGAGCACCTGCGCGGTCGCGGTGTACGTCTCGGGCAGCACCGCGTGCAGCACGATGCCGCCGAGCGCGCCGACGAGCACGCACACGCCGGTGAGCAGCCGGTGCCGGCCGAGCAGCGAGAGGAAGGGCGACCTGCTCATGGGGACTCGCGACCCTCTTCGGTGAGGTGGATCGGAAAAGACACCAGGCACTTTACTGGATGTTCATTCCGGGCGGCCGATGCTCGAGTGAAATGCCACGAAAATCGGCTAGGGTGGGTTTTGTCTTTCGCAGGAAAGCGTTGGAAAGTGGTAAAGTCGCCCGCGTTCCCCAGGCGTATATGAAATGCTTGCTCCGGCATCCTCGGAGGGGGCGAGATGGGACGAATGGGGGAAATGCGCGGTCCGCTGGGCGACGGGTCCAGGCCGGGCCGGATGCCCGGTTCGCGCCGGAGGGCGGCCGTGCTCGCCGCCGGGGTGGTCGCGGGGGTGTCGCTCGCGACCGGCGCGTGCGTCGCCGGGAACGCGCCGCGGGCCGAGGCGGGCGCCCCGCCCGCCACCGAGGTCATCCGCCCCCGGCACTGCAAGGCGACCGAGAAGCTCATCCCCACCTGCGGCGCCTGGTGGGGGATCGCCCCCGAGGTGTTCACCCGGCGGAGCCCGGCGGTGGTGCTGGAGCGGGCCGAGCGGCGCATGGGCCGCAAGGCGGCGATCCTGCACGTCTACCACCGCAACAGCGAGCTGTTCCCCACCCCCGAGGAGCGCGAGCTCGCCAAGTCCCGCATCCTGCTGATCAACTGGAAGGTGAGCCTCGAGCGCCCCTGGGCCGAGATCGCGGCCGGCCGGTTCGACCGGCGCATCGACCGGCTCGCCCGGTACATCAAGCGGACCTTCCCCAAGCGCTTCTTCCTCACCATCCATCACGAGCCCGAGGACGACGTACGGCCGCAGCCCGGCTCCGGCCGTACCGCGCGCGACTACGCGGCGATGTTCCGCCACGTCGTCACCCGGCTGCGGGAGCGCGGCGTGACCAACGCGGTGACCGTGATGACGTACATGGGCGCGCCGAACTGGGCCTCGAAGCGGTGGTTCGCCGACCTGTACCCCGGCGACGACGTGGTCGACTGGGTGGCGATCGACCCGTACGCCGACCACCGGGTGCGCGACTTCGCCGGCCTGGTGAACAAGATCCGGCCCGACTACCCGAACTGGCCCGGCTTCTACAAGTGGATGCAGGCCCGCTTCCCCGGCAAGCCGTTCATGGTCGCCGAGTGGGGCGTGTTCGAGGACCCGGACGACCCGCACCGCAAGGAGCGCATCTTCCGCTCGGTCGCGCGGCAGATCCACGACTTCCCGCAGATCAAGGCGCTCGTCTACTTCGACTCGCCGCGGGCGCCGCGCGGGGACACCCGGTTCGACACCACGCCGGGCGCGGCGCGCGCGTTCACCGCGCTCGCGCGCAGCCCGCACTTCACCGCCACGCCGGTGCCCTAGCCCGCGGCCCGGCTACAGCGACTGCGGCTGCCGTACCCGGGCGGCGCGGGTCCGGGTGACCCACCACGAGCAGGCGGCGACCGCGATCGCGCCGAGCAGGATCCACGCGGTGGCGGCGGTGCCCACGCCGAGCAGCTTGAGCGACGAGGCGAGCAGCACCACCACGAGCAGGGCGCGGATCACGCCGCCGGGGGCGCGGGCGGAGACCCGGGCGCCGAGGTAGACGCCGGGGAGCGAGCCGAGCAGCAGCGACGTGGTGAGGTCGAGCCGGAAGTCGCCGAACAGCAGGTGGCCGAGCGCGGCGGACAGCACCAGCGGTACGGCCTGCACGAGGTCGGTGCCGACGAGCCCGTTGGCGCGCAGCGTCGGGTAGAGCAGCAGCAGCGCCACGATGATGAGCGAGCCGGAGCCGACCGAGGTGATGCCGACCACGATGCCGCCGACCATACCGACCAGTAAGGTAGGAATCGGGCGTACGCGGACATCCAGGGCGGCGTCGGCGGCGCCCTCGGGCAGGGCGGCGTCCCGCCGGGCGCCGAGCCACGCCTTGGCGACGAGCCCGGCCACGGCGAGCAGCAGCGCCACCCCGAGGGCGTACTTGATCACCTGCTGCACGTCGGCGCCGTCGCCGAGCAGGCGGGCGACGAGCACGCCGCAGAACGCCGCGGGCACCGACCCGGCGCACAGCCAGCCCACCAGCCGGAGGTTCACCGTGCCCCGCCGCAGGTGGACGAGGCCGCCGACCGGCTTCATCACCGCCGAGGCCACCAGGTCGCTGGAGACCGCGGCGAGCGGCGGGACGTCGAAGAACAGCAGCATCATCGGCGTCATCAGCGCCCCGCCGCCCATGCCGGTGAGCCCGACCACCAGCGCGACGAGGAACGCTCCCCCGGCGAGCGCGGGATCGACCTCGAGCGCGCCCCACGGCGTGTCCCAGCGCATCAGCGAATCCAGCCTCCGGAGGTGAGCAGGTTCATCACCGCCGCGACGGCCTTCTCCACCGGCATGTCCGTGGTGTCGATCACCAGGTCGGCGTCGTCGGGCTCCTCGTACGGGTCGGAGATGCCGGTGAACGCGGGGATGAGCCCGGCGCGCGCCTTGGCGTACAGGCCCTTGCGGTCCCGCCGCTCGCACTCCTCCAGCGGCGTGGCCACGTGCACGAGCAGGAAGACCCCGCCGACCTCCTCCACCATCGCCCGCACCTCGGCCCGGGTCGCCGCGTACGGCGCGATCGGCGCGCAGATCGCGAGCCCGCCGTGCCGGGCCACCTCGGCGGCGACGAACCCGATGCGCCGGATGTTGAGGTCCCGGTCCTCCTTGGAGAAGGTCAGCCCCTTCGACAGCAGCCGCCGCACCACGTCCCCGTCGAGGTAGGTGACGGTACGGCCGCCGCGCTCGAGCAGCGCGTCCCGCACCCCGCGGGCGATCGTCGACTTGCCCGACCCGGACAGGCCGGTGAAGAACAGCACGAGCCCGCGCCGGTGCGGCGGCCCCGGGATCTCGACCGGCTCGGGGGCGGCGAAGTGCTCGGCCGCGCCGTACGCGGCGGCGACGTGCTCGCGCAGCTCCAGGTCGATCGGGGCCTCCCGGGGCGCGAGCGGCACCGCGACCACGGTCACCCCGAACGGCGCGCCCTCCTGGCGCAGCCGGTCGGCGGCCCGCAGCGCGTCGCGCACCACGGCCGGGCCGCGCTCCCCGAAGATGAGCGGGAGCAGCAGCACGGTGGCCGCCTCCAGCTCCACGGCGGTGGCCTTGATCTCCTCGAGCACGGTGTCGTCGAGCGGCCCACGGCTCGTCACCGCGAGCACCGGCCCGTCCCCGAGCTCCGCGCGGACCTCGGCGGGGCCGCGCCGCAGCCGGGCGAACGGCCCGTGCTCGGGCGTGCCGAGCCGCTTCACCGGCCCGGCGACCTCCCCGGTCTCGGCCTGCTCGGTGACGGTGAGCTCGGCGAGCGCCGCGCCCTCCGGGTCGCACAGCCGGACCGTGTCCCCGGGCGCGACCGGGAACGGCAGGTGCAGCGTCACCGGGGCGGGCCAGGGGGTGCCGTCGGTGAGCCGGCCCCGCGCGGTGACCTCGGCGACGTCGGCCGCGCCGAGGAACCCGGTGAGCGGGTGGAACGCGCCGGAGAGCAGCAGCTCCAGGTCGGCGAGCTCACGGGCGTCGGGAGTCCACTCGACTTGGTTTGGCATCCACCTATTCCGATCGACTCGATAGGAATTGCTTCACCTTAACGAATGCGACGAGCCTAACCACGTCGGCCCCCTGGTGACGGGCCTCGCGCAGAGAGACCGCCGGCCGGGGCCGGGCAGGGTACGGCGGGCCCGGAACGCCTCGTCCGTGGCGGACAGGGCGGAGCCGACCGGAGACCGGAGGAGACGCGGCCGGGCGTGCGGAGCCGTACCCGTGCGACACCGGTGGGCGGGGACGGACGTGATCCGGTGCGGAAACGGCCGGGCGCTCCCGGGGTGACCGGCGGAGAGGATGAAGGCCGGTGCCGCCGGTCGGATCGAGCGTGAACGTTTCGCGGGCGATGGCGGTCCCGCCGGGTGGACGGGCGGGGAACGGAAAGCGGTGGAAAGCAGGGCCGGGGGATCAGAGCAGCCGGGCGAAGTGGTTCTGCGGTTTGCGGATGACGAGGGTGATCTCGTCGCAGGTGGCGGAGAGGCGGCCGCGGGAAAGTTTCTCGGCGAGCCCGCACATCGCCCGCACCAGCCGGGCATGTCGCCCGCGCAGCGCGGGCCCGGAGGAGCCGAGATAGTCCTCGGCGATCATCAGCCCGCGCATCAGGCAGAAGGAGCGGATGCCCTCCCGCGAGGTGACCGGCTCGTACACCGCGGGCAGCGGCCCCGGCGTGCCC